>ERZ650308.838-NODE-838-length-16506-cov-10.465990_pt1 | contig 16506 bp, 16 predicted proteins | sample MGYA00376244_ERZ650308 | MGnify/ENA primary metagenome ERZ650308 (study PRJEB26733, sample SAMN07839295) | wastewater metagenome | biome: small river; feature: stream; material: water | place: USA: North Carolina | collected 2016-04-26 ... | reverse complement strand
GGCGATCTCGTCAAAGGGGTTCATGCTCATCTTGACGTTGGCAATGTCCACGCCGCTGTTGTCGGACTTCACGCGCACTTTGACGTTGTAGTCCACCACCCGTTTCACGGGAACAAGAATTTTCATGAAAGCATCTCCATTGATTGAAATATCTGAGCCGGGCTGCGCGTCAATCAGTTGACGTTACGTAAACGTCAATTGTGCACCAGAACCGCCAAAAGGCCAACTGCCAGGCCATAAAAAAGAACGGTCGTTCGTATTTTAAACACGCATTGAACCGCCAATGTTGATCCTAAACCACAGCGGCATGGCTCAAGCGCTTGCATCACCTGTGAATTGAATTCATTTGGATTAGAAAAAGATGCAATCAGCCTGCCTGTCCGCGCAGATGAACCACCCGCTGAGGAAAGGGGATGTCGATCTGGTGGTCTTTCAAAGCTTTGAAAATCGCGCGGTTGATGTCTGATTTCAGGTTCAACTGGCCATTGGCGACATCGTCAAGCCAATAGTTCACCGTGAACTCCAGGCCATCGGCACCAAAAGCCGACAAAGCCACCAAGGGCGCGGGTTCGGTCAATACCCGGTCGTGCGACAGACAAGCCTGCGTCAACAACTCGACCACCAAGTCCACCGAAGTGTCATACGCCACCACCACCACCGTGGTCTGCGCCACCCGGGCATCCGACAAACTCAGATTCTCGACCCGCTGCGTGATCATCAACTCATTGGGCACGATGGACTCGCGGCCGTTGGGTGCGCGGATCACGGTGTAGCGCGCCTTGATGTCGGTGATGCGGCCCTCAAAGCCATCGACCTTGACCGTATCGCCAATGCGCACACTGCGCTCGGCCAGGATCACAAACCCGCTGACGTAGTTGGCCGCCAGCTTTTGCAGGCCAAAGCCAATGCCCACGCCCACCGCACCGCCCAGCACCGACAAGGCTGTCAGGTCAATGCCCACCGCAGACAAGGCCATGAGCAGCCCCACAAACATCAACACCGCACGCACCGTGTTGCTGATGACTTTGCGCAAGGACAAATCGCTGCCTGTGGCCGACTTGAGCAAACGCGCTTCAATCGCGGCAGAAATCCACAGCACCACGATCAGCACCGCGCCCGCCGTCAGGGCCCCCTCCATCATGGTGCGCACCGACATCACCGCGCCGCCGACTTTCCATTGGATCTGATCGAGTTCATTGAGCACCAGGGGCAAGATGCCGGTGACCCACAAAACCACCGCCCCCCAGGCCAGCCAAGAGATGGTGCGCTCCAGCGCCCGCACAAAGGCCGCCCCTGCAAAAGCCGCTTGCAACACTTTGACCCCCAAGCGGATGGCCGCCAAAGAGGTGCACACCGGCAACAAGATGTCAAACAAGGCCAGCGCGTGATCTTGCGTCAACACCGTGCGGGCCACAAAGGTCAAGCCCAGCAAAAAGACCGGGAACAAGACCCCGTCCACCAGCTTGCGGCCCAGCAGGACCTTGAGCTCATGACCGCGCAGCAAACAGCGCAGGCCCCACACCATGAGCCAGGCCAGCAAAACACTCAGCGCAAAAGCGGCGATGACCGGAAGCGATTCCGCTCTGAGCAAGGCATCCACCCAAGCCATGGGGTCGCTCATCTGCACGGTTTTCATGTTCGCCATGCCGGATTCCTTTTGTCGATGAAGGCTTGCACACCCTCTTGTGCCACCTCGTGCACCATGTTGCAGGCCATGGTTTGACCGGCCAACTGGTAGGCCGCCTCCATGCCCATTTCGCGCTGCTTGTAAAACAGCTGCTTGCCCATGCGCACCGCCTCGCGGGGCTTGGCCAGGATCGCGTTCACCAGATCGTCCACACGGGCATCCAGTTCCTGCGCGGGCGTCACACGGTTGATCAAGCCGCGCTGGCAGGCTTCATCGGCCGAGATGAAGCCACCGGTGAGCAGCATTTCCATCGCCTGTTTGGCGTGCATATTGCGCACCAGCGGCACGCTGGGCGTGGCGCAAAACAAGCCCACATCGATGCCGTTGACACCGAACTGCACGCCTTCGGCGGCCACCGCCAGATCGCATTGCGCCACCAGCTGGCAACCGGCTGCGGTGGCCACGCCCTGCACCCGCGCGATCACGGGCACCGGCAAGTTCTGGATCGACAGCATCATGCGCGTGCACTGGGCAAACAGCTTCTGGTAGTAAGCCAGCTCGGGCTGCGCACGCATTTCCTTGAGGTTGTGGCCTGCGCAAAAAGCCTTGCCAGCAGCGCCCAGCACCACCACGCGCGCCTGGGCGTCTTGTGCGATCTGGTCCAAAGCGCTTTGCAGGGCCTGGAGCATGGCCTCGCCCAAGGTGTTGAAACTGGCCGGGCTGTTGAGCGTGAGCCGGTGCACGCCGCGGCCATCGCACGCGTGCAGCAAGATGTCCTGATTTTCAGAGGAAGCGTTCATGCACCCGATTGTGCCCAAAGCTGGGCCTTCAGGCGCAAATGGGCCTGCCGCTCACACGTCGGCCAACACCCGCAAATGCGCTTCCACGCTGCGGCCCAGAGCGCTCAGGCTGTAGCCGCCTTCCAGACAACTCACAATCCGGCCCTTGGCATGGCGCAGCGCCACATCCTTGATGCGATGGGTGATCCAGGCGTAGTCTTGCTCGACCAGGCCCATCTGCCCCATGTCGTCCTCGCGGTGGGCATCAAAACCCGCGCTGATGAAAATCAGCTCGGGCTTGTGCGCCTCCAGGCGCGGGATCCACATCATGTCGATCAGCTCGCGAATGTCCATGCCCCGTGTGTAGGCGGGCACTGGCAAGTTCAGCAAGTTGGATGCATTCGATTGCGAGCCCCCTTCCGGGTAGAACGGGTGCTGGAAAAAGCTGACCATCAAGATCCGCTCGTCCCCGGCCACGATGTCTTCGGTGCCGTTCCCGTGGTGCACGTCAAAGTCCACAATCGCCACCCGCTTGAGTCCGTGGCGCTCCACCGCGTGCTTGGCCGCAATGGCCACGTTGTTGAAAAAACAAAAGCCCATGGCCTTGTCGCGGCAGGCATGGTGCCCCGGCGGGCGGGTAGCGCAAAACGCATTTTCCAGCTCACCCGCCATGACCGCGTCTGTGGCCTCGATGGCCGCGCCTGCCGAGAGCAAAGCGGCCTCCCAAGTGTGCACATTGATCGAGGTGTCCGAATCCAGCGCCGTGTGGCTGGGGCCTCCAGCGGCCACATCGTCGCGCAAGTTGTCGCTCAAACCACGCAAAGCGGCCACATGCATGCGCCCATGGGCCAGCTCGATGTCGGCCAGCGCTGCCGGCCCCGCCTCGCGCCGCTGCAAGGCCATGTCCAGACCGGTGACCAGCAAGCGGTCTTCGATCGCGCTGAGCCGCTCGGGACATTCGGGGTGACCCGCGCCCATCTCGTGCTTCATGCACTGGGGGTGAGTGAAATAACCTGTAGCGCCCATACGGCTTGTCTTTCTGCCAAAGCAGGGTCCCTCGGGACTGTTGCTTTTCTTGATTTTTTCGAATTGGTGACTCAGCTTATCACGCGCCATCGTGCACAAGTCTGAGCCCAATCAGGCCTTGCGGCCATTAAACTGCCTGCATGCATTTTGAAACGCCCTCGCGCCATCCTGGCCTGAAACACCTGCCCCTCGTGGGGTGCCTGTGCACCGCCTTGTTTTTGGCCCCTTGCGCGGTCTTGGCCAAAAAGACGCACAGCAGCGCAAAGTCCAGCCAGACCGCCAGCCACGCCACCAGCAGCGCACACGCCAAACCAGGGCACAAGGCCCAACCCAGCCCCCGGCACACAGGCACCGCTTTGACCGAGGACATCCATGTGATGGCCTGGGCCCAGGAAGCGGCGCCCCGCTTGCAACTGGACGCCGTCTGGCTGCAAAAAACCATGGCCCAAGCCCAGCGCCTGCCGGTGGTGGAAAAGCTGGTGTTGCCCCCACCCTCCCCCGTGGCCAAGGACTGGGCCGCTTACCGAGCCCGCTTCATTGAGCCCACCCGCATCCAGGCCGGTGTCCGCTTTTGGCGCAAGCACCAAGCCACGCTGGAGCGTGCCGAAAAAGAATTCGGTGTCCCCGCCGCCATCGTGGTCGGCATCATCGGCGTCGAAACCCTGTATGGCCAAAACACCGGCAACTTCCGTTTGGTGGACGCGCTGGGCACCTTGGCCTTCCATTTTCCGCAGGCTCACCCTCGGGCCACAGAACGCCAGGCGTTTTTCCGGTCCGAGCTGGAGCAGTTTCTGGTGCTGAGTTCGCGCAGCGGCGCAGACCCCTTGTCGGTGCGCGGCAGCTATGCCGGTGCCATGGGCCTGCCGCAGTTCATGCCATCCAGCTGGCTCCAATACGCGGTGGACTTTGATGGCGATGGCCGCATCGACCTGTTTGGCAGCCCCGCCGATGCGATCGGCTCGGTGGCCCATTACTTCAAGGCCTTCCAGTGGCGCACCGGCATGCCCACGCACTACCCGGTGAACCTGAACGCCCAAACCGACATGGACAGCCTGCTGGCCCCCGACATCCTGCCCACCTTCAGCGTGGCCAGCTTCACTGCCAAAGGCGCAGGCCTGTCAGGCGCTGCCCTGGCACACACCGGCCCACTGGCCCTGATCGAGCTGCGCAACGGCCCCAACGCCCCCAGCTATGTGGCGGGCACCGAAAACTTCTACGCCATCACCCGCTACAACTGGAGCAGCTACTACGCCATGGCGGTGATTGAGCTGGCCGAGGCTGTGGCGCGCGAGGTCAACCTCAAGCCTTGAAGGTCCGACCTGCAAGCGCCTGATTGGCTCAGCCCCCATGCACTTGCATGGCATGGCCCATTTACAGCGCGCCTTGCGCGGAGTCCGATCGCAACGCCCCATCATTGACAAGGGCGTCTGGGTACTTGACTGCGCTTCAGGGGCATGATGTCAGTCATGCTTTCAGCAACTCCGATTGTGGGTGACATGCCATCGCATCACCCAACTTATCAACACATTGACGTGAGAAATAAAGCCCTATTGAGTGACACAAACTTTAGGCATAGAACATTTTTTGTATTCACAAAAAACGCTCCGTTCGTACCATGGCGCCTGACCTCAATCCAGCGCAAGCGCCATGAAAATCATCCAATTCAGCCGTGCAATCACCATCGGAATTGCATTCACTTCAGCAGCAGCTCTGTCGATTTTTTTGTCGACATCCGTTTCACCGGTGCTGAGCAAAACCGTTGACAACACCGGCATGGGCAACGATGAAAAAGAATTCATCTTTTCCGGAAAATGTGACAACGGCCAAACCTACCGCTTGCTCAGTTACGAAAAAGTGATCAAGGGCCAAACCTTTTCGCAATACGATTACGAAGGCCCCGCCGGCAAGGGCACCGTCAAGACAAGTGCCACACCGCGCACCATGTCGGTTCGGGTTTGCCGTCAAATGGCGGAAATCATCGATGACCATTGAGTGGTCTTCGGGTGCGCGCAGCCTTGCACGCTCTTGAACCTAAGTTCCATTGTGATCAGCGGGGGGCAGTTGTAAGATGTTTGCCACCATGGCCTCCCCCAGCTCCCAATCTTTGCTCATCATTGACGACCATCCGGTTTACAGGGAAGCACTGGTCGAACGGCTAACGCAGGAGTTCCAACCCAAGGGCATTGACGTTGTGGGCGCCAGCAGCGCGGCTGAAGGACTGGATGTATTGGACAGCGCCCACAAAAACTGGGTTGTTTTGTTGGACATCTTGATGCCAGGCCTCAGTGGTGTCGCCTCCATCAAGGTCTTTAAAACCAAGCACAACGTGTCCCACATCATTGCCGTGTCCGGGCTGGATGAAAATGCCTGGGAGCCTCGTGCTGTGGCCGCCGGGGCCACGCTGTTCCTGTCCAAAAACAGCACGTCTGACCGCATCATCAGCAAAATCAAACCTCTGCTTGAAACGGGTCATGACCTTCAATTCTTGCCCAAAGAAGTTGAACCCAAAGAGTTCCGACTGACCCAGCGCCAGCTGGAGGTCCTGCAGCTCATTGCCTTGGGGCACCCCAACAAGGTGATCGCAGACTACCTGGACATCAAGGAACAAACCATCAAGATCCACATCAACCAGATATTCAAGGAGTTGCGTGTTTTCAACCGAACACAAGCTGTCTTGAAGGCTCAAAAATACAATTTACTGGCAACGGCCACCAGTCCAATTCACGCATCGGTGTGACCCCATGTTCGCAGGGACATTGATCTGAAAATCCCTCAAGCGTCATCATCACCATGTCCCACCACACCGACCCGTCTGACCAGACTGAGCCCCTGAATCCGAGCCAAGTCCAGCAAGTAGCGCTTGAGAAAATCAGCTACATGCATGGATTCGCCAAATCCTCGACCGCAGCGACCATCATTGCCCCACTGCTGTGCATTCCCTTGTTTGATACGGTCGATCTGGGGCAAAGGCTCAACATCTGGCTTGGCCTGATGGCTGTGGCTGTTGTGGTACGAATTGTTTTGATCAGCTCCATCCGCCTCGAAGACAAAGTTCAAACCAATTTCACAAAATTGAACTGGTCCGTTGGCGTCGTGACAACGGTTTGGGGCATTGGCTGGCTCATGCTGGTGCCAGAAATGGACGCCGTCAATTACCTGATTTACCAAGTCATTTCATTGAGCATCTTGTTTGTGGGCATGGTGGGTTACTGCGTCAACTGGAAGACTTTTTACAGCTTCGCGCTCCCATTGAAAGTCGGCGAGCTGCTGTTCATCCTCATCTACATCAAGCTGATCATTTGGCCCATTGCGATCGCGTCCCTGGTGAATTTTTACCTGGCTCTGAAAATGGGTTTTTTCTTTTCAAAGTCATGGGAAAAATCCATTTCACTGCGGTTCAAAAACGAGAAGTTATTCGATGAATTGGTGCAAGAGAGAAATGTCTCTGTGGCCGCCAACATTGCCAAATCAGAATTCATTGCCACGGCCAGCCATGACCTGCGCCAGCCGATGCAAGCGATCAACATCTTCATCGAGTTGCTCAACCTCAATAACCTCAAGGAAGCCGAAAAGTCCATCTTCTTGAAAATGCGCTCCAGCATCACGGTGCTGAACAAAATGTTCAAAAACCTTCTGGACATCAGCAAACTGGACTCCAAGCTGGATACGGCTTATGCCACTTTTGAGCTGGACAACATGCTGGAGGACCTCCTGCCATCCTTCCAAGAACTGGCCGCCGATAAAAAGTTGGATCTGACATGCCAACATGAGCACTGGCTGGTGCATGGAGACGCCAACCTGCTCAGCCAGGTGCTGATCAATCTGCTGTCCAATGCCATCCAGTACACCAGCACAGGCGGCGTCATCGTCCAATTCAGCAACGATGACGGCAAGCTGGTGTTGACCGTGGAAGACACGGGCTGCGGCATTCCAGAAGAAGATTTGCCATTCATCTACAAGGAATTTTTCCGGTCACAAAGCTCACGACCACAACACGACGGCCTGGGCTTGGGGCTGTCCATTGTCAGCCGCATCATCAACAGAACCGGTGGCTCTGTGTCGGTGCGCACCGAGAAGGACAAAGGGACCGCTTTCTGTGTCCATACAAATTTCGACATCACGGGTCTGTCTGACAGCACAAGCCAAGACACCGCCGATGTGGTGCTGTCCAATGCGTCGAGCCATGCACCGGCCAAACCCCTCGTCGATGTCATCCATCTGGGCATCATCGAAAACGACAACGCACTGATGTATGCCTACCTTGAGTTTTTCGTGAGCCTGGGGTATGCAGTGCACCCCATACCGCACGAGGAAGACGCCTTCAAAAACGCTTTGATGACCATTCCCAAACTTGACTTCATCCTGTGCGATTACAGGCTGGGTGACAAGGATGGCATCTATTTCATTGAGCAACTGCGGGAAGAGTTCAACCAAACCATTCCCGCCTGCATCGTCACCGCCGATACAGCCCCTCAGCACCTGGCTTTGTTCAAAAAACTGGACATCGAGGTTCTTTACAAGCCGATTGACATCGCCAGCATTTCGAAATTCATCGCGAGCCGCATCGGGTGATTTGGGATCCAAGGGCTTGATCAGGCCCCGTGCGCCTGCATCGCCTTGCCCACTTCCAGCGTGCCTTGCGCAGAGCCGGACAGCGGCACGGTCTCCCCCTGCCGGTCGGTCACCTGGCCAAGAGCGGCGGCCAAGCGCTCGGGGGTGTCGGGGGTCAGGCCCAGGTGCACGCCTTGGGTCAGGGTGATGTGGGCCACTTCAAAGCTGCCTGCACCTGCACAGATGATGGTGCGGTTGGGCGCGTCCTCGCTGGCCATGACCAGCATGGCCGGCACCACGGCCTGTGGCTCCAAGGCTTTGAGCACCGCTTCGGGCATCAGGCCTTCGGTCATGCGGGTGGCGGCGGTGGGGGCCAGGCAGTTGACGCGGATGTTGTTCTTCTCGCCTTCGATCGACAAGGTCTGCATCAGGCCCGCCAGCGCCATCTTGGCCGCGCCGTAGTTGGCCTGGCCAAAGTTGCCGTACAGGCCGCTCGACGATGTCGTCATGACGATGCGGCCATAGTTTTGCGCCTGCATGATGGGCCAAACGGCCTTGGAGCAATGCACCGCGCCCATGAGGTGGACATCGACCACCAGACGGAAGTCGGCCAGGTCCATCTTGGCAAAGCTCTTGTCGCGCAGGATGCCCGCGTTGTTGACCAGAATGTCCACGCGACCCCAGGTGTCCATGGTCTGCTGAACCATGGCCTGCACGGCGGCAAAGTCGGTGACCGATGCGCCGTTGACGATGGCCTCGCCACCGGCGGCGCGAATCTCATCGACCACGGCCTGCGCGGCAGACACCGAGCCGCCCACGCCATGCACATCGCCGCCCAGGTCGTTGACGACCACTTTGGCCCCACGGGCGGCCAGCGCCAGCGCGTGCTGCTTGCCCAAGCCGCCGCCTGCGCCCGTGACGATGGCCACGCGGCCTTTGAAATCGATGCTCATGAAAATCTTCCTTGTGAAATGCTGGGGTTCAATCGGTGACAGGTCTGCTCACAGCCATCTGCTAATCTGAAGCCATGAACACACGCCTGTTTGCAGACCACTGTAAATCAGCCCGAGCCCAGGCTCTGTTACCCGCTTGACACCTGCCCTATGGAACTGAACACCGAAATCATCACCACGCCCCCTGCCGACGCGGCCACCGTGGTCTTGCTGCGCGACACGGCCGATGGCCTGCAGGTTTTGCTGCTCAGGCGCCATCAGGCCTCCAATGTGTTGGGCGGGGCCTATGTCTTTCCAGGCGGCAAGCTGGACGTGGCCGATCAGCACCCCGAAATCTTGTCGCGCTTGAGCCAGGGCAGCGCCCATTTGCATGAGCGGCTGGCGGAACCCGAATTGCCCCACGCCAAAGCGGGCGGCCTGTTTGTGGCGGCAATGCGCGAAGCCTTTGAAGAATGCCGCGTCTTGCTCGGCCAGGCCGAAAACGGCAGCGCCGACCTGAGCGCCCTGCAAGCAAGCTTGAAAAGCGGCCAAAGCTGGTCAGAGGCTTTGCAAGCCCACGCCTTGACGCTGCAAACCGAAGCCTTGGTGCCCTGGACGCGATGGATCACGCCCAAGCAAGCCTCGGTGACCAACAAGCGTTTTGACACCCGTTTTTTCATCACCCAGGTGCCTGCGGACCAAACGGCGCGCCACGACGAGCACGAGACCACCGAAACCCTGTGGATCGGCCCGCGCGAAGCCCTGCTGCGCTACTGGAACCGTGAGATCGAGCTGGCCCCACCCCAAATCATGAGCCTGGTGCACCTGTCTCGGCATGCCAACGCCCAAAGTGCTCTGGCCGAAGCCCGAAACCGCAAACCGCCTGTGGTTCAGCCCGAGCCTTTCGAGCAAGACGGCATCCGGACCATATGCTACCCCGGCGATCCACGGCATTCGATGGCCGAGCCGGCCTTTCCCGGGCCCAGCCGTTTGATGTTCAAAAACAAACGTTTTGAACCCGAATTGGGACTGACTGCATTGCTTGACTAGAATACGCAAGTCAAACGTTTCGTTTTGTAACGTTACGTCCAGTTTTAAATTGCATCAACCTGTATGAGCCAGTCTGCTGACCCCACTTACCTGTCTGTCGAAAGGGCCATGGAGTTCATTGGGGACACCCATGGGGTGCTGACCCTGCTCAAGACTTTGCAACAGACCCTGAGCAGCGATTTGCCCTTGATTGTGGATTTGCTGAACAAGGACGATGTGCTGGGTGCCAACCGCGTGCTGCACCAGCTCAAAGGCTTCACCCCCGTGTTTTGTGTGGACAGCCTGGTCGAGCGTGTGGTTGCCGTGGAGCAATTGAGCAAACATGGCGAGCCCGCCGAAGTGCGCAGCGCTTATGGCCAACTGGCCCCGCAGCTGGAACAACTGCGCACCGAAGTGGCCCAGCACCTGGCGCTGAACCCCACTGCCTGAACAGCACCTCGCCTCAAACAGCAGGCGCCATCACGTCCTGGCGTGCCAGCCACTGCGCCATCAGCGCAGGATCGTGGATCAGACGCAATTCATCAAACGCCTGCTGCGCCTCGGGGTAAACCTTGCGCAGGTAATTGAGCCATTGCTTGAGGCGCCCTGAACGGTGCCGCGAAGCCACCCGCTGGCTGACCCCGACCCAGAACAATTGCAGCAAACCGGCGATCACCGGCCAGGGCACGGCGCGGCCTTCATCGCCCTCGGACAGGCCTGCATCGTGTCGCGCAATGGCCAGCGCCAACCCAGGATCGGACACCATGCCGCGGCCGATCATCAGGCGGTCACAACCGGTCACTTCGCGGCAGCGCAAAGCGTCGGCCACGGTCCAGATTTCGCCATTGGCCACCATGGGCAAGCGCACATGCTGGCGCAAGTCGGCAATCCGGTCCCAATACGCAGGCGGGCGGTAGCCATGGGCCTTGGTGCGGGCATGCACCACCAGATCGCTGGCGCCAGCGGCCTCGATGGCCTGGGCGCAGTCTTCGGCGCGGCGGTCGTCGTTGAAACCCAGCCGCATCTTGGCCGAGACCGGGATGTGCGCAGGCACTGCCCGGCGCACGGCCGCCACGATTTGCCCCACCAGCTCGGGCTCGTCCAGCAAGACCGCGCCGCCGCGGTGCTGGTTCACGGTCTTGGCGGGGCAGCCAAAGTTCAGATCAATGCCATGCGGCTCCAGCTCGGCCAAAGCCGCCGCGTTGTCGGCCAGGCAGATCGGGTCAGAACCCAGCAATTGCACCCGCACCGGCACGCCCGCCACGGTGCGGCTGTTGTTGAGCAACTCGGGCGCCACCCGGATGAAGGCCCTGCGCGGCAAGACCGTGTTGGTCACCCGAATGAACTCGGTCACGCACAAATCCACCCCGCCCACCCGCGTGAGCATGTCGCGCAGCGTGTGGTCCAGCAGGCCCTCCATGGGCGCCAACAGGAGTTTCATCGGAGGGGAAACCTCAACGGCGCGGCGGCTTGGCGCTTCAGCCCAGCTTGCGCTTGAGGCGGACTTCTTCCACCTTCACGCCGCCCAGGGGCACGGTGCGGGCGGTGTTCATCTCGCGCTTGAAGCCCGCCAGTTCGTGAAAGCGCAGGGTCTGCTCGTGCAGCAAAGGCAGCCACACGGTCACATCGGTGCAGTCTTCGTCCTGCAGGCCTTCACGGGCGGCATCCCACAGGGCCAGGCCCACGCCTTGGCCGATGCGCTCAGGCGCTGCGTAGATGGCCCAGATCTCGCCGGTGGTGTTTTTGGATTTCGGATCGCGCGAGCGGTCAAAGCCCACAAAGCCCACGATCTCCTTGCCGTCCACCGCCACGATCACCTGGGGCTCGCCATATTCAATGGCTTCTTTCCAGAACGTCACGCGCTTGGCCATGGGTGTCGCGGCCCAATGTTCGTCAGGCACCTGACCGGCATAGGCCATGCGGCAAGCGTTCAGGTGCAAGGCAGCGACAGCTGCGGCGTCTTGTTGGGTGGCAAATCGGACTTGGATATCGGACATGTTCTTGGCATTCGAAAGGGTCACAGATCGCTTGGCGTGGCCTGCACAACAAAGCGGAAAACCCGATATTGTCGCCGCATCGGTTATCTTCAGAGCATGAGGCTATTTTTTTCACGCATGAAGTCCCCGCTGCGCCTTGTCGCCTGGACACTGACCGGCATCATGGGCCTCACGGCCATGGCCGCGCAGGCCCAAACGCCCGCCCGATTTGCCGACAACATGGCCGAGCGCACCCGCGCCTGCATGGCCTGCCATGGCGACCAAGGTCGCGCCGGGCCCGATGGCTATTACCCCCGCCTGGCGGGCAAACCGGCCGGCTACCTGCACAACCAGCTGCGCAACTTCGCGCAGGGCCGTCGCCACTACGAGCTGATGGCCCGCCTGATCGATCCGCTGAGCGACGACTACCTGGGCGAGATGGCCCGGTATTTCTCATCGCTGGAATTGCCCTACCCCCCACCCAGCGCCAGCAATGCGATCACACCCGAGCGCCTGGCCAAAGGCCAACAACTGGTCACCCAAGGCGATGCCAGCCGAGGCCTGCCCGCCTGCACGCAATGCCACGGTGTGCGCCTGACCGGTGTGCAAGCCAACGTGCCCGGCCTGCTGGGCCTGCCACTGGACTACCTGAACGCCCAGCTGGGCGCCTGGCAAACCGGTCAGCGCAAAGCGCTGGCGCCGGACTGCATGGCCGAGGTGGTCAAACGCATCCCGGCCGAAGACCTGATCGCGGTCTCCAGCTGGCTGGCGCGCCAGCCCTTGCCTGCCGACACCCACCCGGCGGCGCAAGCGCCCCAGGGCAAGCCCTTGCCCGAGGCTTTGCGCTGTGGCAGCGCCCCTGAACTCCAGGGGAGCAGGCCATGAAAACAAGCACCTCACGCATCGGCCTGGGCCTGATGGGCATCTTGCTGACCTTGGCCGCCTATGTGGTCGTGGACAACTGGGGCAGCCACTGGTTTGGGCGCCCGAACGCATCCACACTGGCACCTGCATCCCCACTCGGCAACGCGCCGCAGAATGCGGCACAGATCGAGCGTGGCCAATACCTGGCGCGGGTGGGCAACTGCATCGCATGCCACAGTGCCAAAGGCGCCCCCCCCTTGGCGGGCGGCAGGCGCATCGACACGCCTTTTGGCGGCGTCTTCAGCAGCAACCTCACGCCTGACCCGGCGACCGGTCTGGGCCAGTGGAGCGCGGACGATTTCTGGCAAGCCTTGCACCATGGCAGATCCAAAAACGGGCGTCTCTTGGTCCCAGCATTTCCCTACAACCACACCAGCGTGATCACCCGCGAAGACAGCGACGCGCTGCTGGCCTGGCTGCACAGCCTGGCGCCTGTGCAACAAGCGCCTACGCCCCACACGCTGGTGTGGCCCGTGGGCACACAGCCAGCCCTGGCGGTGTGGCGCAGCTTGTTTTTCAAGCCCACGCCCTTCGTGGCAGATGCCAAGCAAAGTGCCGAGTGGAACCGGGGCGCCTACCTGGTTCAGGGCTTGGGCCACTGCGCGGCCTGCCACAGCCCACGCAATGCGCTGGGCGCCAGTGGCCCGGTCGATGAGCTGTCGGGTGGGCTGATGCCCATCGTCAACTGGTACGCCCCTGACCTGACCCGCGACCGCGAGACCGGCCTGGCCAGCACGCCGCTGGCCGAGATCGTCCGTCTGCTGGGCACCGGCACCTCGGCCCAGGCCCAAACCAGCGGCCCCATGGCCGAAGTGGTGCAACACGGCACGCAATACATGAACCCAGCCGATTTGCAGGCCATGGCGGTGTACCTCCAGTCTCGGGCGCAAAAGATCTCTGCTGCGGAGACGCCTGCAGCACGCGCCCCTGTGAGCCTGCGTGTGGCCGAGATGGGCCTCAAAACCTACGAGCGGCATTGCGCCCAATGCCACGGCGACCAAGGGCAAGGCGTGCGCACGTCGAGCGGCCAAGTGGCCTACCCGGCCTTGGCGGGCAACCGCGCCGTGCAGTTGCGCGACCCGACCAACCTGGTGCAGATGGTGCTGTATGGCGGCTATGCACCGGCCACAGCGGGCCACCCCCGCCCCTTCGGCATGCCACCTTTTGTGCTGGAGCTGGACGACCGTGACATCGCGGCGGTGCTGACGCACCTGCGCACCCAATGGGGCAACCAAGGCGGTGAAGTCACCGCCTTGCAGGTCAACCGGATCCGGGCCTCACAAGACCACTGAGGCACTTCAAGCGCCCAGCACCTCAGCGCCCAGTACCTGCACCCGCCAAACGCCGTCCTGCAAGAGCTTGGCGTAAGGCCCCGGTACATCGGCTCGCCACTGCCCCTGGCGAACGGGTGTGTCGTATTGGCAAATCGTTTGCCCTTGCAGGTCCTCGATCTTCCAGCTCACCTGCTGACCGTCGGGCAAGGCGCTGTCAGCCCCGATGCTGCTGGACGACAGGTTGCAGCCCACATGAAAATCCAGCCCCAAGTCTTGCGCTTCGTGGGGTGGAAAGTCCTGGCCGCCCATGAAGCCAAAGACCGGATCGTGTGACAACAGGCTTTGCTTGACGGTGGGCCAGATGTGCATGCGCAGGAAATGCTGGTCCACCACGCGGGCGCCCAGGTATTGGCCTTGCGCGATGTACTGCACCATCTGCTGGCGCACGTTGCGAAAGATGCCACCGCACCCGCCCCACATGCCCGCCAGCAACAATTCGGTGTGCGAGAAATAATCGCGCATCAGGTGAAAGCACCGACCGCTTTGCAACCAGGCCTCGATGGCGGCCACCTCGCGCCGCGAGATCAGGGAGTCGGCATCCCGAATCAAAAAGCGATCCACGCCAGCGTCTTCCAGCACCAGGAATCGCCACATCAAACCACTGAGTTCCTGACGGTCCTGCGGACTGACCTCGTGCACCTGCGCGCCCAGCGCCAGCAAGCCCGAGCGCACTTGCGCGGGCACCGTGTCGTCCACATAAAAGCGGCAGGTCCATTGCGGCAGCAGCTGCTGCGCCACCATGGCATTGAGTTTGGCCGTCTCGCCATAACGGGGGTTGTCACCAAACAAGCTGAAGGCGATCACTTGGCGCAGGCGGTCGGCCGTGGGCACGGCAGGCTGGGCAGGCACAGGCAGGGGGGTCTGGCCCTGCGTGAGCGCGTCCTTGAGTTGCAAACTGCGCAGGCCGTGCTCACGCACCTCGGCATGGCGGCCCATGTGCCCACAGACTTCCGTGAGGCCATCCCACAGGTTGACGTCCTGGGGGCCCAAAGCGCAGGCTTGGCGGTACAGCGCATAAGCGGTCTCGTACTCGCGCAAACGCAAATGGCAAAGCGCCGCATCGCCCAGAATTTGCGGGTGCTCGGGCATCAGGGCGCGGGCCTGGGCATTGACCGCCAGGGCCGCCGCATGATCGCCCTGGGCAGAAAGCTGCACAAAGCGCTGCCCCAAAGCACTCAGGCTTTGGTTCAAGCGGACGATGTCTTGTTGGGAGCGGGGCTTGGCTGGCATAGATCAGGCATTTAAAACACCAAGGATACCGAAAGAACCACTTTGGATTTCAATGGCCATCAAAGAATGGGCTCAAAGCATTCTCACCAAGGTCAAACGTTACGCTGGGGCTGTCATCTGCGCTACTGAAAATCATTCGAAACCTTTGCGCCGCCACTGCGCAAGGGCTAGCATTGCCGTCCATGCAAAAGCACCTGTACATCCTGACCGGCGGATCTCGCGGCATGGGCTTGGCCATCGCCCACCAATTGCTGCAAGCCGGGCATGAACTGATCTGCATCTCCCGTCATGCCAACGAAGGCCTGGCGGCTGCGGCCAAAAAGGCCGAGGCCTCTTTGAGCCAGTGGACACAGGACCTGAGCGATGGCCAGGCGGCCAGCGAACGCCTGGGCCGCTGGTTGCAGCAACAAGACACTGCGCAGTGGTGCAGTGCCACCCTGATCAACAACGCGGGCACCATACCGCCCATTGCCCCGCTGAGCCAAGCCCATCCGCAAGACCTGGCGCAAGCCCTGCGTGTGGGTCTGGAAGCCCCCATGCAACTGTGTGCCCGTTTTTTGGGGGCCACCGAACCTTGGGGCCTGCCGCGCAAAGTGCTCAACATTTCCTCCGGACTGGGTCGAAAAGCCATGGCCTCGCAAGCCGCCTATTGCGCCGCCAAGGCCGGCATGGACCACTTCACACGCTGCCTGGCCATGGACGAGATCCTCAAACCCAACGGGGCCAAGGTCTGCGCCTTGGCACCGGGGGTGATCGACACCGACATGCAGGTGCAGCTGCGCTCGGCCAGCCATGCCGCCTTTCCCGACCAGCCGCGATTTGCCCAGTTACAAGAAAAAGGCCTGCTCACCTCTGCCGAGGAAGCGGCCCGCCAGGTGCTGGCCTTCTTGCACCGCCCTGACTTTGGCCAAAACCCGGTGGGCGATGTGCGTGACTGAAGCCCTGGCCCTGTGCACCGCCCTGTCAGCTCAATGTAGCGATTGCGCCTGACACTGGTGAACTGATTTCCCCCTGTTATTTCTATTTTTCATTTCTGGAGACATTCCCATGAGCCGTGAAGTTGTTGTTGTCAGCGGTGTGCGCACCGCCATTGGTACC
>ERZ650308.837-NODE-837-length-16522-cov-10.177992_pt1 | contig 16522 bp, 15 predicted proteins | sample MGYA00376244_ERZ650308 | MGnify/ENA primary metagenome ERZ650308 (study PRJEB26733, sample SAMN07839295) | wastewater metagenome | biome: small river; feature: stream; material: water | place: USA: North Carolina | collected 2016-04-26 ... | reverse complement strand
CCGTGAGAGCGATTCTGCTCGCCGGCGCAGTAGCAATGGCGTTTACCCTTCTGGTCACCCCTGGTTTCATCTGGCTATTCCGCCGCCTTAAGTGGGGGCAATTCATCCGTGAAGATGGCCCGCAGAGTCACAAGACGAAGCACGGCACCCCAACCATGGGTGGTGTTGTCATCATCGTTGCTGTGGTGCTTGGCTACTTTGTTGGAAAACTTGCAAACTTCGAAGCTCCGACAGTTTCAGCTCTGCTGGTGCTATTCATGCTGGTCGGATTGGGTTTGGTCGGTTTCATCGATGACTTCATCAAGACTCACAAACAGCGTTCTCTGGGCCTTACCGGCTGGGCCAAAATCGCCCTCCAAGGAGTGGTAGCTACATCGTTCGCCATCATGGCGCTGCAGTTTCCGAACGAGCGAAACCTCACCCCGGCCTCGACCAAGATTTCATTTACCCGAGACCTGCCAATCGATCTAATGACCTTCGGTTCAATCGTCGGTGTCTTGCTGTTTATCGTCTGGATCTATCTGCTTGTCGCCGGAACTTCAAACGGTGTAAACATTGCTGACGGCCTGGATGGGCTTGCTACCGGCTCGAGCATCATGGCAATCGGCGCTTATGCCATCATCGGTTTCTGGGAGTTCAACCAGAGCTGCGCCTCGGTCGTAGAAAACGTTGCTTCTTGCTATGAAGTTCGCGATCCTCTAGACCTAGCAGTTGTCGCTTCGGCTCTCGTGGGTGCGCTGGCCGGGTTCCTTTGGTGGAACACTTCACCAGCACAAATCTTCATGGGTGACACCGGCTCACTGGGTCTCGGTGGCGCACTGGCTTCACTTGCGATTCTTTCGCGCACCGAACTGCTGCTGGTGCTCATCGGCGGCATTTTCGTTATCGTCACTGGATCTGTAATCATCCAGCGTGTGTTCTTCAAGCTAACCAAGTGGAAGACCGGAACTGGTCGTCGCGTGTTCTTGATGAGCCCGTTGCATCACCACTTTGAACTCAAGGGTTGGGCTCAGATCACCGTTGTGGTCCGCTTTTGGATCATCGGTGGGCTTTGTGTGTTGAGCGGCATTGGAATCTTCTACATCAACTGGATTTACGGCTAGTTTCAATGACCGATCTCGAGCAACTCACCAGCTGGCACTCAGACTGGAAGGGTCTAAAGGCCCTCGTCTTTGGTTTGGGTGTTTCTGGTTTCTCAGCAGCAGACACCCTAGCCGAACTCGGTGCTCAGACGCTTGTTATCGCCGAGAAGGCGGAAGCCGACCTGCTCGACATCCTTGATGTGATTGGCGTGCCTTATGTCACCGGTGAAGCGGCCACAGGCCTGCCATCAGCGGCGGTTGAATTCGAACCAGAGGTCATCATCGTTTCGCCTGGCATTAGACCAGAAAACCCATTGCTCGCGTGGGCGGGGGAGCGTGGCATCGCCATCTGGGTGGACATCGACCTGGCTTGGCGTTTGCGCGACAAGACCGATCGCCTGGCCCACTGGTTCACCGTCACCGGAACCAACGGCAAGACCACCACGGTTCAACTGCTAACGGCAATGCTCAACCAGGGTGGCATCAAGGCCGAGGCGTGTGGCAACATCGGCAAGCCGATTCTTGACGCGCTTCGCGATCCGGAAGGCTTTGACGCCTTGGTTGTCGAACTCTCAAGCTTCCAACTTCATTACCTCGGCGAAATTTTCCCGTTCTCGAGCGCGGTTCTGAACCTTGCCGATGACCACCTCGACTGGCACGGTGGCTTTGACGCCTATAAGGCTTCCAAGGCAAAGGTTTATGAGAATACCGTGGCCGCCTGCATATATAACGTCATGGATAAGTCGACCGAGTCAATGGTCGAGGATGCAGATGTGGTTGAAGGCGCTCGCGCCATTGGATTCACCCTAGGTATTCCGACTCGCAGCCAGGTGGGATTTGTCGAGGACATTCTCTGTGACCGTGCATTCTTGGATGACAGAGCCAATAACGCCCTCGAGATTGCCACCCTCGAAGACCTAGCCCAGATTGGTGTCCTCACGCCTCACCTGATGGCAAACGCGGCTGCTGCAACTGCATTAGCCCGTTCTGCCGGGGTAGAGCCCGCCGATATTCGTGAGGCTATCCGTAACTTTAGGCTCGACGCACACCGCATCGAGCTGGTCGCTGAGGCAAACGGTGTTCGTTGGATTGACGACTCCAAAGCAACCAACCCGCACGCTGCTGATGCCTCACTGGCATCCTTCGAAAGTGTGGTCTGGATCGTCGGCGGACTGCTCAAGGGTGTTGACATCAGTGAGCTTGTCAAGAAATATGCCGGCAAGTTGTCCGCTGCCATCGTGATCGGCAAGGACCGTGCTGCAGTTTTGGAAGCTTTGGCTAAGAACGCCGCCCAGGTTCCTGTGATTGAGATTCAAGCCGAAGCAGGGGAAGCGGTAATGGATGAAGCCGTGGCCGCCGCGGCAAAATACGCCAAAGACCAGGATGTGGTGTTGCTAGCGCCTGCCGCTGCTTCGATGGATCAATTTAAGGATTACGCAGATCGTGGCAGCTGTTTCGCGAAGGCAGCGCGAGCGTTGATAGGGGATTCGCGTGGCTAAAACTAAGAGCAACCGCGGCGTAGCGAAATCGCGCGCTAACCTCTCTGATTCTGGTGCCCAGCTACAGGTGCTATTTGGGCGCATCTTCAAAGCACAATCAATCTACTTCTACCAGCTGCTTGGCATCACCATCTTTTTGGTGGTTTTTGGTCTGGTTATGGTTCTCTCGGCTTCATCGATTGACTCGCTAAAGGCCAACAACAACTCTTTCGCTACCTTCGCAAAACAGGCTGGTTTTGCCATGATCGGGCTCTTGGTTATGTCGTTAGCCTCGATCGTTTCCAGGGGCTGGCTTATGGCTAAGGCTCGCTTCTTCTACATGGGATTCATGCTCCTACAGCTCGCCGTGCTTTTCATTGGTATTGACATCAACGGAAACCGAAACTGGATCAAAATTCTCGGTATTCCGGTTCAGCCGTCTGAGTTCTTGAAAGTGGCGGTGGTGCTGCATGTCGCCGTTTATCTCGCAGCTCGAACTCGCGATTTCGATAACTCGCTAACTTGGCGAAACGCCTTCTTCATCACCGGCGCTGCCATGGCCTTCGTCGTTTTCGGTAAAGACCTTGGCACGATGTTGATCATGCTGGTCATGTTTGTCGGCTTGCTGTCGCTTGCTGGGCTACCAATGAAACTTCTACGACTCATAGTCGTTGCTTCGGTAGTGCTGACTCCGGTTGCTCTGACCTTTGGATCAAGTTCTCGAGTAGGTCGAGTCACTGCCTGGCTCAACCCAAACGCGCCAGACCCAAACGGCTATAACTGGCAGTCTGAGCACGGCATGTGGGCGATTTCAGCTGGCCGCATCTTCGGTGCGGGGCTTGGTGAGTCAAAGATGAAATGGTCCTGGATTCCCGAAGTTGAAAACGACTTCATTTTCGCCGTCATTTCGGAAGAGCTCGGCCTGATCGGTGCTCTTGTCGTCATCGCGCTGTTTGTATTCTTAGCAATCACCTTTTTCAAGATTTGGCAGCGAACCGCTGACGACTTCAACCGTTTCGTGGTCTCAGGCATCATGATCTGGATCATCTTCCAAGCGTTGATCAATATCGCGGTTGTGTTGCGACTACTGCCGGTGCTGGGTGTGCCTTTGCCGCTCATTTCGGCCGGTGGTTCGTCGTTGATCGCGACACTTGGTGCAATCGGCATTGTCCTAGGAATCGAGCGACAGAACCACCTGAACCCGCTTGCGGAGCGTCAGGCTCGAGTGCCTCAGAGTCGCCCAGTTAGGCGAGTTCGATGACCCGTTATCTGCTTGCTGGTGGTGGCACCGCCGGGCACGTCAACCCCTTGCTCTCCTTGGCCGATGCGATCGTCTCAGCAAACTCGGATGACCAGGTTTGGGCGCTCGGAACCAAAGAGGGGCTAGAAGCCTCTCTCGTGCCCCAGCGCGGATATGAATTGCTCACCGTTGAACGGTTGCCGTTTCCGCGCAAACCTTCGCGTTACGCCCTGACCTTCCCGTTCCGTTTCTTGAAGGCGATTGGCGATTCAAAACGCTACCTAAAGGAACACAAGATTGATGTGCTGGTGGGCTTTGGTGGCTACGCCTGTGCGCCGGCTTACCTAGCCGCGAAAAGCCTCGGCATCCCTAGTGTCGTGCACGAGGCAAACGCCTTACCAGGCTGGGCAAACAAACTCGGCGCTAAGTCGGCGAAAGCCGTCGGTGTGGCATTCAAATCGACTCCTCTTCCGAAGGCAGAGTTCGTCGGTATGCCGCTGCGTCGTGAAATTGAAGCTTTGGCCAATGGCTTCGATAAAGAATCGGCTCGTCTGGCCTTTGGGCTTGACCCAGACACGGTAACGCTCTTAGTGACCGGTGGTTCGCTTGGTGCAAAGCGCATCAACGAAACGATCGACGCCTCTCGCAGGGTTCTCTCGGCGGCAGGGATTCAGGTGCTACACATCATGGGTGGGCGTTCAGACCTAGCCGAGGTTCGCGAAAAAGACTATGTGCGCATTGCCTACTGCGACCGCATGGATGAAGCCATCGCCGCAAGCAGCTTCGCCGTATCGCGTGCGGGTTCTTCGACCGTTTCAGAGTTTGCGGCAGTTGGTCTTCCGGCAGCCTATGTCCCGTATCCAGTTGGTAATGGCGAACAGCGCCTAAACGTTGCCGAGCTGGTGGCTGCCGAGGGTGGCTTGTTGGTTCTCGATAAGGACTTCACTCCCGAATACGTTGCCAGCACACTGGTTCCCCTCATTTCGAACTCTCGAGCGCTAGCCGACATGGCTGCCAAGGCAAAAAAGGTCGGCGTATCCGACGGCACCTCGAGGCTCCTTACGCTCGTAAAAGGCGTGTTGTAGAGCCATTTAGCCACCCTCGCGACCTAGTCTTTAGGGGATAGTTAGGAACACCATGATCAAGCCAGATTTCACTCAAGCCGTACCCGAAGACCTCGGAACCGTGCACTTCGTTGGCATCGGCGGATCTGGCATGAGCGGAATCGCTCGCATCTTGTTGGGCATGGGCCACAAAGTTACCGGTAGCGACCTGCGCGACACCGATGCGGTTGCCACCCTCCGAGCACTCGGTGCGGAAATCTTCATTGGGCACGACGCGAAGCACCTCGGAAACCCTGACACGGTAGTGGTTACTTCTGCGCTTTGGCCGACTAACCCCGAGTACCTGCTTGCGAAAGAGCGCGGCATCCCGGTCATTCACCGGTCACAGGCGCTGGCCTATCTGACTTCTAAAAAGCGTGTGATTGCCGTGGCCGGCGCCCACGGTAAGACCACCAGCACCGGCATGATTATCACCGGTTTGCTCGGTTTGGGTGAAGATCCATCTTTCGTCAACGGCGGCGTTATCGCTTCGCTCAACGCATCGTCAGCGAGCGGCTCTGGCGACCTTTTCGTGATCGAGGCAGACGAATCTGACGGCTCGTTCTTGCACTATGACACCGCTATCGCGTTGATTACCAACGTTGATGCCGACCACCTGGACCACTATGGAAGCGAAGAGGCATTTGAGGCCGAATTCGGCCGATTTGCGCAAGGTGCCAAAGAGTTCGTGGCCATTAGTTCGGATGATCCGGGTGCCGTGCGTGTCGGCAAACTGATTCGTGACAAGCGAATCATTAGCTTTGGTTCGGCTGCAGATGCAACAGTGCGCTTGATTGATGTCGACGCCAGTGGTGCTCGGGTTTCATTCGGTGTGACCTATGAGGGCAATACCCACCATGCGACCTTGAACGTACCGGGGGAGCACAACGCCATTAATGCGGCCGGCGCTTTTGCGGTTTTGGTAGGGCTTGGCTACGAGGCTGCTGCTGCACTGGCTGCGATTAGTGAATTTGGCGGCACCGAGCGTCGCTTCCAGCTGCACGGCGAGGCTCGTGGAGTCAAGGTCTATGACGACTTCGCACACCACCCGACCGAGGTTTCAGCGGCTATCAAGGCTGCTCGCGCAGTGGTTGGTGACAAGAAGCTGATCACAGTCTTCCAGCCACATCTTTACAGCCGCACGCGTATCATGGCGAAGGAATTTGCCGAGGCTCTTTCTGCGAGCGACCAGGTAGTGGTCCTCGACATCTACGCCGCCCGAGAAGATCCGGAACCAGGTGTTACCGGCGCGCTCGTTAGCGACGCTTTCAAGAACCAGGCTCAGGTTCACTACGTTCCGCTCTGGGATGATGTTCCAGCTGTTGCTGCGAGTTTGGCCAGCGAAGGCGATTTCATTATGACCATGGGCTGCGGCGACATCTATCGAATGGTGCCCGCTCTGCTCGAGGCGCTAGAGAAGTAATTTGAAACGTCCAGGCCCGGCGAAGAAAAACGCAACGAAAGGGTTACCTAAGGCTCCGGCCTCGGTAACTCCGATTTCGGCTAAGCGTGACCAAAAGGCGGCCAAACCGGCAAGAACCGCCAAAGCGGTAAAGGCATCGAAGCCGGTACGGGCTTCGAAGCCAGCCAGAACCGCGAAGTCGGTCAAACAAGTGAAACCAGGCAAGGTCAGCCTGTTCACTCGTTTGTCACCCGAGGCAAAGCGATTTGTAGCTGCTTCTAGGCGCCGCAAAATCACCGCACTGATAGTTTCGAGCTCGTTTGGATTGCTGATCGCGCTCATCCTGGCCACGATGTTCACACCGTTGTTGGCGGTTGAAAAGCTTGAGGTAGTTGGCACGCACCGAATTAACCACAAGACCATCGTCAAGGCGTTGTCAGGTCAGATCGGCGTTCCACTCCCGATGGTTAACACCGGGGAGATCACTAAGACGCTCGAGCCATTTGCACTGGTCGATTCATTTGCGGTGGTTAGTCTGCCTCCGCACACCCTCCGAATCGCCATCACCGAGCGTCAACCGATCTGCATCGTTACCGTGGCGGGCGTCGATTACCTTTATGACCCAGCTGGCGTGCGCATTGCAATCGCGTCTTCGAATGACAACTATCCGCGCATCTCAATCGTTGGCGACCCTAAAGGTAGCGTCGAGTACACGGCTGCGATTGATGTGCTTCTGTCGCTTCCGGCAAACCTCTTAGGGCAGGTGGCCTCGGTTGATGCCAAGAGCAAGGATGACGTTTCGATGCGCCTGCGCGGCAACGCCGGCCAGCGTATTGTCTGGGGTGACGGAACCCAGTCGGTTCTCAAATCCAAGGTGCTAGCAGCGCTAATCAAGAACCAAAAAAAGTCAGATTATGTGACGTTCGACGTGTCATCTCCAACTGCACCAGTGGTCCGCTACACAAACTTTTAGACACGCCTAGCAGCCTCCGACCTTAAGGTCTTAAAACCGTTTACTTTCTTCGCGCAAGAGAATAAATTCGCTAAACCATAAGCCTTTGGTTGAAGCTTAGAGTTTTTTCCTTGCATAGCTCGATGAGCAGAAGCGGAGGAATATCGTGGGTCTAAACCAGAACTATCTGGCAGTCATCAAGGTCGTTGGCGTTGGTGGCGGTGGCGTTAACGCGCTGAATCGAATGATCGACGCTGGTCTTCGTGGCGTTGAATTCGTCGCGATTAACACCGATGCTCAGGCTCTGCTCATGAGCGAAGCCCACGTGAAGCTCGACATTGGTCGCGAACTAACCCGCGGCCTAGGTGCAGGTGCCGACCCTGAAATTGGTCGTCGCGCCGCAGAAGATCACGCAGATGAGATTGAGGCTGCACTAAAGGGCGCCGACATGGTTTTCGTGACCGCGGGTGAAGGCGGTGGCACCGGTACCGGTGCAGCGCCGGTAGTGGCACGCATTGCCAAGAATCTCGAGGCGCTAACCGTTGGTGTAGTAACCCGACCTTTCGGCTTCGAGGGCAAGCGTCGCTCTCAGCAGGCAGACCAAGGCATCGACGTCTTGCGTGGCGAAGTTGACACACTAATCGTGGTTCCAAACCAACGCCTTCTTGAGTTGGTCAACAAGTCTGTTTCAGTGGTTGAGGCGTTTGCCACAGCTGACGATGTTCTTCGCGCAGGTGTGCAGGGCATCACCGACCTAATCACCACCCCTGGCTTGATTAACCTCGACTTCGCCGACGTGAAGTCGGTAATGAAGGGTGCCGGTTCAGCACTTATGGGCATCGGTACCGCAAAGGGTGAAGATCGTGCCGTTCGCGCAGCCGAAATCGCTGTGTCTAGCCCGCTTCTAGAGGCCAGCATCGATGGCGCCCACGGTGTCTTGCTGCTCATCCAGGGCGCATCTGACCTTGGTTTGCACGAAATCGACGAAGCGGCTCGCCTAGTTCAAGAGGCAGTTAGCCCAGAGGCCAACATCATTTACGGTACGACCATCGATGACACTCTCGGTGACGAAGTTCGCATCACCGTTATTGCTGCAGGTTTCGACGGTGGCGTGCCACAGCCTCGCAAGGTTGAGCGCACCCCATACACGAGCCCTCTGAGCGCACCTGTAGCGGCAGCAGCCGCTCCGGTGGCTAGCAGCGCTTCGGCAACCAACGGCTGGTTCTCGACCCCGTCAGAAACCGCAACTGCGCCGGTTGCCGCTGAAGAAGCCGAAGTCACCGCCCCGGCAACAGAATCGGCGATTAGCAGCTTGTTTTCACCTTCGACTCCGAAGCCTCAAACTGAGGATGGTACCTTCGGTGACGACTTGGACATCCCGGACTTCCTAAAGTAAAAATTGTCGCTAGCCGACCGTTTACTAGAGGCGCAGCAGCGAATTGCTGCTGCGGCTTCCGAGGCTAAACGCAGTCTCGATGAAATCAACCTCATCGTTGTCACTAAAAATCATCCGGCCGAGCTGGTTTTAGATCTTTTGGACCTTGGTGTTCGCGACTTCGGAGAAAATCGTGATCAAGAAGCAGGTCCAAAATCTGCCGAGGTGCGCAGCCGGTCGGAGTTGGCTCACAACTGGCACTTCATCGGTCAACTTCAAAGCAATAAGGTCAAGTCGGTCGTAACCTATGCGGCTTCAATTCATTCGCTAGACCGAAAGTCGCTCCTCGAATCTTTGGCCAAAGCCACGCTAGATCGGGTCAAGCCACTGGATGTATTTGTCCAACTAAACCTCACCGATGACCCAGGCCGCGGCGGCATACAGCCAAGCGACTTGTTAGCGTTTGCGGAGCAGGTGCTAGACCAGCCGGGCCTAAAGCTTGTCGGCGTGATGGGCGTTGCGGCACTTGACCACAATCTCGCCCGCGACTTCGGCGCGATTCAAGCCGCAAGCGAAAAATTGCAAGCCCTGAGCCCCGATGCCAATCAAATTTCCGCCGGAATGTCTGAGGATTTTGAAACCGCAATCGCCTACGGTGCGACACACTTGCGCATTGGAAGCGCAATCACGGGAAAACGTCAGTATTAGCCATATTCTGGGGTTATAAACATCCGCAGGAGGATTCATTATGGCTGGAATTATTTCGCAGGTTACCGGTTGGCTTGGCCTATCCGATGAAGTCGAAGCAGTGCCTTCACGCCCAGCGACCTCAACCGTAGGCGAGCAGCGTCCGGCTGCTCGTGTAACTCAGATGCGCCCACGACGTGGCGTTTCGGATGTAAATGAGATTTACACCATCGAACCTCGTAGCTACGAGGATGCCAAGGAAGTTGCAGCCAACTACCGACTAGGCATTCCTGTGATTGTCAACATGGGGGACATGTCAGAGGTTGACTCGCGTCGCATGCTTGACTTCATGCTTGGCTTGAAGGAAGGCCTAGAAGGCCACATGAAGCGCGTGACCTTGAAGGTTTACCTACTTACCCCTAACCACGTTGCCGTAAACAACGAAGACGACGAAGACGGCGAAGCTGCCGACGATCTTCTAGTTCGTCCTTAGTCCAAGACTTATAAAGCTATGGGCCTGATTGCGCTAGTTATTTACTGGCTCCTTCAGGTCTATTTCTTTGCCCTGATTGCGCGCTTTGTCGTTGACCTTGTCTTGTCGGTGAATCGAAGCTGGCGACCAAAGGGCCTTGTGGTTGTAATCGTAGAGTCGGTCTATACCGTCACCGACCCACCATTGAAGTTTGTTCGGCGCATCATTCCTTCAATTCGAATCGGCGCAATTCAGCTGGACTTCGCCTGGACGATCCTGCTCACTGCCGTGCTTTTTGCGCAAAACCTGGCCCGCGCACTGGTTTAGTCCACAGAATCTTATGAACAGTGAGCGGTTGCCGGTTAGCGCCGAAAGCGCGCCTAGGGTAACCTTGTGGCATGCCTTTAACACCTGAAGATGTAGTAAATAAGCGGTTTCAGCCAACGAAGTTTCGCGAGGGCTATGACCAGGATGAAGTCGATGACTTTCTCGACGAAATCGTCGTCGAACTCCGCCGCCTAGGTCAGGAAAACGAAGACCTTCGCCAGCGCCTTTTGGCTTCAGAATCACGCATCGCCGAGCTTCAGCGCAGTGGCGCCGGCCTTGCCGATCAGCTCAACAACCCGACCGCTGAGTCGGCGCTGAGCCCAATTGCCAACAATGCACCGAGTGCATTCCCAGAGGCCACCCAGGACCCATCAACGCTCGACTCAAACAACACCAACAACCTGTTGCAGCTGGCTCGAAAGCTACACGAAGAGCACGTGCGCGACGGCTTGGCCAAGCGTGATGCTCTTATTGCCGAAGGTCACGCAACCGCAGCCCGTGTGGTTCGCGAAGCCGAGGCCCAGCAGCGCGCCGACATGAGTCGACTTGAACAAGAGAAGGCTCTCATTGAGCACAGCATTCAAGAACTTCGTAGCTTCGAACGCGAATATCGCATTAAGTTGAAGAGTTACATCGAGAGCCAGTTGGAGGAACTCGAGCACTCAGAGGCCCCAACTACCAACACGGGGTCAACTCCGGCAATCGAGCAGAACTTCTACAACCCAAGCTTTAAAGCCGAGCCGGCTGCACCGAACAACCCATTCACGGGTGACTTCGGTTTCAGCAACTAATCGGTGAAAAACGCAAAGCTCGGGCGCCTAGTCGTCCTGTTGTCTACTGCCTGGTTTGTGATCTTTCTAGATCAACTAACCAAGTTTCTAGTCATAGAAAATTTGAAGCCAGCTCAACCAGTTCCATTCATCGGTGACCTCGTAAAGCTGGTTCTGGTTTACAACGACTCGGCGGCTTTTTCGATTGGTTTTGGAGCCACCTGGATCTTCGCCATAGTTTCATCGTTGGCCACTCTCGTGCTTCTTTGGTTGGCGCCAAAGTTAGAAACTCGAGCCTGGTCATTGGTTGGTGGGATTGCCCTAGGTGGTGTCGTCGGAAACCTGATCGACCGCCTCATGCGGCCACCAGGCTTCGGTCAAGGGCAGGTAGTGGATTTCATCTCGATTCCGTTCAACTTTCCAATCTTCAATGTGGCGGATATCGCAATCGTTGCAGTCGCTGCAATCGTGATCATCGCGGTGTTCCAAGGTAGACCCCTTGGCAAGGCCAAAAAGACGATCGCATGAGCGAAGTCAAGCTATTACCGGTTCCTGAAGGTCTCGCTGGCGAGCGAGTTGATGCCGGATTAGCCAAGTTGCTTGGACTGTCGCGCTCCGTATGCGCAGATATGATCGTCGATGGCTTGGTTAGCCAGAACGGTAAAACCGTTGCCAAGTCAGACCGCCTAATGCCCGATGCCTACCTTGAGGTTTCCATGCCTCAGCCCAAGAATCGGCTTGAAATTGTTCCGGTCGAAGTTGAAGACTTCAAAATCATCTATCAAGACGAAGACATCATCGTGATAGATAAGCCGGCTGGCGTTGCCTCGCACCCATCGGTGGGCTGGGATGGCCCAACCGTACCCGGAGCTCTTCTAGCTTTGGGTATCCAGATTGCAACCTCTGGCGCCCAGGAACGTCAGGGCATTGTTCAACGTCTTGATGTGGGTACTAGTGGACTAATGACTCTTGCCAAGTCGGAGATCGCGTATTCAAGGCTAAAACAGGCATTTCGCGACCGCACCGTTCATAAGGTTTACCACGCCGTGATCCAAGGGCTAGCCGATCCGCTGGCTGGAACCTTCGACGCGCCCATCGGTCGCCACCCAAAGGCTGAATTCAAATTTGCCGTGATGAATGATGGGAAGCACTCGGTGACTCATTATGAGACGCTTGAAGCGTTTCCGTCGGCATCGCTGGTTGAGGTTGTCTTAGAGACTGGTCGCACTCATCAGATCCGCGTGCACTTCTCTGCTTTCCGACACCCACTGGTGGGGGACACAATGTATGGAGCGGATCCAAAGCTAGCTGCCAAGGTTCACCTTGATCGCCAATGGCTCCATGCCAAAAAACTGAGTTTCATCCACCCAACCAAGGGTGAAATGGTTGAATTTGAGAGCGAATACCCTGCCGATTTGGCAAAGGCTCTCGACATCCTGCGAGGCTACTAAGCACCGCTCGAATATTGGGCTACAGTTGCCATTCGGCAGTGCGATGAAGGGAGAAAAATGAGCACCGATAAAGACTCATTCGTTCACCTGCATGTGCACACCGAATTTTCGATGTTGGATGGCGCAGCCCGAATTAAGCCGCTGATTAGCGAGGTTGCCGCCCAGGGCATGCCTGCCATCGGTATCAGTGATCACGGAAACAATCACGGTGCGTTTGATTTTTATAAAACCGCTAAGTCCGCTGGCGTAAAGCCGATTATCGGCATCGAAGCATATCTTTCGCCCGGCACAGCTCGCCAAGATCGCACCCGAGTCCGTTGGGGCAACGGCGGCGACGTCGATGGCGATGTGTCGGGTGGTGGCGCTTATACCCACATGACGATGTTCGCCGAGAACACCCCTGGCATGTACAACCTGTTCCGCATGTCCTCCAAGGCCTGGCTCGACGGCTATTACTTCAAGCCACGTATGGACCGCGACCTCCTGAACACCTATGGCAAGGGCATCATCGCAACCACCGGTTGTGTCTCGGGTGAAGTCCAGACTCGCCTTCGCCTCGGCCAGTATGAAGAGGCACGCAAAGCGGCGGCCGAATTCCAGGACATCTTTGGCAAAGAGAACTTCTTCGCAGAGATCATGGATCACGGCCTAGACATCGAGCGTCGCACCATGAGTGACCTCTTGCGACTTGCCAAAGACCTGGACATGCCGCTCCTGGCGACCAACGACTTGCACTACACCCACGCCGGCGACGCAGCGGCGCATGAGGCTCTGCTCTGCGTTCAGTCAGGTTCGACCCTGATGGACCCAAACCGTTTCAAGTTCGATGCTCAAGAGTTTTATCTAAAATCTGCCAAGCAGATGCGCGAGCTCTTCGCTGACTATCCAGAAGCCTGTGACAACACGCTGCTGATTGCTGAGCGTTGCAACGTTGAGTTCGTTGAGCGTGAGCTTATGCCGCGCTTCCCTGTCCCAGAGGGCCACACCGAGGCTTCCTGGTTTGAGCAGGAAGTCGCTGCCGGTATGGATCGGCGCTATAAGGGACAGATTCCTGAGGCGCAGGCCAAGCAGGTCTCCTATGAGGTCGAAGTCATCAAGCAGATGGGCTTCCCAGGCTACTTTCTTGTGGTTGCTGACTTTATTGCTTGGGCGCGCGCTCAGGGCATCCGTGTTGGTCCTGGTCGTGGTTCGGCTGCGGGTTCAATCGTGGCCTATGCGCTTGGCATTACCGAACTTGACCCGGTAAAGCACGGCCTAATCTTCGAGCGTTTCTTGAACCCAGAGCGTGTCTCGATGCCCGACATCGATGTTGACTTCGATGACCGTCGTCGTGGTGAAGTAATTCGCTATGTGTCTGACAAATACGGCGATGACCGCGTGGCACAGATTGTGACCTTCGGAACCATCAAGGCCAAGCAGGCCCTTAAGGATGCCGGCCGCGTGTTGGCGATGCCTTACTCAGTGGGCGAGAAGCTAACCAAGGCAATGCCGCCTATGGTTCTTGGTCGTGATATCGCCCTGAACGACATGATCGACAAGACCTCGGAGCGCTATAAAGAGGCACAGGACTTCCGAGACCTAATCGAGGGTGACGACGACTCGGCCAAGGTTTTCGAACTGGCCCAGGGACTTGAAAATCTAAAGCGTCAGTGGGGTGTGCACGCCGCCGGTGTGATCATGTCAGCTGAACCGCTGCTCGACGTGATTCCGATCATGAAGCGCGAGGATGATGGCGCCATCATCACCCAGTTTGACCAGCCGCCTTGTGAAAAGCTCGGCCTCCTAAAGATGGACTTCTTGGGTCTGCGAAACCTGACCGTGCTTGACGATACTTTGGCGAATATCAAGTCGAACCGTGGCGAAACCGTGGTGCTTGAAGACCTTGATCTCGATTCGGATCAGGCGACTTTTGACCTTCTCTCGCGCGGTGACACGCTCGGTGTATTCCAGCTCGATGGCACGGCGATGCGCTCATTGCTTCGCCTCCTGAAGCCAACACTTTTCGAGCACATCTCCGCTGTTATCGCCCTGTATCGACCGGGTCCGATGGGTATGAATTCTCACACCAACTATGCCCTTCGAAAGAACGGGCAGCAGGAGGTTGACTCGGTTCACCCGGAACTTTCGGAGTCACTCTCAGAGGTGCTCGACCCAACCTATGGCCTGATTGTCTATCAGGAGCAGGTTATGGCTGCCGCCCAAAAGGCCGCCGGCTTCACGCTCGGCAAGGCAGACTTGCTGCGCCGTGCGATGGGTAAGAAAAACAAGGAAGAACTGGACAAGCAGTACGAGGGCTTCTCGGATGGCATGAAGGCCAACGGCTATTCGGTCGAGGCCATCAAGGCGCTTTGGGACACACTGCTTCCGTTCGCCGACTACGCGTTCAACCGCGCCCACTCGGCCGCATACGGTGTGCTTTCCTATTGGACTGCCTACCTCAAGGCAAACTACCCAGCCGAGTATATGGCCGCGCTTTTGACCTCGGTTGGCGACTCGAAGGACAAGCTTGGTCTTTACCTCAGCGAATGTCGCCGCATGGGCATCAACGTTTTGGCCCCGGATGTGAACGAGTCCATCGCAGCCTTCTCGGCGGTTGGCAAGGACATTCGCTTTGGCCTTGGTGCCGTTCGCAACGTTGGCTTGAACGTCGTGGATGGCATCGCCACCGCCCGTGCGGACAAGGGCCGATTCACCACATTCCACGACTTCCTACGCAAGGTTCCGGCCGTGGTTTGCAGCAAGCGCGTGATTGAGTCGCTGATCAAGGCTGGCGCCTTCGATTCGTTGGGCAACACGCGTCGCTCGCTGGCCGAGATTCACGAAGAGGCTGTAGATGCTCAGGCTTCGCTAAAGAAGAACGAAGCAGTGGGTCAGGTTGACCTTTTTGGTTCACTTTTCGATACCGATCCGGCTGTCGAAGACAGTTTCGGCGGCAGCGTTCCTGATCGTCCAGAGTGGGCCAAAAAGGAGAAACTTGCCTACGAGCGCGACATGCTCGGTTTGTATGTGAGTGACCATCCGCTTGCCGGACGCGAGGCACAGTTGGCTCGCTACAGTCAGATGACCATCACCGATCTGCATGCCAGCGAAACCATCGCCGATGGCGAGACTGTGACGATGGCCGGTTTGGTTACCTCAGTTCAGCACCGCGTTGCCCGCGCCTCGGGTAACCCATACGGCGCGGTAACGATTGAGGACTTCGAGGGTGAGCTAAACGTGATGCTGATGGGCAAGACCTATCAAGAGTTTGGGCGAAACCTGGAGGCTGATCAGGTCGTCGTTGTTCGCGGTCGGGTGAGCCAACGTGACGATGGCAAGAGCTTGAACGCCTATTCGATCGAGATGATCGAGGGCGGCGGCGATGGGCCGAGTGGGCCGATTATCTTGAAGATTCAAGAAGCCGAAGCAACTCGCGAGGTGCTCGAAGATCTCGACCGAATTCTTCGGACCAATGCCGGCCCGGATGAAGTTCAAGTCAGACTGGTGAGCGGCGAGCAGGAGCGTTTGTTCAAGCTCCAGCCCACAGTGAAAATCAGCAGCGAACTAATCGGTGAGCTAAAGGTGCTACTTGGTGCCTCTTGCTTGAGCGCCTAGTTGCCGAAACGTCTTTGAAGTCTTAAAGGCTAGAAACGCCTAGAGTTTGTCTCCCGGTTTCATGTAGCTGCGCTGGTAGTAGAGCAGAGCTTCGTCTTCTGTTCCGCTGAGACCTTCCACCACATCAACAATCACAACCGCATTGTTATCGATGTTGTGTATGTCTCGAATTTTGGCAATCAAAATCGATGAGGCTGCAGGAAATACCGGAACTCCATACGGACCCTCATGCCAATCGTTTGGCACAAATCGTTGAGTGTGATCAGCTGCCATGCGCTGGGCAAGGGCAACATTGCCGGCACCCAGGGTGTGAATGGCAACATACTTGCCAACCTTCAGGTTTGGGAAAGTGCTTGATCCCTGCGAGACGTTGAAGCTGGCTAGGGGAGGGTTTGCACCAAGCGAAGTCATCGACGTCGCGGTAAACCCGATCGGCTTCTGGGCCTGGTCGAGCAAGGTAATGATCGACACACCCGATGCGTGGCGTCTAAAACTCGCGCGCAAGGCCTCAACTGGGTCTTTTTCTGGGATCAGATTTTGCATTTTCTACCTTTGTCTCAACCGCTTCAACAATAGTCAACCGGGGATT
>ERZ650308.836-NODE-836-length-16566-cov-10.844043_pt1 | contig 16566 bp, 16 predicted proteins | sample MGYA00376244_ERZ650308 | MGnify/ENA primary metagenome ERZ650308 (study PRJEB26733, sample SAMN07839295) | wastewater metagenome | biome: small river; feature: stream; material: water | place: USA: North Carolina | collected 2016-04-26 ... | reverse complement strand
CACGACAACCTTTTTTCAGGTGCAACTATTAAAATCTTTGGGCTCAATTGCCCACCAATTTTCAAAGTTGAAACATCTAATCCTTCAAAATAAGCATCCGCAAAGTTTTGTGCTTGCGCTTCAGCAATAACAAAAAAACCACCCCAAGGACGGTTGTGATCGTGTGCAACAATTTCAAATGCACGTGCTGCTAATTCGTTTTGTATGGTTTCGAAAATCATGATTGTTTTTATTATTCTGTATCAAAAGTAACACCATCAGTTGGATTTTGAGACATGAACTCAAAGTTTAACGTTTTATCTAAGCCTTGAGCCAAAGTAAACGGCGGTTTAAAACCAGAGTTGAGCATTTTATTTGAATCAAATTGAGTGGTTGCACAAAACTTTTTAACTCGAACTGCACTTACTGAATAAGATTTACGGGTGATAATTCTTAATAGATCAAATGAAAAACCTCCTAATACGCCAATGAAATAAGGGATTTTTATCGAAGGGATTTTCTTTTGCAGGCTAATTTCAACTTGTTCAACTAATTCGTTCATGGTGAAATCAGGCTTGTCAATGTAATTGTAAATAGACGACATTGGTGTGTCATTTGAAACTAAATAAGTTAAAAATGCTGCAACATTACCAACATAAGCCATTGATTTTTTATTATTTCCTCTTCCGACCATTAAAAAACGACCTGATGAAATTTGTTTTAACAAGTTATATACATTCCCTCTATTTCTCTCACCAAAAATAACAGTTGGTCGTATAATAGTTAATGTTCTATCTGTAGGTGATTCAGAATGCCATTTTTTAAGTATCTCTTCTGCTTGCCACTTACTTTTTCCATAATCATTGAAAGGATCATGAATGTGCTCTTCATTTGGATTGATTTTATTTAACCCGTAAATAGCCACAGAACTAGTAAATATTATGTGTTTTACGTTGTTTTCTGTCATTGCATCCAATACATTCTTTGTTCCTTGAACATTCACATCATAATACAACGATTTAGGAAATACATCGTCCTTGTGTTCCGCCGCTAAAAGAATAACTGTGTTTTGGTTTTTGATCACTTTATTCAATTCGTCCTGATTTCTAACATCACCAATTATTGTGTTTTTGGGATAAAATGGACTATTAACTTTATCAAAAATAGTAACAGAATGATCGTTAATTAAATTTTCTGTCAGACGAGAACCAACAAATCCTGATCCTCCTATAATTAGGATATTTTTCATTATTTTATAATTAGGCTTAAATTAGTTACTTTATGAAAATTGAATGAATACTTTCTATAAAATCACCCTCAATTTGTTTGTTTTTTACATTCAAACTTTCAACTTCTGGATGTGGCTTATTTTTTAATTTTTCAAAAGTTTCTATTAATGAATTAATATTGAGATCATCTGAACATAATAATTGAGAGTTCCAATTATCAATAAACTCCTCATGATATGGTAATTTATTAATCATACAAAGCAATCCACATGACAATGCTTCATGAAGAACTAAGGGATTCCCTTCACTTTCACTTAACAAAATAAAATAATCATATTTATAATATTCTTTAAAATCTTTTATTTCACCCAAGTAATAAAGGTTTTCACTATTTTCACCCTGACTTCCAACAATATACCAATCAAAGTCTTTGTTTCGATTTGAAAGTTCAATAAAAAGATCTATTCTTTTTGGATAAGCATTTCTTCCAACAAATAAAACTTTTGGACGTGAATTATTATTTTTTCTAAGTTGTAAATCTTTGAAACAAATGTTTCTTAAAATTTTTTCATTTCTTTTAAAAATGAAAGTTTTTGCTTTTCGCTGATCTTCTTTACTAACATAAACTAATTGATTTACCAATGGAATAGTTATAAATTCAATTATGTATGAAATTAATTTCGTGATTTTTTTTTGATAGGACCAACCCCATCCATGTGAAACATAAATCACTTTGATCTTAGGTTTAAATAATCTTATAAGTTTAGCATAAAGAGCTGGGACACTATTACCAACAATAATTCGATTGACATCATTTAAAGAAATAAATTTTAATAATTTGAAAAATGTTTTGATTGAAATTTTTTTTAAATCCCTTTTTATCAAATCATTGTCAATTATAATTGCTTCTGTTTTAATGTTGTTAAAAATAAACCTTGTCCATGTAGCGACCCCTCCATTTAATGAGTCGTGAAGTATAAAAGCAGTTTTAGCCATGTTTTTAAATTCAAAAGTTAATTAATTACTTTATTTGCAAAAGCTGTTTTTTTTATATGAGTAATTTTTAGAGACGATTAGAACTTAATAAGTAGTAAAAATAATCAATCCCAATTCATCGCTTTTATCTCATCAAAAACTTGATTAATCCCTTCGTTCAAATCAATTGAAGCTTTCCATCCTAAATTATTCAATTTTGTAACATCCATTAATTTTCGTGGAGTGCCATCGGGTTTAGAAGTATCAGTTAAGATTTCACCTTCATAACCTACAATTTGTCGGACTAATTTAGCTAAATCTAAGATTGAAATATCTTCACCAACTCCAATGTTAATTGCTCCTTCTTCATTATAATTATCCATTAAAAATAAACAAGCAGCAGCTAAATCATCTGCATGTAAAAATTCACGCAATGGACTTCCAGTTCCCCAAATCGTTACTGATGTTTCTCTATTCTTTTTTGCAGTAATAAATTTACGTAACAAAGCAGGTAGTACATGGGAATTATTTAAATCATAATTATCATTTGGACCGTATAAATTTGTCGGCATAACAGAAATAAAATTACAACCATATTGTGCACGGTAAGCATCACACATTTTAATACCCGCTATTTTAGCGATTGCATATGGTTCATTTGTTTGTTCTAACAAACCTGTCAACAAATATTCTTCTTTCAACGGTTGAGGTGCTAACTTTGGATAAATACATGAAGATCCTAAAAACTGTAATTTTTTAACGCCATTTAAATACGCATGATGTATCACATTGTTTTGAATCATGATGTTTTCATAAATAAAATCAGCGCGAAAAGTATTGTTTGCAACAATTCCACCAACTTTAGCTGCAGCTAAGAACACATAATCGGGGTTTTCTGTAGCGAAAAATTGAGCAACATCTTGTTGATTTCTCAAGTCTAATTCTTTTGATGTTCTTACGATAATATTTGTATAGCCTTTTGATTTCAGCGCGCGAAAAATAGCTGAACCAACCATTCCCCGATGTCCAGCTATGTAGATTTTTGATGTCTTTTCCATTTTTTATGTTCAATTTATGCGCTAAAACCTGAATTAATAAGGAGTATGTTCCGTTTCACACGAGCAACGTCTGCTGCTACCATTTCACTTATTAAGCTGCCTAAATTGTATTTTGGTTGCCAACCTAATTGTGTGTTTGATTTAGTTGGATCTCCTATTAACAAGTCAACTTCTGTAGGTCTAAAATATTTTGGATCAACGGCTATCACTTGTTTACCAATTTCTATTTGATAATCACGATTTTCGCAAGCTTTCACATACCCTTTTTCATTGACACCTTCTCCAATAAATTCAATTTCGATTCCTAATTCTTTGAAGGCCATTCGAACAAAATCGCGCACATATGTCGTTTCACCCATTGCAATCACAAAATCTTCTGGTTTGTCTTGTTGCAAAATGCGCCACATAGCTTCCACATAATCTTTAGCATGTCCCCAATCGCGTTGAGCATCCAAATTACCTAAATACAAACAATCTTGAAGCCCCAATGCTATCGATGCAGTTGCCATTGTGATTTTTCTCGTCACAAAAGTTTCACCTCTTCGTGGTGATTCGTGATTGAATAAAATACCATTGGTTGCGAACATACCATATGCTTCTCTGTAATTTTTGGTTATCCAAAATCCATATATTTTTGCTGCTCCATATGGTGAACGCGGATAAAATGGTGAGTGCTCATCATATAACCCTTTTTCATTTTTGTTTTCTACCAAACCACCATACAACTCTGATGTTGATGCTTGATAAATACGTGTTTTGTTTTCTAATCCCAAAATACGAACTGCTTCTAAAATGCGTAATGTTCCAAGTCCATCAACATTCGCTACATATTCAGGAGAATCAAAAGAAACTTTCACATGGCTCATCGCTCCCAAATTATAAATTTCGTCGGGTTGTACTTCTTGAATAATACGAATGATATTCGTTGAATCAGTCAAATCGCCATAATGCAATTTGAAGTTCACATGTGCTTCATGTTGATCTTGATATATATGATCAATGCGTTGTGTGTTAAATGAAGATGCTCTTCTTTTGACACCATGAACAAAATAGCCTTTCTCTAATAATAATTCCGCTAAATAAGATCCGTCTTGACCTGTTATTCCTGTGATAAGAGCAGTTTTCATCGTGTTTTTAAATATAATTTCATTAATAATAATTTATTGTATTTTACTTTATATAGTATGATAAAGATTTTCAATTTGTGCAATTATTTTTTGTGCTTCTTCACAATTATTTGACGAGATTGATTTTCCTCTCAATTTAGTTAGAATAAATTGTAAATTAAAAATGCTGAAGATCTGATAAACCAACACTTTCAATTTAATAAGCATTATTTCTTTCTTCATTTCAACATTTGTCAAGACACCTTTGGAGTAATTTTTATAAATTAAAATTCTTGTTTTTGCTGTTAATTTATAATTTTTCAAACTAACATTCCCCTCTCGATAGAACAACAAAGGTTCTTGAATTCTATAAAAATTTGTACTTGAAATAGTTCTTACCCATAATTCGAAATCCTCTGCTCTCAAGTAATCTGCATTGTAGTTGTTTTTTTTATACCACTGAGTTTTAACTAAAATACTAGGGTGAATCAATAACGAATTATTTAAACACTTTTTTCTATCAGCGATTATAGGGAAATTATCTCTAATAGAAATTGGCATATTTTTTTCGTTTATGGAATATGCTGCTGTTGCAACAATATCGATTGTAAAATCTTTTTCAAAAACATCAATTTGTTTTAGTAATCTATCAGGATGCATAATGTCATCCGCATCCATACGTGCTACAAATTCATTTTTGGACAACTCAATTATTTGATTTAATCGATAAACCAAACCTCTGTTTTCACCATCTGAAATTAATCTTATTCTATTATCTAACTGGGCATATTTTTTTGCAATATTTAATGAATCATCTGTTGAGCCATCATTTATTAACAATAATTCCCAATTTTGAAAGGTCTGAAATAAAATTGATTTTATAGCAATTTCTAAAGTTCCTTGGTTATTATAAAATGGTAGACCAATTGTTATTTGTTTTTTCATTTCATGATTTTAAAGCTTCAATTTAATCCTTTGAATTAAAAATTAAAAAGGACGGTTTACTTCTAACAGAACCATAAACAGAATCATTAATAGAATATTTTGCAGGAGGATTGCCTGAAAAATTATAGATTAATATTGTTGAAAATGAAAAAAATAGCGCTATGAAGATGCATATTATTCGCGTTTTTTTACTTAATGAATATAATATACCAAATGCCAAGGGTAAAATTGGCATTAAATACCTTGGTTGAATAAAAAGCGATATACTTATTGTTGACCAAGCAAAAACTATAAAACCAACAATTTTTAATTGATTTTTGTCTATTAAAGTTTGGGCTTTATTAGTAACCAATAAATATAATGACGCCAAAATACACATGAAAATAAAAACCCCAAAAATCCAATATCCGAAACCTAAAGTATAAATAGAACCGGTATCTGTATAGAATAATGGAAAAATGGCCAATGTAATCCAATTATATAACATTCGTAACGATTCTTTAATTATACTAAAAAAGGGACTCGTATTGTTTGTTAAAAAATCCCCAATAAATGCCGAGCTATTAGCTTCTCCATTTATTGATTTTGCAATAACAAAATTTCTCTCCATTACAGATAGATTGGAAATTAAAACATCCGTAAGAATAGAAGCTAAAAAGGCTAAGCCTAGAGCAATTTTCCACATTAGTTTTACAGAAATTTTAGATGAAAAAATTATTGTAGCTAAAAATAAAATTACTCCATATCCATCTCTAATTAAAAAAACAAAACAAGATAAAATTATGGCTTTTACAAACCATCTTTTTGGTTTAAGAATTAGATTTCTAACAACATACAAAGATGCCCAAATAAGCGGTATTTCTTTATTTGGACCTGTAACTGCTAAAAAAACATATGGATTAACAAAGAGACCCAAACAAACCAATTGAATTGTGAAATTATTTTTAACAAATATTTCGTATATGAGCTTAATTGAAAAATAAATAAATATAAGATTAATTATTATTGATAATGCCGGATGGGTTATCCATGCTAGATAATAAATAGCATATACGCCAAATAGACCAGATGAAATCAAAGATTCTTGAGTTGATTTTAAATTGTCAAAAGTATTACTCATATTAATTACATCAGGAATAAACAATCCTTCTAAAAAATCAGAGTACGTTAAGAAATTTTGTAATAGAAAAATCACTAAAGAAAAAAAACAAAACAGGGCAAACCATAAAAAGATATTTACTTTAAAGTCCTTTCTTAATTCCATAAATATTTTAATAATTGATGTTATAATTAAACATTTAGTGTTAATTATTAATGTTTAAATTACTGTATAATTCTTCATATGCCTTAGAAATTTTTTTCCAACTAAATTTTTCATTAAATGCATCAAAACCATTTTTCTTCATCGATTCTCTTAAATCTGGTTGAGCATAAATATTTTCGAGACAAACAGCACTTTGCTTAATGTTTGCTATACTTAAACCGTTTTTTTGTTTTTTAGTTGGCAATAATTCACCAGCATTGCTCCAAGCAATGATTTCTTGTGAGTTGCCAACATCAGTTGTTAAAAAAGGTGTTTTAGAAGCCATGCATTCAAAAAGGACAAGCGGTGAGCATTCAATATTTGATGGAAATAAAAATAAATCAGCTGCTAAATATGCTGATATGGTTTGTTCTCTGGATAAATTTTTAACAAGCAGCTTTTTTTGGTTATAAAAACTATCAAAAGACAGCTTTTGTTGTATACTTTTTGTAGTACAAGAAATAAAACAAGCAGGATGAAATTTTTTACCAGAAACAATTGTAAATAAATTGGCAATTGTTTTAACTATAAACTTGATTACATAATTTAATTTCCCTTGATTATGTGTAGAATTACCAACTATCAACAAGGTTGCTTTTTTTATTTTAGTTTTTTTAAAAATTTTAATAGCTTCTTTATGACCCTTTAGCCCTGTGTGTGAGCCAACAACAAGTATTAAAAAATGCTCATCAGGAATGTGCAATTGTTTTCGTATGTCAATAGTTCTGCTTTCTGTGAATTCCTCTTCTGAAGCCCCATTTGGAATTACTGTAATGTTTTTGATATCGTTTTTTCTTGCAAAATTGATGTCTTGATAATCATTAGAAAGAAAAATATTCATATTATAACCTTTCATCCACTCTTTCATCGAAATAAAATAATCATTGAATCGAGGGTTATTTAATTCAGAGAAGCCCGTTGGGACAAATATTTTAGTTGCTTTAATTTTGTTGAGAATTGGTAATGCCAAATCAGTAGCCCATTGTTGAGCTGCAAAATTGGTAATTATATCAAAATTTGAATCTATCAAAAAATCTCGGTATCGTTTTATTTCTGAATCTTCAGCGTCATAACCAGCAACTTCTTTACCAGATATCTTAAATTCTTCAATTTTAACACCATTAATTATGGAGCGTTTTCTGTTTTGGTGATACCTTGTTGCAACGGTAACTTTGTGACCTGCCAAAACCAACCTTTCAGACAGTTGTTTAACCACCTGCTGCATTCCGTGGGTTTCTGGATCATAAGATTCAACTGTGTGAAGAATTTTCATTTTAATGCGGTCTTGTTAACTCCAATTATCATAAATAAATATATTGTACTTGTGAGTACAATGCTAATTGTTAAACCTATAATTTGAAAATAGTATATCCCAAATATATTCAATAAAAGCGAAATTACTCCTATCAAAATTTTAGGGGTTAAATAAATTTTGGGCTTTTCGTAAATTAAACCATGAATCGTAAAACATTGACCGATTTGAAATATACCAACAGAAAGACTAAAGAAAGGTAAATAATACCAATATGTAGAAAATGTAACTGCTATAAAAGACAAAATCAGTTTACCTAAAACTAATGAAATCAAAAAACCACAAACAACTATTAATACTGATGTTATTATATATTTTTTTATTTCATGCTGTGTTTTTTCTTGATTGCTTGTGTTTTCAAATATTATAGGCTGAAAATATTGACTTACTACACCAATTGGTGTTGCAATTAGATAAGAGGAGAGAGTTATCATTAAAGAATAAATGCCCACAGTTTCCAAATTAGAATAATGGGCAATTACCCATCTATCACTACTATTTTGTAACCATCCGAAAAAACCCCAAATAAGAAAAGGAATTGAAAAAATGAATACTTTTTTATAAATTGCAAATTCTCTAAATCCAATCAATTTAATGTCATTGAATAAAAAATATTCAAACTTCAAATTCAAATGCCTTGTCCTCAGAAAAACGCTAATCAAAATAGAAATTATAAGAGCGACTAAGACGTTTTTTATGTTTAGAGCATCAAACACTTTAAGAACATAAAGCAAGCCAGTAGAAATTAATTTTTCCAATAGAATTAATTTGGTATTTAGCTTTCTTTCTCTTATTAAGTTAAATATAGAAGCGAAAAAACTTGAAAAAGTAAATAAAACTACAAAAACACCTATTAGTAAAACATTAGGAGATTCAATAATATTAAAAAAGTAAAAAAAAACTGATATCAATATTAACAAGCCAGTAATTGTAAAGAAAAATAAATATATTACATTCAAGAATCTTTTTTTATTTTCTTCTCCACCAAAATTAAAAAAATAACGAACGAAACCTTGTTCAGAAGGACCTATTAAAATTGCAGATACTAAAGCTGAAATAGAAAGAATCAATGAATAAACTCCAAAATCAGCTGTCCCAATTTTAGTTATGAATTTTATAATTATAAAACTAAAAATTATAGATATTCCTTGGCCAGACATCAACCATAAAAACTCTTTTTTATTGGTTATAAACTTTTTTAGTTTTTTAAAATCCATCTTTAGAAAATTATCCAATTTTTAGGATAACTTGATTTTATATCTAATTCATTTGTTGTTAGATTAACCGAAGGTGCCACAGTTATTGAATCTTTTCCTTCACCTAAAAATGCTGCCCACCAACTAAATGTACTATTAGCAATAATATGATGACAACAATTTTTTATTGCTAAAAAGTCGAAAAAAGCTGCATTTTCTTTTTTGTAATTTATCATCTTAAAATTATCTCCACATAAATTTTGTCGAGCAAATTCTATATCATCACTGAAAACATAATAAAAGGGGTTTTCTATTTTCGTTTCAATATATTTGATAGCTTTTTTATAATAATCCATATCTAGAACATGATGTATACTTCCTGCTTTTAAATAATCTGTTCTCCTAATATGAATTGCGACACTATTTTCATTCTTTATCTCACTTTTGGCCAATTGTTCCAAATAAAGAAAATTTGATGCTATTCCTAAGTTTTCGATCAAAAAGTCTTTGAAATTTTCATAATCATCATTAATGCCCATAATACCATCTAAGTAATAGAAACTACTCTCATCATTACTGAAACTTTGTAATGGCATATAATAAGAAACGACATTAATTTTAATTTTTTTTAAAAAACTGTTTAATCTAAAGCGCTTTATTACGCTTAAAAACAATTGATTAGACATTATCGACTTGTATTCTTTACAGTTAAAGTCAAACTTGTTTATTTCAAAATTTCTTAGTGTAATGTTAAGTTTTTTTGAATAATTTATTAGAAACTCTTTATCAATATACAGCTCTGCATCAATTTTTTTAGCTAATAAAAAACCATAAGCAAATTGGTGAAGTTGATTACCAAGTCCACCTTGTAGCCTTACTACAACTTTTTTTCTATTTTTCATTATTACCTATTTAAGTTTTATTTTATAAAACAAATAACGATTTGTTATTTTTGATTGTATCAGATATTGCCAAATGATTATTTTTTCTGTTACAATTTTTAAAATACGAGCGAAAGGTTTAGTTGGATATGTATTGTATTTTAAAAGAATACTACTCAGATTATACTTATTGGTATTGAAATTACTACTGCTATGTATTCTGTGTAAAACACATTTCTGTTTTACATTTATAAATACAGAACCATTCTTCATTAATTTTAGCCAAAAATCGAAGTCTTCAATTCCTGAAATCGTTTCGTCCCAACCTCCGATTTGAACAACCTCCGATTTCTTAAAAATTGCAGATGTATTTGGAACTTGATTAAAGCCGTGTTTAGATAGTATTACAATAGATTTATGGTTACATCTAATATTGGGGGAACCTATGACTTCATCTTTTTCATTGCAATACAAAATTTTAGAACCAATTACATTGTACTTCTCAGTAGCAGCAAGTTTCATCTGTAAAGCCAATTTATTTGGAAGCCAAATATCATCATCATCTTGCATTGCAAGCCAATCTCTGTTACTCTCCTTTAATAATTTGTTTAAAGTTTTTGATTTTCCTGAATCCATACCATAATCAAAAACCTTAATCCTTTTGTCAGAATAAGAAGCAACTATATTTTTACTATTATCTATTGTGCCATTAAACCCAATTAATAACTCAAAATCTGTATATGTCTGATTTAAAATAGAGTCAATTGATTTTTTTAAATATTTTTCACCATTATAAACAGCTAACAAAATTGATATCATAATATATAAATAAAAAATAATTAATATTTAATTGGTCTATTTTAATTTGAGAAGTATAGCATGAGTATTTTTTTTGACCGCAATACGAGATTAATTATACTTCCTTTTAATTTATTAGAGATCACATTTTAGATTTTCGAGCAAAACAGAAATTAATAAAATTTTTTTGGTTGTTTGATAAGCTCCGATTTAGGTAGTGTTTTGAAATATTCATAGGTTTTTCATAGACCTTCTTCTCTACCAATCTTTGGTTCCCAATTTAAAATTTCTCTTGCTTTTGTTATATCAGGCCTTCGCTGTTTTGGATCGTCAACTGGCAGGGGCTTATATTCGATTTTTGAATTTGTCGCTGTAAGTTTTAATACTTCGTAAGCAAAATCATTTAAACTTATTTCATTTGGATTACCAATATTTACTGGTAGTTCATAGCTACTATGTAATAATCGATAAATCCCATCTACCAAGTCGTCAACATAACAAAAACTTCTTGTTTGAGAACCATCACCAAAAACAGTTAAATCCTCGCCTCTTAAAGCCTGCCCTATAAAAGCCGGTAATGCTCTCCCATCATTCAGACGCATACGTGGACCATAAGTATTAAAAATGCGGACAATTCTAGTTTCAAGCCCATGAAAAGTATGATAAGCCATAGTAATAGCTTCTTGAAAACGTTTGGCTTCATCATATACACTTCTAGGTCCAACTGGATTTACATTACCCCAATATTCTTCAGGCTGTGGATGTACTGTTGGATCACCATAGACTTCTGATGTTGATGCTATTAGAAATCTAGCTTTTTTTACTTTCGCCAAACCTAATAAATTATGCGTCCCTAAAGAGCCGACTTTTAAAGTTTGAATTGGAATTTTCAAATAATCAATAGGACTTGCTGGAGAAGCAAAGTGAAGAATATAATCTAATTGACCACTAACATGAACATAATTAGAAACATCATGATTATAAAACTCAAATTTTTTTAATGGAAAAAGATGTTCGATATTTTTAATGTCGCCGGTAATCAAATTGTCCATTCCAACCACCTGGTAGCCTTCTGCAATAAACCGATCACACAAATGGGAACCTAAAAACCCTGCTGCACCTGTAATTAATACTCTTTTTGACATATTTATTTTATACCGATTCCGTAATGTTCAAATCCTAATTCGTTCAATTCTTTTGTATCATATATATTCCGACCATCAAATACAATAGAATTGATCGATACTTTTTTAATTTTTTCAAAATTAGGTGACCTAAAATCAGCCCATTCAGTAATAATTAATAATGCATCTGTATTTTCTACTGCCTCGTATTCGTTTTTTGAATATTCAATTATGTCTCCAATAATATGTTGGGCTTCTTTCATAGCAATTGGATCAAACGCTTTTATCTTACCTCCTGCTTTTAAAATTTTATCAATAATCACTAACGATGGTGCTTCACGCATATCATCTGTGTTGGGTTTAAAAGACAGTCCCCAGATAGCAAATGTTTTACCTTTAATATTTCCTTGGAATCGATTCATCAATTTTTCAAATAAAACTGATTTCTGTTTTTCATTTACTGCTTCTACTGCCTCCAGAATTTTCATTTGATAGCCATTTGAAGCTGCCGTTTTAATTAATGCTTTTACATCTTTTGGAAAACAAGAACCTCCATAACCAATTCCTGGATAAATAAATTTATTTCCAATTCTAGCATCACTTCCGATACCTTTACGAACCATATTGACATCAGCGCCCACAATTTCGCATAAATTAGCAATATCATTCATGAAACTAATTTTGGTAGCCAACATACTATTAGCAGCATATTTCGTCATTTCAGCGCTTGGCACATCCATAAAAATGATAGGATGACCGTTTAACAAGAAGGGTTTGTATAATTTCCGCATCACTTCTTCTGCTTTTAAAGAGGAAACTCCAACAACTATACGATCAGGTTTTAAAAAATCATCAATGGCAGCTCCTTCCTTTAAAAACTCAGGATTTGAAGCTACATCAAATCCGAAATTTAGTTGGCGTTTTTCTAATTCAACTTGTATCGCCTTTTGTATTTTTTGTGCAGTCCCTACAGGCACTGTACTTTTAGTAACAATCACTCCATAACTAGTCATGTGCTGTCCTATTTTTTGCGCAACACCAATAACGTATTTTAAATCTGCACTACCATCCTCACCTGGAGGTGTTCCAACAGCAATAAATACAACATCTGCACCTTTAATACTTTGTGCTAATGAAGTTGAAAAATTCAATCTTTCATTGGCAACATTTTTAGCAACTAATGCTTCTAAACCTGGTTCAAATATTGGGATTATCCCTTTTTTTAAATTATCAATTTTAATTTGATCAATATCAACACAAACAACATCTATACCTACCTCGGCAAAACAAGTTCCAGTTACTAAACCTACATAACCAGTTCCTACAATTACAATTTTCATTTGTTAATTTCCTTTTTGAACAACTTCTTTTCTCAAACCACTACTCGAAAACCTGTGATTACGTTTGTTAAAATACAAATCTATTCCATTTTCCTCACACAAAGTTCTACCTGTAAAATTGACTTCTTTGTATTCTTCTCCAACAATACGCATATCAATTTTAAATGCACGTAAAATATCTTCTAAATCTTGTTCTGTCGCATACGGTACAATTTCATCTACGTGTTTGCAAGCTTTTAATTGTATGTAACGTTCAACAACCGTTTGAACAGGTTTGTTTTTTTCTGGGCGGTCAATTGTTGGGTCTGTTTGTAAACCGCAAATTAGGTAATCGCAATTTCGTTTTGCTTCTTCTAACATTTTGATATGACCTGCATGTAAGAGGTCAAAGGTGCTAAAGGTAATTCCAACTATCATTTTATGAACATTAATATTTTATCATCATTTAAAAAAGTACTTATTTTTTAAAAAAAATTCAGTGATGTATAATCTTCACGAATCTTTGAGATGAAGAGGGTAGAAAAGCCTAGTTTATTTTTCAATTCATTATTCCTTTTAACACTTTTCGACTAACCAATACACCTGTAACTAAAAAAGCAGCAAAAAAACCTCCAATTAATAAACCTTTAATTTTTCCTAATTTTTCTTTTTTCAAAGGCAATATGGGTTTGTCGATCACTTGAATTAAAGGGGTTTCTTTGCGCACATTGATCCGTGCTAATTCGGTTTGTTTCACTAATTCGGTTAAAATAGCGGTATTTGCTTGTACATCCACTTCTTTTTTAATTCCTGGTACACGGCGGACGTTCAACGCTGGGTTCAATCCAAACACTTCGTCGTTGGAGACAGCCACACCTGTCAAGGAACTATTCAGAGCTACACGAATGGAATCGCGCTGACGTTCCAAAATTGCTAAGTTTTGCTTCGCTTTTTTACTTTTTGTTTCGACATAAAAATCAGAAACGATAACTGCTAACGTTTCTGTAAATTGTTTGGCGAACAGCTCATCTTTTGACTTGACATCTACATTAATAATCGAATTCTTTTTGTCTTTCTGTCCAACAGTTAATTCAGATTTTATTAGTTTTTCATAAATTAAACCTAAAATACTGTCTTGTGTACGTGTTAATTGTGAAGCATGAACGGGAAACTCTAGTTTGCGCAAATTAGCTTTCTTTTTCCAAGCCTTACGCCATTCATTTGCTTCGATATACAATTCTGCTAATGATTGCTTGTTGTTTTCAAGAGATACTGGTTCGAGCAAGGCTTTTTGAATCATCAACCGTGATTTGAAAATTTCTAATACATTCGCACCTTTGAAAGCGCCTCCAGAAGAAGTTCCACCAATATCAATTCCTAATTGACTTGCTAAGCCCATTGCAGCTGAAGCGCCCGCTCCCTCTTCTTCCAATGCAAAAGATAAACTTGCAGTGTAGATCGGTCTTTGTTTGGTCGCATACCAAAAACCTAGCGCTGCTCCCAACAGAGAAACCACCCCTATTATCAGCCACTTGCTTTTTAAATAACGGAACCACTCGCTTCCTTTTAAAATCAACTCTTTCAAGGTGATTTCATCTTTTTGTTGTGGATGAATCTGTAAATTATCTTTCATTTCATGTATTAATTAGTGTAATAAATCAACCCAATGAGAAACTGATTTAAAAATATCTTCGGTGAATTCTTCTTTTTTATAAACGGCAACTCTAATCTTCTTATTAATCGTTACCTCTACTTTTTCAATCAAGGTTTGCAAATAGCTTTTATCTATCGATCCAACAATAATTAAATCAATAATGGCTGAATTCAATCCTTTGGCACTATCACCAGTTAATAATACACGATCCAAATCTCCCAATTTATTGATAACCTGATCGATTACTTGATCAATTCCGGTATATTTCAACGCAAATGATCGCAATAAACCAAACATAGGGTGTTGTTGATTGATTTGATAATGTTTGATTTTGGTTTGGTCGCTTTTACTCACTACTTGAATGAGATTCAATTCGGTTAGTTTATTCAATTCAATCCGTGCAGTATTGCTATTAACCCCTAACTCACGTTCTACCCCTCTCAAATAAACATTCATCGCAGGATTCAATAATAATTTATTCAATAACTGAATACGAATTTTACTAGTGAAATATGAATTAATCTCCAATTAAGTTGCGTTTTATTTACGACTTCGTCACCATCAGTCACAGTTGATTCTTGGACTAATGCACGAAACACAATGCAAATATACTCAAAATTGAGTAATAAACTACGTGTTTTCATGTATAAAAATACGAATGAAAAAAATACTGATTAGTGGTTGAAAAGTGTCTTAGTGTAAATCTTTCAACTATATAAACAACAAAAAACAATAAAAATATAAGTTAAAATACTTATATTTGCATACATTAAAACACATAAAATAAAAAAAACACTTATCCTTTTAGCAATTGCGACATCTATATCAAGCTTTGCGCAAATAGAATTTAACAAATGGTCGATAGGCATGAGTCTAGGCATACACGATGGGCAAGCTCCAACTATTGTACATACAAAACTGAATCAATTTCAACATTTCGGGCTGAATGGTCGCTACATGATGAATAACCGCGTTGGTGTCATGTTAGATTTCGGTTATGACTTATTTGACGGCGTGAATTCTGGATCTCGTAATGTGAACTACTTCCGAACTTCGTTACAAGGTGTTGTTAACGCAGGAGATTTATTACGCTTTTCAACATTTTCAAAGCGTTTTGGATTATTAATCCATGGTGGTGCAGGTGTTTCAAATATGTGGCTAAATAAAGATTACCAAGTTGGAACGGACAATACCATGTTTAAAAAATCAGATGACATGGTTAACTTTATTTTTGGAGCGACACCTCAGTTCAAAGTAACAGAACGTTTTTCGTTAAATGCTGATTTATCGTTTATTTTCCACCACAATCAAACGTTCCAATTTGACATGCAAAACATAAGTCACCACGGAGCCATTGATGGCTATTTCTTGAACGCAAGTTTAGGAGCAACGTTTTACTTTGGAAAAGCAACTTCTCATGCTGACTGGACACCAACAATTTACGGAGGTGACATGACTGCTTATGAGAAAAAAGTAAAAGAGTTAGAAGACAAATTAAAAGACGATGACAAAGACGGAATACCAAATTACAATGATTTAGAAGCAGCTACTCCAGAAGGTTCTCTGGTCAATTCAAAAGGACAAGCTTTAGTAGACTCTGATATGGATGGAATCGCTGATGCGTATGATGCCTGTCCAACAGAAAAAGGTCCGTTTTCAACGAACGGCTGTAAAGACTCAGACAATG
>ERZ650308.835-NODE-835-length-16578-cov-5.532288_pt1 | contig 16578 bp, 14 predicted proteins | sample MGYA00376244_ERZ650308 | MGnify/ENA primary metagenome ERZ650308 (study PRJEB26733, sample SAMN07839295) | wastewater metagenome | biome: small river; feature: stream; material: water | place: USA: North Carolina | collected 2016-04-26 ... | reverse complement strand
ATAAATACTGAAATAATTGCGGGTGGTGCCTCATTAGCACCAAGTCTGTGATCATTACTTGCTGAAGCGATAGAAGCTCTTAGTAATGATTCATTATCGTTTACCGCTTTAATAGTATTGATAAAGAAAGTCAAAAACTGTAAATTACTCATTGGTGTTTTACTTGGACTCAATAAATTAACACCCGTATCGGTAGCCAATGACCAGTTGTTATGTTTTCCAGAGCCATTCACACCTTTAAAAGGTTTCTCATGGAATAACACTTTAAAATCGTGTCGCTCAGCCACTTTTTCCATCACATCCATTAACAAACAGTTGTGATCGACAGCCAAATTAGTTTCTTCAAAAATAGGTGCCAACTCAAATTGGTTTGGTGCCACTTCATTATGACGTGTTTTAACTGGAATTCCAAGCAACATACATTCTTGTTCCAAATCTCTCATATAAGTTAACGCACGAGTTGGAATAGATCCAAAATAGTGGTCATCCAATTGTTGCCCTTTAGCAGATGTGTGTCCTAATAAAGTTCTACCCGTCATCATCAAATCCGGGCGAGATTTAGCAAGAGAACGATCAATTAAAAAATATTCTTGCTCCCACCCTAAAGTAGCAGTAACTTTTTTTACATTCTTATCAAAATACTTACATACCTCAGTAGCCGCATCATCCATAACGGTTAATGCTCGTAACAAAGGTGTTTTATAATCCAATGCTTCTCCCGTGTAAGAGATAAAAACAGTTGGTATACATAACGTAGTTCCAAAAATAAAAGCTGGTGAAGTTGGATCCCAAGCGGTATATCCTCTCGCTTCAAAAGTATTTCTAATTCCGCCGTTAGGGAAACTAGACGCATCTGGTTCTTGTTGTACCAATTGCGAACCACCAAACTTTTCGACAGGATCACTTCCATCGTATGAAGTTTCAAAAAAAGCATCATGCTTTTCAGCAGTAGTCCCTGTTAAAGGCTGAAACCAATGCGTATAATGAGTTACTCCTTTAGACAAAGCCCATTCTTTCATTCCCATAGCTACATAATCCGCTATTTTTCTGTCTATTTTAGTGCCGTGTTGAATTGCTCCTTGAACCGCTTTATAAGCTTCTGAAGTTAAATACTGCTTCATTGCTTTGGAATTAAATACATTGGAACCAAAAATTACTGATTTTTTTTCAGCTTCTTCAAATTGGAAAGGCTTTCGAGTAGATGCTTCTCTAAGCGCTTGAAAACGTAGTGTTGACATGTTTATAATTTTAAGTAATGAGAATTCTTTTTCACTTACATAGCAAATATAATAATATAATTTAAGTGATACAATTGCGAATTTATATTTTATTGCTATATAAAATTATATTTTTTAAAATATACCCCCACTAAATTGAGGTTATGTGAAAAGTATATATTTAAAAAATAAAAAACACCCCCTTTTTTTTACCACTTGAAAAAAATAATTAAATTTGCATCTACTTTAGAACAACACTTTTAAATCAGATTATCATGGCAAAAATTAAATTAGAATACCTTTGGTTAGATGGATACGAACCAACACAGAACTTAAGAAGTAAAACAAAAGTTGAAGAACACGAGAATTTTCAAGGAACTTTAGCTGAACTAAGCAATTGGTCTTTTGACGGTTCGTCAACCAAGCAAGCTGAAGGTGGTTCTTCAGATTGTCTTTTAGTTCCTGTTGCTATTTATCCAGATCCAACTCGTGTTAATGGCTATTTAGTTATGTCAGAAGTTATGTATGCTGACGGTACGCCGCACCCTTCTAATGGTAGAGCAACTATCGATGACGAGGATGACGATTTCTGGTTTGGTTTTGAACAAGAATATTTCATCATGGATACTAAAACGTTATTGCCTTTAGGATTCCCTGTTGGAGGTTACCCTGCACCACAAGGTATGTACTACTGTTCAGTTGGTGGAAAAAACACTCACGGAAGAAAATTAGTTGAAGAGCATGCTGATTTATGTATTGCTGCGGGAATTAATTTTGAAGGTATTAACCAAGAAGTTGCTTGTGGACAATGGGAATTCCAATTGTTTGCTAAAGGAGCTAAAAAAGCAGGTGATGAAATCTGGGTTGCTAGATACTTATTAGATCGTTTGACTGAAAAATACGGTTACTATATTGAATACCACCCAAAACCCCTTGGTGACACCGATTGGAATGGTTCTGGTATGCACGCTAACTTCTCCAATACTGTTTTAAGAACTTGTGGAGATCAAGCTACTTATGAAAGAATCTGCGAGGCTTTCCGTCCAGTTACAAAAGAACACATTGCTGTTTATGGTGCATACAACGACTTACGTTTAACAGGTAAACACGAAACTGCTTCAATCCACGATTTCTCATACGGAGTATCTGATAGAGGAGCTTCTATTCGTATTCCTTTAATTACAGTTCAAAAAGGATGGAAAGGATGGCTAGAAGACAGAAGACCTGCTTCAAATGGTGATCCATACAAAATTGCTGCACGAATTATTAAAACAGTTAAATCTGTATTATAATAAACAACACAACCTATATTAAAGTGCTTTCGTTGAAAGCACTTTTTTTTGCTAATTACTTTTCTGTATAGTTTTTATATGGGTAAAAATGAAAAGCGGTTAAATCAATTTATGTATTTTTGAAAAAAAACAAATCATGAAATACCTCTCGATAATTATACTCCTAATGCTATCCCATTTGACGGTAGCGCAAACACAAATTTCGCAGGATAATTTTGAAGGTAACAGCACAATCCCAAGTTGGCTTGGGGATGATTGCGGCATCGATACCCAATTCAACAATCCCTATATAATAGAAATAAACACCTCTGCCAAAGTGCTTAAATATACCGATACGGGAGGGCAGTATGCCAATGTCCAATTTGACGCTGGATTCAATTATAATTTGACAACAAGTAGTGTTTTTACTTTAAAAATCTACGTGCCTTCTAGCGGAATAACTGGAGCCCAACAAAATAAAATATCGTTAAAACTTCAAAACAACACCCTCACTTCTCCTTGGTCTACACAATGTGAAATCATTAAACCTATCGTATTGGACCAATGGCAAACTGTTACTTTTAATTTTGCAACAGATTCCTATCTCAATTTAGATGCCAATTCGGCAAATCCACTAGATCGCACTGATTTTAATCGCGTTGTACTTCAGGTAAATGGTGAAAATAACACTTCACAAGTGACTGCCTATTTAGATGATTTTTACTATGCTGGAGCCGCAACATTATACACCAATTTAGTTTGGAGCGATGAATTTAACGGAAATGGTGTTATTAACGATACCAAATGGTTTCATCAAACCCAACTTCCCTTGGGTAATAACTGGTACAACGGCGAATTACAACATTATACCAATCGAGCGGTCAACTCAAATCAAGCCAACGGGGTATTAAATATTGTTGCAAAAAGGGAAACCTACACCAATCAAGGACATACAAAACAGTTTACTTCGGCACGACTAAATTCAAAATTCGCATTTAAATACGGACGTGTAGATGTACGAGCTAAATTGGCCTTTGGAGCCGGAACATGGCCAGCCATATGGATGCTTGGAAAGAATATTATTGAACCTGGCGGTTATTGGACAAATACCCACGGCACAACTAATTGGCCAGCTTGCGGCGAAATCGACATTATGGAACATTGGGGAACCAATCAAAACGTCATTTCAAGCGCTGCTCATCACCCAATCAATGGGAATTTATCTGTAGATGAATACGTAACGAATGCACAGTACAAAAATGGGGTTTCAACTGAATTTCATATTTATTCGTTAGAATGGGATAATCAAAAATTGCGTTTTAGTGTTGACGGTGTTCCGCATCTAACCTACAACCCACCTGTAAAAAATCAGTACACTTGGCCTTTCGATGCTGAACAATATATTTTACTCAATGTTGCAATCGAACCAAGTGTAACTCCTAATTTCACTCAATCAAGTATGGAAGTGGATTATGTAAGGGTCTATCAGCAGCCAAATTTAAATAACTTTGTTGAAAATAAAACCCCAACATTACTTTTGTATCCGAATCCTACAACCGATAAACTTTATATCAAAGTGGAAGAAAACACCGTAGGTTCAACTCTTGAAATTTACACCCTTTTAGGTCAAAAGATGGAATCCTTCCAACTCTCATCAACCGAAACCGAGATAGATGTAAACAAATACCAACAAGGAATGTATCTAATCAAATTACAAAATAACGAATCCAATAGCTCCCAACTATTTTTCAAAAAATAATAGGTTTTTTTTAACGGCTAATCTATTCAATTTAGGCACAGAACTTTTATATTTGTAAAAAAACAAACACATCATGACGGTCTGGATCATCTTCATTTCAACTATATTAGTATTCCTAGCTCTAGATTTGGGCATTTTTAACAAAACCCCTCACATTATTAGTGCAAAAGAAGCAGGAAAATGGACTGCCGTTTGGGTGGCTTGTGCCTTAGTGTTTTCAGCGGTTATCTATTTTTTATATCAAAATACACTTGTAAACAATCCGACGCAATTAAAACCAATTGAAGCCAGTATGAAATTCATTACTGGATATTTGATTGAACTTTCTTTGAGTGTAGACAATATTTTTATTATTGCAGTGATTTTTGCTTCGTTTAAAATACCTCAAAAATACCAACACAGGGTGTTATTTTGGGGAATTATTGGCGCCATTATTTTTAGAGGACTCATGATTTCTTTTGGCGTGGTTTTAATCAACAAGGTAAGTTGGATGACCTATATTTTTGGAGGGTTTTTATTATTCACTGCAGCCAAAATGCTTTTTAGCTCAGATGATAACGAAGAATTTGAACCTAAAAAATCGATCGTTTACCGGATAATTAATAGAATCATTCCGGTTACAAGCCATACCGAAAAAGAACATTTTTTTACCAAAATCAATGGTGTAAATCACGCAACACCTTTGTTTGTGGCTTTACTGGTGATTGAAGTAATGGACATGTTGTTTGCATTAGATAGTGTACCCGCTATTTTAGCCATAACAGCTGATCCTTTTATTGTATTTAGTTCGAATATTTTTGCCATCCTAGGATTACGTTCTATGTACTTTTTCTTAGCCAATATGTTGGAACGATTTAGTTATTTGGAATACAGCTTGATTGCTATTTTAACTTTTGTGGGGATAAAAATGTTAGCTCATGATTACATCCATCTTCCTGAATGGGCCTCGCTAGCTTTTATTGCCGTTGCTCTAGGAATAGGCATTGGAGTCTCTTTACAAAAAACGAAAGAGTAAAATCTGGATTAATTGAAAATGCAAATCAATACACGCATGTTTTTCAAAAATGAAAACACAAAAAAAGCCGCATAAAGCGACTTTTAAAGGATGAACAAAAAATTTAATTCAACTGCTTGATGTCTTTGTCATTGATATTAAATGCCTTAACCACTGCATGATAATCGGACAAATCCACTTTATTTAGCATTTTATTTGAGAAATATCCCGGAACAATAACAATTCTAAATGTTTCGTTATTGATGTAAGTTGGCGTAGTTGCTAAATCATACGTACCACCCGCATAGATCGTGAAATCTTCTTTACTGAAATCAAAATCATAATCCAATTCACCTTGCGGCAAATATAAAGTCCTTGGAATTTGTTGCCAAATAGGCGTATTGGCATCTATGGTACCCGTCATTCTATAAATTAAAACAACATCTGAAGCATAAATTTGAGGACTTAATGTTCGGTAAATCGTATATCCATCAATAGAATTGTAGGAAAAATTAACGTTTCGTAATTCAAACACTTCACTAAGGGTATCATTATCCACCGTATTTTCATTCACAGTACAACTTTGAAAAGATAAAATTCCGGCAAGAGCTAAGAGTAAGGCTATTTTTTTCATATTATGATTTTTTAAAAAGAACACATACGTATTCTATAATTTACAACTATGAGATACCAATACTTGTGCCAAACTTTTTATTAGATAAAAAATTGTAATTTTGGAGAATGGAAAAAAAAGTAAAATTATATATGATAATGCTAGGTTGCCGCCCAGAGGGTCGGTATACAGAGCAACATGATATTTTTTTTGGAATAGGTAGTTCACTAAAAGAATTAATCCCATCTATGAAGCAATTTTGGCCAGAAGCCAAAGGAAAAATTCATATTGATGCATGGCGCGAAATTACAGCAGTCGATGGATATTCCATTTCGGTTATTGAAAAAAAAGAAGAAAAAACTTCCGATCTTGACTTGTTTTTCATTAACCTTGGCGGCTACAAAGTAGGCGAATTTGAAGAGTACCATTACAAAATGGTAACGGTTGCCGAAACCATTGGATTGGCTGCTAAAAAGGCGCGAGCTACCACGTTTTATAAACATTGTGGATTTGAAGGAGCTGTTTCTCATATCGATGATAAATTTGGAATCGATGTGGACGATGCTTATGCAGTGAACGATATTTTACCTGGAATTTTTAAAGCCAACTATACGATTCAAATTTCAAAAGCAAAAGGAATTCTATCAGAAGACGAACTTCATATAGGTTATTTAAAATTAGATAAAGCAGAATAATATGGGAAGAAATAACGAACGAAATATCAAAATTCACAACGATAAATTGCACAAAGAGCAAGACAAAGCAAAAGCCAAAAAACAAGCGCGTGCAGAAAAACTAAAAGCCATCGTAAAAAAATTCAATTCCGAAAACAACTAAAAATTGCATAAATAACTTTCATAAAAACAATAATTCTATACCATTTATAAAGTCTGTGCGTCAAATCTAGACGCTCTGAATTGAAAATCAACCCTTTGTTCGTTTATTCTTTCGTGTTTTTATTGAAAAAAAGTTATATTTGTTTTTATAAAATTAAAAACATACCCTATGTTCCATAAATACGTTAAATTTTTCTTTTTAGCTATTTCTACTATATTGCTTATCTCTTGCTCAGATAACAACGATGAATACAGTGCAATTTCTCCCGTTTCTGTAAATTTATCGACGGTTCCTTATGCAAAATTATCCGATTACCATTTTTTTGTGGGCGATATGAAAAATCAGGTTCCCGAATCCGATTTACTTCCCTATGAACCTGCCTCCTCATTATTTACAGATTATGCGCACAAGAAACGATTTGTATATATTCCGAAAGGATCGAAAGCAACCTATGATGGAGATGGAAATGTCTTATCATTGCCGGTAGGATCAGCGATCATCAAAACATTTTATTATGAAAAAGTACAGCCTTCGAATTCCACCAAAATCATAGAAACGCGATTGATGATCAAAAAAGCAGATGGTTGGATTTTTGCAGAATACGTTTGGAACAACGAACAAACAGAAGCTTACCTTGATATGAATGGCAGTAATGTTAGCATCGATTACAAAGATGAAAACAATACCTTACAAAGTGTGCCCAATTACAGAATTCCAAATGTGGTTCAATGTATAATTTGCCATAAATCAAAACAAATGGTGAACAACGTTGAAGTGGAAACTTACATTCCGATAGGTATCAAACCACAAAATTTGAATTTTGATTTAAATTATGGAACGGAAACCAAAAATCAATTGACAAAATGGATTGAAAAAGGGTTTTTACAAAATAATTTCAGTTTGCCCTCAGAAACAAATACGACCGTAGATTATAAAGATGCAACAAAACCTCTTGAAAAAAGAGTGCGTTCCTACCTGGACATCAATTGTGCGCATTGTCATCAAGATAACAGACACTGCGATTACAGACCGATGCGTTTTTCGTTTACAGAATCTGGCAACCTCCAAAATGGACGAACAAATATGGGGGTTTGTGTAGACACACAAGACATGCAAGACTTTCCTCCTGCATTGAGTAAAATTATCAGTCCGGGTAATGTCAACAGATCGATGCTCTACTACCGATTGAATACAACAAATGAAAATTACAGAATGCCTCTTCACGGTAGAACAGTCATTCATACAGAAGGTGTAAACCTCCTGCAACAATGGATCAATACATTACAACCCTGTCAATAATATATAAGTAAAACTATCTTATTTTCACACTATGAAAAAAATTACATTACTGGTTATCCTTCTACATTTTGTTGGAATTAACACCTATGCCCAGGACACATGCGCAACTGCACTCCCTCTTTCAACGGGTGGACTTTATGTTGTTACTGCAGTAAATGGAACACAAGTTCCCACTCCTGTTTGTACCATAAACGGATCGGTTACCACTACCCCAGCAGGCGAATGGTATGCGTATACACCTACGAATGATCACACGGTTACGATTACAACCGACATTACACAAAATACCCCAAGAATTGACACCCGAGTTCATATCTATACAGGTCCGTGTTCAAATTTAGTATGCTTTGCAGGTGATGATGATTCGGGAGCCAATTATTCTTCGGTAGTTACTTTTAACGTTACCGCCAATACAACCTACATGATTGCTTGGGATAACAGATGGACTGCAAACGGATTTACGTTTAATTTGATCGAATCTCCAGTTGTAGTTCCTGCTCCAGCACCGATCAATTATACAACACAAAGTATTGGTACAGTAAATAGCAGTTACAATCTTTGTGTGGTGGATATGAATGGAGACGGAAAAGACGATATTGCTGGTGTTAGTTCCAATAATTTACGTATTCATTATCAAGGAACTGCTGGAACATTTAGCATTTCCGATTTTCCAATTACAGGAACAAGTAAGATGCCTACATGGAGCTTAGCGGCAGGAGATTGTAACAAAGATGGTTTTAATGATTTGGTTTTAGGAAGTGGTGATGGTTTATCTATTTGGAGATCCAACAGTACAGGAACCGCTTATTCTAATTACACACCTGGTGATTATATTTTTTGTCAAAGAACCAATTTTGCCGATTTAAATAATGATGGTATTTTGGATGTGTTTTCATGCCATGACATTGCACCCAATTGCTATTATTTAAATAACAGCTCAAATAATTTAACATTTTATCAATCTACTGTTACTCCCGGAGCCATGACGTTTGGTACCATTGGAGGTAATTATGCTACTTTATTCACCGACTTTGATAACGATGGAGATTCTGATGTATTTGTCTCTAAATGTTCAGGGCCGCCTTGTGAACTTCATCGTAATGATGGTGGCGGTGTGTATACTGATATTTCTGCAATTGCCCAAATCAATGTAACTCCTATTCAAACCTGGTCGTCTGCCATTGCAGATTTTGATAATGATGGAGATATGGATATCATCATCACAGCTAGTGTAGGTTTACATAAGTATTTTAGAAACAATCTTGACACTTCCAACACCACTGAAGAAGCATTCACTAACATTACTTCTGGATCGGGTTGGGACACCAATACATCTACCAACATTGATAATATTGCCTATGATTTTGACAACAATGGTTTTATTGATGTTTTAGGAGGTGGAAATAAAATCATGTTCAACCAAGGAAACAGCACATTTGCACCTGTTTCATATACAGGAATTAGTGTAGGCGCCGTTGGTGACCTTAACAATGATGGTTTTTTAGATATTCTAAATGGTAGTACCATTAGATATGCCGTTCCGAATGCAAATAATTGGATCAAAATAGGCTTAAATGGAATCCAAAGTAACAGCAACGGAATTGGCGCGCGAGTTGAAATATATGGCGCTTGGGGAAAACAAATTAGAGACATCAGAAGTGGTGAAGGATTTAAATACATGAGTTCCCTAAATGCCCATTTTGGAATTGGAACCGCCACTGCTATTTCTCAGATAAAAATCAAATGGCCTTCTGGAGTAGTTGATGTCATCAACAATCCAACGATTAATCAAAAAATAACGATTACAGAAGGTTCTAGTCCAATGAAAATAGATGAAATTACGGCTTCCAAATTCATGCTATATCCAAATCCAGCATCCGACGTGATCACACTTTTAAATACAGATGATTTAATTGTAACTAAATTAAGTATTCTTTCTGCAGATGGTAAATTGGTAAAAAAAGTGACTTTATTTAATCAGACGTTTAGTGTTTCTGAGTTATCGAATGGGATGTATATTTTATCTATTGAAACAGAAGATGGTAAAAAATACGCTGAACAATTTATCAAGAAAAAATAACAGCTAACAAGTAGCAGGACAAAACCGAAAATGGAGCCTATTAAATGCTATTGCGGAAGTAATGTATCGTTGGAAACCTGTTGTGCAAAATACATCAATGGTATTCAAAAAGCACCCACTGCAGAAGCATTGATGCGTTCGCGCTATACCGCTTATGTCATTCAAAATGCTGACTATTTGCTTGAGACAACCCACCCTTCAACTCGAGAATTATTTTCGAAAGAAGAAATAGCAAACTGGAGCCGACAAAATAAATGGTTACATCTTGAGGTTCTTGCTGCAACTGAAACTACAGTCACTTTTAAAGCACATTTTTTGGATCAACAATCAAAAGCGCAAGTTCATTATGAACATTCCTATTTCAAAAAAGAAAATGACGTTTGGTTGTATGTTGACGGAACGTATTAAGCAGGTTACTTTTTAATCGGAATCCAAATTTCTTCTTCCGAATTCGGATCGTTTTTTTTGTACTTTTCTCCCAAAACCTCAAATTGAGGTCGACTGTCCAACTGATAACCCGAATTGGGCAACCATACAGTGTAAATCTGATTAAAATACTGCGCAACTGTGGTTTCATCTCCTTTGTAGTGAAAAACAGCATACAAACCTTCTTGAATTACTAACGTATCCATATCGTTCGGAACCAAATCAAAATTTGCAACTGGAGCAACTGCCCATTTGTCAAACAATTCATGAGGACCAAAACTGAAATTTTCAGGATTTACTTGAACATTTAAAAAATGAGAATTGATCGTGTTTATTATTTCATTACGACGAGGCATAAAACTGCTCCATAATTCAAAAGCACGATAATCTGCATACGAAAAAGTCATTTTTTTTCCGATGCATTTGGTTTCTGGGAAAACAATAATTTGTGGATTCATTCGACAAAAATAAAAAAACCTTCCATTTCTGAAAGGTTTCAACACTAATTTTCGTTTTATTTTTACATATTTCTACGGTATTGACCACCCACTTCAAACAAGCCTGAGGTAATTTGGCCAAGCGTACAATATTTCGTAGCAGTCATCAACACCTCAAATATATTATGATTTTGAATGGCTGCTGTTTGTAAATTTTCGATTTGTTGTTTCACTTGTTCGGCATTAGCTACATGCAAATTTTGAAGTGTTTTTATTTGCACTTGTTTTTCTTCTTCGGTAGCACGGATAACTTCGGCAGGCAAAACAGTTGGCGATCCTTTACTGCTCAAAAACGTATTCACACCAATGATAGGAAACTCGCCTGTATGTTTTAATGTTTCGTAATACAAACTTTCTTCTTGAATTTTACTTCGTTGGTACATTGTTTCCATCGCACCCAAAACACCACCTCGCTCTGTGATTCTATCAAATTCTTGCAATACCGCTTCTTCTACTAAATCGGTCAACTCTTCTATAATAAATGAACCTTGAATTGGATTTTCATTTTTTGCCAATCCTAATTCTTTGTTTATGATCAATTGAATTGCCATTGCACGACGAACCGATTCTTCGGTCGGCGTAGTAATAGCTTCGTCGTATGCATTGGTATGTAATGAATTACAGTTGTCATAAATAGCATACAACGCTTGTAATGTAGTTCGGATGTCATTAAAATCAATTTCTTGAGCATGCAATGATCGCCCAGAAGTTTGAATATGGTATTTCAACATTTGAGCGCGCTCATTCGCTCCGTATTTATGCTTCATGGCTTTCGCCCAAATTTTTCTTGCAACGCGACCAATAACGGCATATTCTGGATCAATTCCGTTTGAGAAAAAGAAAGAAAGATTTGGTCCAAACTCATTGATGTTCATCCCTCTACTTAAATAATATTCTACATACGTAAATCCGTTGGCTAGCGTAAAAGCAAGTTGCGTAATGGGGTTGGCTCCTGCTTCTGCAATATGATACCCCGAAATAGATACCGAATAGAAGTTTCTCACATTTTGGGTAATAAAATATTCTTGTACATCACCCATTAATCGCAACGCAAACTCTGTTGAAAAAATACATGTATTTTGTGCTTGATCTTCTTTCAATATATCCGCTTGCACGGTTCCTCGCACTTGAGATAAAGTAGACGTTTTGATTTGATTGTATATTTCTAAAGGCAATACTTCATCACCCGTTACACCCAACAACATCAAACCAAGTCCGTTATTTCCTTCGGGTAAATCACCATGGTAACGTGGCCGCTCAATTCCTTTGGCAGCAAAAATAGCTTTGATTTTGGTTTCGACCTCAGCTTGCAAATTGTTCTCAATGATGTATTTCTCACAATTTTGGTCGATGGCGGCATTCATGAAAAATCCCAATAACATAGGAGCCGGACCGTTTATGGTCATGGAAACCGAAGTTAATGCATGCGTTAAATCAAAACCTGAATACAATTTTTTGGCATCATCAAGGCAACAAATAGAAACACCGGCATTTCCAATTTTTCCATAAATATCCGGACGCAAATCGGGGTCATTTCCATATAAAGTTACACTATCAAATGCAGTAGATAGTCTTTTGGCTGGCAATCCAGCGCTTACATAATGAAAACGTTTATTGGTACGTTCTGGTCCTCCTTCTCCTGCAAACATTCTGGAAGGATCTTCCCCTTCTCTTTTAAACGGATACAATCCAGAGGTAAATGGAAACTCACCTGGTACATTTTCTTGCAAGTTCCATTTTAAAATATCACCCCATGCCTGGTACTTCGGCAAAGCCACTTTTGGAATCTCAGTTTGTGAAAGTGAAGTAGTATGTGTAGCAATTTTAATTTCTTTATCTCTTACTTTAAAGCTATAGATTGGATTTTTGTAGGTGTTCACCTTTTGTTCCCATCCGATAATTATTTCCCAATTATAGGGATCTAAGTTCATCTTTACACGATCAAATTCGGCAAGTAATAAAGATACGAAGGTTTTTGATTCTGCATTTGAAAAAAGTACTTCGTCCTGTTCGATACCTAACTTGGAAATCGAAGGGGTTTTCCCAACTACTGATTCCAAGGTTTTGTATATTCCATATAATTTTTGTGCAACTTCTACTTGTGTTAAAGCCGTTGCATCATATTTTCGATTGTTTTCTGAAATTTCCGACAGATAACGGGTTCGGTGTGGAGGAATAACGAATATTTTCTCACTCATTTCACGAGAAGCAATTACTGTAGAACGTAAATCGGCTTGCGTGCGTTCTACAACAATATCCATGACTTTTTTATACAACACATTCATTCCTGGATCATTGAATTGCGAAGCAATGGTTCCAATAACGGGCATTGTGTCTAAATCGGCATCCCACAAATTATGATTGCGTTGGTATTGCTTTTTTACATCTCGAAGCGCATCCAAAGCACCTCGTTTATCAAATTTATTGATGGCAACCAAATCGGCAAAATCGAGCATGTCAATTTTTTCAAGCTGGGTTGCAGCACCAAATTCTGGGGTCATCACATATAAAGAAACATCGGAATGATCCATAATTTCTGTATCCGATTGACCAATTCCAGAAGTCTCTAATATGATCAAATCATATTGAGCGGCTTTCAAAACGTGTATCGCTTCTGAAACATATTTTGACAATGCTAAATTGGATTGTCTGGTAGCCAAAGAGCGCATATAAACTCTAGGGTTATTAATTGCATTCATGCGAATTCGATCACCCAACAAGGCGCCTCCTGTTTTCCTTTTTGAAGGATCTACAGAAATCAATCCGATCGTTTTATCAGGAAAATCAGTTAAAAATCGGCGCACCAATTCATCAACCAAAGATGATTTACCTGCTCCACCCGTTCCTGTAATTCCAAGAACCGGTATTGTATTGGTTTCATTCCATTTATGGATTTGATCAAAAGCGGGTTTGGCAATTTCTGGAAAATTCTCTGCTGCTGAAATCAATCGTGCTATGGCAGTCGGATTTTTTTGTTCAATTTGATCCAACTCATTTGTAAGATGATCGCCTATTGGATAATCTGATTGTTGTACTAAGTCATTAATCATTCCTTGTAATCCCATCGCTCTACCGTCGTCTGGCGAATAAATTCTGGTAATTCCATAGGCCTGTAAATCGGCAATTTCTTCAGGAAGAATAACACCTCCACCACCACCAAAAATTTTAATATGTCCAGCTCCTTTTTCCTTCAACAAGTCATACATGTATTTGAAATACTCATTGTGCCCCCCTTGGTAGGAAGTCATCGCAATTGCATTTGCATCTTCTTGAATAGCAGTATTCACTACCTCTTCTACACTTCTATCGTGACCCAAATGAATTACTTCAACTCCAGTGGATTGAATAATTCTTCGCATGATATTGATGGCAGCATCATGCCCATCAAAAAGGGATGCGGCTGTAACAATTCTTACTTTATTATTAGGAATATAGGGGATTTGTGGTTCCATTTGTATTTATTGATCAAATTTAGTGTTGCAATTTACGAATTTAATAATTTTTATCTGGTTTTAGGAACCGATTTTTTGAAATTCATAAAATAGCAGTTATGTAGTCTCCTCTACAAGTTAACAACAGTTGTAATAAATCAACCCCAAGATAGTAGTTATGTAATTAATTATTAAGAAATTTGCAACACAGCAATAGTTCCTATGAGTTCAAAAATAGTACTTTCCACTTCTGATTTATGCATTGGATATCCCGATAAAAACGAGGTATTACGCATTGCTTCCGATTTAAATTTGAGCCTTGAGGCAGGTAAATTGATTGCTCTAATTGGTGCAAACGGGATTGGAAAATCGACTTTATTACGAACTATTACAGGTATTCAAAAACCCCTTTCGGGCAAAGTTACATTGAACAACGCACCAATTGACGCAATGGATTCGGCAGCCGTATCGAAACAAATCAGCTTGGTGCTGACCGAGCAATTGCCATCAAGCAACTTAAGCGTATTTGAGATGGTAGCCCTAGGGAGACAACCCTATACCGATTGGATAGGCAGACTATCCGATCAGGATGTAAAGGTGGTTGAACTGGCGATGCAGCAAACGCAAGTTTTGGATTTACGCGATAAAAAATACCATGAAATAAGTGATGGACAGTTGCAACGGGTATTAATCGCACGAGCATTGGCGCAAGATACACCCTTAATAATCTTGGACGAGCCAACCACACATTTGGATTTATTGCACAAAGTTTCGCTATTGAAATTATTAAAAAAATTGTCTCAGGAAACCCAAAAATGCATTCTTTTTTCTACTCACGACATCGATATGGCCATTCAAATTGCAGATGAAATGATTGTAATGACGAATGGAAACGTAGTACAAGACCAACCTTGTAATTTGATTTCTAATGGTGTTTTTGCTACGTTATTTGATGATCCAACCATCACATTTGATGTGAATTTTGGAAAATTTGTTATTTCAGGCTAATTTGCCTTTTGGCCTCTCCCACTACAAAAGCCACTGAGTTAGCAATATTATAACTTCTAATTAAAGGCGACATCGGTATGGTCAAATGATTGCTGAATAACTGCACTACTTCTTGACTTAAACCAACTGATTCTTTTCCGAAAACAAGCCAATCCCCATCTTGAAATTGCGCCTCTAAATACGATTTTGATGCATGAGAACTCATTAAAAAAACACGGGAAGCATCTGGGATTTGATCTACCCATTCTTGTACATTTTGATATTGGAACCATTCAAGATGCACCCAATAATCGAGTCCTGAACGCTTCAAATTTTTGTCGGTTATTTCAAATCCGAACGGATGAATAAGGTGCAATCTACTTTGCGTTCCCACACAAAGTCGGCCTATGTTACCGGTGTTATTTGGTATTTCTGGTTCAACGAGTACTATATTTAACATGCTATGTAATTTTAATGTGTTTGATTTAATTAAAAAATGAATCTAATTCGATTACTTCTCCGGATTGCATATCATTTAAATAGACATCCCCAACTCGAATGCGTACCAATCTAAGGGTTGGAAAACCAACAGCAGAGGTCATTTTTCGAACTTGCCTAAATTTACCCTCATTGATTGTAATGGTCATCCATGATGTTGGACCATGACGCTCATCTCTGATCTTTTTTGCCCTATCAGGAAAAGTGGGCGGAGTAACTAAAATGGACGCTTCGCATTTTTTAGTGAGGTATTTTTTTCCGTTAAATCCAATCAATACTCCTTCTATTAATTGGTTAATTGCTTCGGGCGTAATGATACCGTCCAACTGCACATAGTATTCTTTTTCTACTTTTTTGCTGCGAACCAACTCGCTCATCATCCCATCTGTAGTCAGCAGCAAGAGCCCTTCCGAATCTTCATCGAGACGACCAATAGCCATGGTTTTTAATGGAAAATCGTACAATTCTCCCAATAATTTTTTGTTTCGCTTTAATTCATATACAAACTGACTAAGGTAACCGTAGGGTTTATATAATTTAAAATGCTGATGATTCATGCTTTAAATTTGTGCAAAAATACATTTTATCTACCGAAAAAAAGCGTGAAAATTTACTACATTTACTTTTTTAATTATCAAAATTTATGAGCACACTTTTCCCATTTCTTAT
>ERZ650308.834-NODE-834-length-16620-cov-19.316028_pt1 | contig 16620 bp, 37 predicted proteins | sample MGYA00376244_ERZ650308 | MGnify/ENA primary metagenome ERZ650308 (study PRJEB26733, sample SAMN07839295) | wastewater metagenome | biome: small river; feature: stream; material: water | place: USA: North Carolina | collected 2016-04-26 ... | reverse complement strand
TGTACTCGGCAAGGTTGCTGGAGGTGACCATGCCGCGGGCTTCGATGCGCAGGGCCGGCAGGGTTTCCGGCGTGCGGCCCGTGACCTGCCTTTCCTGCTTTTCGACATGGGAGTAGGAGGCGAGATCCTTCTCGAACTGCTCCCAACCGGCGACGATGCGTGCGCGCAGCTCCGGATCTGGCGTGTACCAACACCACAACTGCTCGGCGAGCGTTTCACCCTCCCATCGCGTCGCCATGAACAGCACGCGGCTGGCGCCCGCAACAAGGCACTGCTGTTCCATCTGGACGCGGTAGTGCTCGGGTAGATCGGCGCCGGTGAAGTCGGCGTTATCCATAAGCGAGCGGAGGTTCTCGCCGAGTGTCTTGTGTTCAAACGCGGTGCCGTCGTCGATCGTCAGGCCGTCGAAGCTGGCACTGAATCGGCCGTCGACACCGACGCACGGGTACAGATCCTCGCCGACGATCTTCTCCGCCAGCGGCCGGGCCAGCTCCTCGAAGCGGTGCCCGTCGTCAAAGCGGCGCTGCGTGGTCGCGTCGACGTCGGCGGTGATCCCGGTCGCCAGTTCGCGCAGCAGCTGGTCGCGCGTCTTGTACGGGCTGACGCCGAGCATTGCCGGGGCGTCGCTGGCGTTCCAATGCGCGGCGCGATGCGACAGCCACTCCCGAGTCCCCTGGATGAGCTGAACGGTTTTCATGCCGCGCGCTCCGTCTCAACAACAGTTGCCGGCGGCGGCGTGCACTCCAGAATCCGGTTGCGCTGCTCGGTCGTCAGCGTGCCCTTGGTCTCGACCATCGCCACGATGTCGCTGGCGATCTTCTTGCCGGCCTCGATCGCCGCGCGCCACTTCGGCAGGTTCGCCTCGAACTCTTCCGCCGGATACGCCGCGCGCTCCGTGCGGGCCTGGCGCTGATCGGTGATCGCAACCACCGCAGCCGGTCGCTGCGTCGGCTCCGACTCCACCGCAAAGTCCGCCTGCTCTTCCGCGCAACTCAGGCCGCGCAGCGCATCGGCGAACACGTCGCGCAGGCAGAACCCGCGAGCGCGCATTTGCAGCATGCGGTTGGGGTATTGCTTCCACGGGCCGTCCTTGGTCCACAGCCCTGCGCGCTTTGCATCCTCGACCGAGAAGCGGCGCTCCTGTGTGTGGTTGTTGCGCCGAGCCTTGCAGACCGCAGCGATGACGTTGCCGGCGTTGTCGTACTCCAGCGATTCGTCGATCCCCTGGCACTGCGGGTGAGCGCGGCACAGCGCGAGCAGCAGATCGCCCCAGACGCTCGGGCGGCCGTTGATCACGGCGATGCCCTGGACGGCCTGCATGGGGCTGACGCCGATCTCTTGCCCCATCATGATGGCGACCATGGTGTTCTCGGGCTTGCCGCGGTAGTCCTTCGGCGCCAGGTCACTGCGCGCGATGATCTTCGCCAGCATCTCGATCTGCTCGACCGACTGCGGGACCTGCATCGGATTCGGGGCGACGGTGTCGCGCGCTTGAACCAGTTGTTGCTCTGACATCGGTGTTTCTCCTTGCGAGTACAGAGCCGCCATCGTCGACAGCGGCGTGGGGTTTGGCTTCATTCGGCGCGCATCGCCTCAAGCACCAGGTCGACCACGCGCCGCTCTTTCACATTCATCCGCCGATCCGCTGGCGGTACCTCGCCGATCAGCTCGGACACGGTGCAGCCGTAGGTCTGCGCGAGCGTCCGCAGCGTCTTGATCGTCGCGCCGCTGGCGCCTGGCGCTGCTTTCTTGGTGCGCTCAAGGCCGCCGATCGCGCTGCGGTCGATCCCGGACAGTCGCGCGGCCTCGGTGATCGTCAAGCCGGAGCGCACACGCGATTCGCGCAAGGCGTGATGGAGTGGCTTCATGCCGCGGCACCTCCGAACTCGCGCCACAACCGCGCCGCCGTCTTCTGCGGGTAGATGTACCGGTCCGGCCCATGCACACGCACCTTGCTGACCGGCTCTTTCCAGCCCATCGCCCGCGCGTCGCGCATGGCTTGATCGACAGCGGCATCCACGCCGGTTGCCTCGCGGGTGGTGATGACGGACGGCGCGCGCCTGAAATGAATCTCTACGGTGATGGCGTGCATGGTCAGAGCCTCACCAGCCGCTGCGACTTCGGCGGCAACCCGCGAGAGATGTGCTGCGGATAGCTCACGCGCTCCGCAATGCGCTTGTCGTGGCAGGTTAGGCAGACGGGCCGCTGCACGCGCAGGTCATGGATCAGCGAGACGTGAACGCGGGCGCGGCAGCAGGTGCAGGTTCGGTTGAGGGCGCCCATTACTTACCCCTCGCGGCCCTGCGGCCTTTCTGTTCGTTCTTGCGGCGAGCTTTCTTGGCGTCGCCTGCTTTTCGGTTAGGGCCGCCACCGAAGCGCGGCTGATGCGCGCGCGGGGCGCTTGGGGCGGACGGCCATGCGTTCAGTGTGAACACGCCAGCAAGGCCGGCAACCATCGCGGTGGCGAGTGTGTTCTTGCGCATCACGCGGCATCCTTTGGCGGAGTCGGCTCGCGATAGCTCGCCCGAAACATCCGATCAGCGCGATCCTTGCCGGCGGCTGTCGCGTTCATCGGATGCGCTCCGTTGCCGAGTCGTTGCATCGCCACAGCGATGCAGGTTCCCGTCTGCTCGGCGCTCAGGCTGAGCAGTTCGCAGTAGCCACGCACCTTCCCGTCAACATCGGCGCGCACCGCATTCAGGGCCGGGATCGGCGTGGGCACGAATCGCCCGAGCATCACGCGGTGGGTTCGCAGGTCGATTACTTGAGCGCTCATGGTCACTTGCTCCCGTTCGCCGGCCAGCGCCAGCGCTTGAGGTTTCGTTGTTGGCGGCTGCGGCTGAACCGGGCGTCGATCAGCTCGACGACGACACCGAGGGCCGCGAGGGATAGGAGTAGGGCGATGGTGTTCATCACTGCGCCTCGATCAGTTCGCCGTCGACGCTCAGCGCGTACCAGGTGTCTGGCTTGACGTCGTCGGTGCCGGCGATGACCGCCTTGATGTGGCGGAGGCTTCCGTCGTCATTGCGGAACACAACTACCAAGGCAGAGCCAGCCGCCGCACGCGCCTTGCTGTTGAATCCACTCGCGATGGCGACCCCGAATGACTGGCGCTCTCCGTCGAGAACCTCGGAAGACCCATCGTTTCCGGTATTGAGGCTCGCGGACCGGTCACCCGTGGCGCTGCTCGCGGACTGGTAACCCGTGGCGCTGCTCGCGGACTGGTAACCCGTGGCGCTGCTCGCGGACCGGTAACCCGTGGCGCTGCTCGCGGACCGGTCACCCGTGGCGCTGCTCGCGGACCGGTAACCCGTGGCGCTGCTCGCGGACTGGTCACCCGTGGCGCTGCTCGCGGACTGGTCACCCGTGGCGCTGCTCGCGGACTGGTAACCCGTGGCGTGCTGGGCATTGGCCGGAGTGCAGCGGTCAATCACCCATTTGATGGCCCGCTGAATCAGATCAGGTACGCGCAGCTCGGCGCTGATCGTGATCGATGCCGCGGCAACCTTGGTGTCATTGCCGTGTCGCGATAGCTCGCCACTGAGCACCACTTCGGCATAGCGGCTATCTGCCGGGGCGTAGTAGCTGAACACATCAAGCGGATATTCGACGGCGTGAAAGCCCGCCTTGCATGCCTTGACCGATCCAGTGCGCGTGTAGGTCTTGCCGATCTCGAACTGAAACGGGACGCCGATCGGGTTGCAGACGAGGTTCGTGTCGAAACCCTTGATGGCGATCAGGGCGGGCGCAGCGGGTGCCGACTCGACGACGACCGGAGGCTGGAATGATTTCTTCGTGCGCTTTGCTGCGGTCTTCGTCGTCGCGTTACCCATCGTCCTTGCTCCCTCAGCCGCTGGTGGGGCGGCTGTTGGAGTGAACGCTACGTTGCGTACCGCTCGCAGTCAATACGAAATGTAGCGTTATCCGACGAACGGTAGGCCGCTCGTCTTGCGGATCGCTACTGCTTCTGGAGCTTCCGAGTCTCGGCGAGGATCGCGAAAGCTTGCCGCTGATCCTCCGGCATGGCTCGCCATGCGTCGATTAGGGCGCGCTCGGTCGGGTTGCTGATCCAGTACGGATCGGCCGCCATAACTTCAGCGACGGATCGGCCTGCAATTGCGCACAGCTTTGCGATAACTTCCACGGTAGGTTCCCTAAATCCGCGCAACCAATGACCTACGGCACCCTCGGACACGCCGAGTTCCGCCGAGGATTTCCCACCACAGTCTCATAGCGTGAGATTACATCGCCGTTCGTCGGCTTGCGGTACGAATCGTATTGACAGACGACGGTACGCTGCGTAGCGTCTGCCAACATGAACAACCTCCGCACACTGAGAAAGCAGGCCGGGATGACTGTCGCCAGTCTTGCTGACGCGATGAGCGCCAGCCCCGTGACTATCACGGCTTGGGAAAACGGCACGCGCACAATGAAGCCGGAGCGAGCCAAGTTGGCGCTTGAAGTGCTGGCGAACAACGGCGTGTACGCCACGCTCGACGCGCTCTATGCCACCCGCCCCGCCGACCAGCAGAAGGCCGCCTGAGATGTGGCCCGACCCCTCCACCATCGCCGGCCTGATCCTGCTCGCCGTGTTCGTTGCCATGGTCGCCAGCATCGGCGCCTGTGCTGGCTGCGACCGTGAGTGGTTCGGGCTTGATGACGAGACGATCCAATGACCACCGCGCGCCGCCACCCCGGCGAACCTCCGCGTCGACACCGCGGCGTGTGCGTGGTCGCCCTGTTCAATGCAGCGAAAGACACGATGGTAAGTCGTCGGCAATTTACGGCCGAAGATCACGGGTTCGAGCCCCGTCGCTGCGCCTGTTTCAATGCCGACCGCCTGACCGATTCCGGGCTGAAACCTGAAATGGGTCCCGTCTGCCATACGCCCCATAAGGGGCCGCGCGGTCTCGCGCATTCGGCAGGCCAAGGATCGACAGCACAACCGGGCGTTCGGCGCCCTGTCACTCCGGCTGGCGTAACGGCGCGTTCGCCAGCTTTGCCCGCACTCGCGGGGTTTTCTGATTCTGTCCATGGCAGCCAGTCTTTGGCCTGCGCATGGGAACGGCTGGGAACGATTCTTCCCAAGGGTTCCGCATGAACAACCAACTGACACTGAGCCTTGAGCCAACACTCGACGCTCACCGCGACTTGCGCGAGTGCTTCGCGGCCTGCGTCTATCGCAATGGCTTGAAGCGCGTGGCCGCAGAACTGGACGTGCAGCCGTCGCATCTGAGCGAGGGTCTGAGCGGCGCGCGCAACCTGGACGTCGGGCTGATTGAGAAGTACGTCGACAAGTTCCGCGACGTGACGCCAATCCTGTTCCTGTGCGCGCGCCACTTGCGCGACTCGTCGGATAGACAGGCCGCTGCAATCGAACAACTGCATGTGTTGATGCGCCAGCTCGCGCCAGTGATGGAGGCGGCCGGGCTGACGCAGGCGCCGGCAGGGAGGCGTTCGCGATGAAGTTCACGAAGCCTACCGGCCTGTGCCGCACATGCGGCAAGCCTACGCGCCTGCTGATCCACCAGGGCTGCGGCCCGAAGGACTCGGCGCCGAAGGATCTGCGCAATCGCGCCAGGGCGAAGAAGAATTATGCCCGTGGGTTTGTTCCCGCATTCGCGAGGGCCGGGCAGTGAGGCAAACCATCCTTTGCAACGCAATCAAGTGGGCCCTGGCCGGGCCGCATGCGCAGTGGGAGTTGGTGGCGTTCGATGCGCACATCGCCACGGAGCGCGCCGCATGGCGACTGAAGACATTCGCAACGACCAGCCAGAACGCCGCCGTGTAGTTCAGGCGGATCTGTTCAACAACGAATTGCCGCCGAGTGTTCCGGAGCGGCAGATACCAACACCCGAAGAGGTAGCAGCATGGATCGCGGATCTTCCGTTCTAAGTTAACAGCCGCGCGTCTGCCACGCGCACAAAAAAGCCCGCTGGCAGGCGGGCTCTAGAGGAAACAAGACGATGAGCAGTGTACCAAAACCACCACGTGGTTCAAGTCAGCAGCCCTCAATTTTCCGAACCAACGAACCGGCGCGAAAGGAATCCCACATCACCACCACGGCCGTCAGTGCGCTGCCCAACATCATCCGCGAAGGCCGCATGGTCATCGGGCCGGATCTTGCTGCGTGGATTCTCAAAGACGCAGCGTTTGAGGGGCAGAGGAAGTCAGAACGGCACCACGTCGAATTGCTTGCGCACTTGATGCGCGAGGGGCGCTGGTCTGGAGGTTCACAGTTGGCGTTCTGCGAGTTCGAGGGAAACCTGTACCAGACAAACGGCAAGCACCGAATGAACGCGATTGTCGTTTCCGGCCTGGCGCAGGAGTTTCAAATCCTGATCACGCACTGCAATTCGATGCAGGAAGTGGAGGCCGACTACCACCGCCACGATACCGTTGCCCGCAAGCGGAGCTCGATCGAGATCATGCAGAGCACCGAGCTCGGCAGGGACTCGACACTTCCGCACCGACTGGCGCGGACGCTGTATTCACTTGCCCCGCTATTGGACCGCGGCCTTGTCAGTACGAATTACAGGACAGACCCGCTGTCGCGCGATGTTGACGCACTGCTTGCGTCGTTCTCGCGATGGGTTGGTGAGGCACAGACATTCGCTGGAATGGTCGCCAAATCCCACAAGGTGGCGGTACGGCAAGGACTGTTCTCGCCAGCAATCACGGCGGTCGCGCTGCTCACGATTCGCCATCAGCCGGTGATTGCCGAGAAGTTCTGGCCTGTCGCTGCCGAGGATGACGGCTTGAAGATCGGTGACCCTCGAAAGGCGCTGATCGATCACATCGCGTACGGCGAGAAGTCAAAGGACCCAAGCGTCCTTCGATTCATCCAGCCGGCGTTGGCCTGGAATGCCTTCTTTGAATCTCGGACTTTGAAGATATTCAAGCCGTCCGCGTGCTCCGTTCTGAAGATCGTCGGGACGCCGGTATCTATCGAAATCGCCAAGCAGGCGAAGTCGAAATGATTTCAACCATCCGACTCGACAGCATCGAAAGCAGCACGCTCGCCCGGCCACTCATCGCCGGATCAATCGACGCGCTTGCGGAGTCCATCGGCAACATTGGCCTGATTCAGCCCATCACCGTCATGCCCTGCGCAAAGTATCGCGACGGTCAAAAGGTCGAGGCGTTCCGGGTTGTTGCCGGTCATCACCGTGTGGCCGCGATGCGAAAGATCGGATGGTCGGAATGCTCGGCGCGAGTGCTGCCGGATTCAACGTCAGCACTCGCCGCCGAGTTGATGGAAATCGACGAGAACCTGTGTCGCGCCGAATTGAGCGCGGCGCAGCGGGCGAAGGCGATCAAGCGGCGGAAGGAAATCTGGGAGGCGATGCGGCCGCAAAATCTGGGTGGCGCAAGTTGCGCCACCCAGCACAAAGACCGCCCACAGAATCAGAAGGAGTTTGCCGCCGACACGGCCGGTGCATCCGGCGAATCGAAGGCGCAGGTAAACCGCCACCTTGCCCGCGCCGAAGCTCTCGGCGATGACCTTGACGAAGTGGCGGGCACGTCGCTTGACAAGGGCGTGGAACTGGATGCGCTCAAGGATATGGACCCGGAAGACCGGCGTGAGCTGATCGGTCGCGCAAAGGCTGGCGAAAACGTGAGCGCACGCAGTCGCGAGGATGATGAGCGCAATGTACGAATCGTTCGGCAGGCCATTGCTGAACTGTCGCGCGTGGCCAAGAGCATGACGGCCGCCGAGTGCTCGGCAATTGCAGCCGGTCTTGGGGTTGGGTCTGAAGAAGCCGGAATTGCCAAGGCGATTGCTTCGGCATGAATTTCTACGAACACCATCTTGGCGACTACATGCGCTGCACGGCGCACCTGTCGCTGCTTGAGCACGGCGTTTATCGGCGCCTGCTGGACGTGTACTACTCGCGCGAGGCGCCGATCCCTGACGCGCAAGCGGAGCGCCTGGTGTGTGCTCGATCGGTAGATGAGCGTGAAGCCGTCCGCGCGGTACTCGTCGAGTTCTTCACGCAAGATGGTGACGGCTGGCGGCATTCGCGCTGCGATGCGGAGATCGAGCGGTATCGCGAGAAGCAAGATAAGGCGCGAAAGAGTGCCGGCGCACGCTGGAACAAGCCAACGGATAGCGAAGGCAATGCGGACGCAATGCGAACGCATAGCGAAGGCAATGCTCCCACTACCCACCTCCCACTACCCATAAAGTCAAAAGATGATTCCCTACCGGGAATTGGCATCGACCCTGCCGGGCCGAAGCCCGGCGAGAAGGGTGATGACGATTTGCCGCAAGACTTGCTCGGCGTAATCCCGCCTGGACGGGTGAAGCCAGCAACCATCGCGTGCCCCGGCCAAGAGATTGCAAACCTGTGGGACCGGATTCTCTGCCCGGAGGCCGCGGCCATCGCGCAGTGGAATCCGCGGCGGGCTCGCGTGCTTGGCGCCAGATGGAAGGAACAAGCCGAGTCCGAGGGGTGGCAATCGAAAGACGAGGGATTGAAGTGGTTCGAGGATTTGTTCACCGGGTGCCGGAGGTCCCGGTTCCTGATGGGCAAAGTCCCTCCGAAGAACGGCAACCTTCAGTTCAAGCTCAAGTTTGATTGGTTTTTCGGTCCCGAGAATTTCACGCGGGTAGTTGAGGGGGATTTCCATCGTGGCAACTAAGCGCGGCGAAAACCTTGTTGATGTGATGCGCGGCCAATCGAGCGCGCCGAAGGAATCAAAGCGGGCTGTCGAGCAGTGCTCTGCACACGATTGCCCGCTACCTGGAACTATCCGGCCCGAGAATGGAGAGCCCGTCTGCGGCGTTCACTTTCTCGCGAATCCGAAAGGATGGCCAAAGGCAACCGGCGTGATTAAGGCTCATCAGCGATTGCTGGATATGTCTCGCCAAGCGCAGTTGTGCGGCACGCCGATGTCAGCAAGCCACGAAAGCGCCGCGCATTTGTTCGATGCCGCCAAGGCGCACGGGTTGGAGTTCAACGATTCGCAGCGGGCAATCTACAAGCGAGCCGGAATGAAGCTGCGATCGGCTGGCGAAATCGTCGAGGCAACGATCAGCGCGAAAGCAGTAAAGGCCGCCTTTGTTGCGCCAGAGTCGAATGCTGACTACTCGCACGAGAAAGAAATCAGCGCATTCAATCTTGCCGTGCGTGGACTTACCAATAATCTGAGGCTCGCAGCATGATCAAGAACGAAATGTCCGGAGCTGAAGCGATTGTTCTTCTGTTCGTCTGGTTCGTGAACCTGTTCCTTCGCAGCACCGCAATATGGGCCTATTGGGACTGGTTCCTCACGCAACCATTGGGCGCCCCGGCGCTCGGCTACTGGAATGCGATGGGCATCGCCCTATTCATTTCGGTTGCGTTCCACAAGTACACGCCGGATCGCGACAAAGACGAACAGATCAGCGCGGCGGCACAGTCGCTGTCTACGTCGCTGGTTGGTCTGATATTTGGCGTGCTGGTGAATTGGGTGATGCAGTGATAATCGCAATCGACCCCGGCCCAACCGAATCCGCCTACGTGAAACTGAGCGGCACCCGCGTCGCCGAGTGCGCCAAGGTGCCAAACGCCGAACTGCTGCGCATGGTCCGCGCCGACAGTGGCCCGCGAATACTGATCGCCGTGGAAATGATCGCCAGCTACGGCATGGCGGTCGGCGCAGAGGTATTCGAGACCTGCGTGATGATTGGCCGGATCTGCGAGGCCGCCGGACAAGAGCCGTTGCGCGTCAAGCGAATCGAGGTGAAGTCGCACATTTGCCACAGCGCAAAGGCCAACGACGCGAATATCCGGCAGGCGCTGATTGACCGTTACGGCGGGAAGGATGCGGCGATCGGGAGGAAGGCGAAACCGGGGCCGCTGTATGGCGTCAGCGGCGATATGTGGGCGGCGCTGGCTGTTGGGCTGACTGTGTTGGACCGGCAGATCATGCCGATGGCGGTGGCCGCTTGAGCATGGACGCCCCCGAGATCCTGCATAGCGCCGCAGAGTGCATAACCGACCGCGGAGCCCAGCGCGATCAGCCCAATGGCGAGCGGTCCATGGGTCGCGCTGTGGCCGCATTCAACGCACTGACTGGCCACCATTTGAGCGAGCGCGACGGCTGGTTATTCATGGTTGCGCTCAAGGCTGCGCGCGCCGCGACTCCAAGCGGTCGGCATAACGCGGACGACTACGTGGACGGTGCGGCCTATATGGCGCTGGCTGTGAGAGTGCGGAGCGCGCGCAATGACCAACACCTTCCACTGCACCGCCGAAGTCTGCATCCCCTGCGGCAACGCAGCCGAATCAATCCAGCGCACCCCAGCCGCGTCATGGGGCGAGCGCATCGATCAGCTTGCCGACCCTGCCCGCGAGTGCGTGCGCGACTACCTGCGCGGGATTTGGATGCGGACTCAACTGTCGGCGAAGCTCAAGGGGAGTTCGCGATGAACGACTACCGCTACACCGTCGACGGCGAGAAAGTCACCCTCGACGAGATCGCGGCCCGCTGCCCGCTGGTATCTCGGCAGACGGTGAGCGATCGAGTGCGTCGCGGCCAGCGCACCTGGGCGGAGCTGACCAAGAAACCGGATGCAGTGCAGAGTGCGCGGCGGAAAGGGTCGCGACGATGAGTCGCCTGCGCCACAACCTGTTCACCACCGCCGACTCCGTGGTGGTCGCCGAGATCATGGCCAAGATCGAGACCTACGGCCGCGTCACCGTACTCGCTGATGGCGATGCGGATCTGCATGTGGGCCCGGACAAGTGGGACGGCATCGGGCAGCGTCTGGCGGCGCACCCCGAGCAGCTGATCGGGGTCTACTCGAAGGACGCTGACGCGCTGGTGATCGCTGGTGATCTGCTCGCCCGCAAAGTGGAGTTGCTGAAATACGGCCGCGCCCAGCGCGAACTACATCCGCATTTGAGGTGGGCGAGGTAGTGGACGCCAAGCCGGAATACCGCAAGGTCTACGCGCGCGGCCTGTTCGACGGGCTTCGTAAAGCCGGAATTGTTGACGTGGAGGAATTCATGAATGCAGCGAAAATGAAACAGGTTGAAAGCGGGTTAACCGGGATCGCTCGCAAGGTATTGGATGCGGTGCCCATCAATGATGCCTGGCAATCGCACACCATTGCCAATGAAATCAAGAGAATGACCGGCAGTGCGCCGGAGTCGAAAATGGTTAACGGCTGCCTTGAGTCGCTGAAAAACTCCGGGCTTGTGCGGGAGCCCAAGCGCGGCATGTGGATCAGGGTGTCGACCAAGGACCACGACGACGAGGCGAAGGAACCGGCGCCCGCGAATGTCGTGGAACTGCGCAAACAACCTGAGCAGTTGACCGCGCGCGAAATGCTCTCACAGGTCGCGGTGGCCATGATGGACCTTGCCGCCAAGGTCGAGGATGTGGCGAACGAGATCGACAAGGCCGAAAAGCGCAACGACGAGAAGACAGCGAAGTTGCGGCAGTTGCAGGAGTTACTGCGAGGGCTTGGGCAATGAGAAAGCCATTGATTGAGGCAAAGCGCAGCGCAAAAAACACGATGCTTTGCTGGAACCCGGGAACATCGGAGGTCGAGTGCGTTCCGTGGCCGGATTATCCGGGAGGCCGCTCGGACGCCTTCGAGATGACAGGGCTGGCCGCGTACAGCAGAGTCCGCGATGGCGACTTTGAGTTCCGAAAGCTGGTCGTCTTTGTTGAGGCGATGCACTTAATAATCCGGGACAGGTGCGACGCAGACGCCGTTCACGCTGCGCTTCTTCATCTTGAGGAATACCGGGATGGGCTCGCGTCAGACATGCCGGGGGTGCGTCGTGGATAGTCTCGACAAGCAGGCAATTTTTGACTTAACCGATGCTGTTGAAGACATCGCTTCTGCGTTGAGGCGACTTGGAAATGCGGATGCCGCAACAAGCTTTGGCGCCATTGAAGCGCACGGAATGCAGGTAGAGAAGGCCGGGCGAGCGATTGCAGATGCAATTACCGAACTTGCCGAGGCCATCCGTGAGCACCGATAACCTGCTTGCCAAACTCGGCCCCAAGGTCGCCCGCGTCCCAGCCGGCGAGAAGCGCGTAACCAAGGGCTTGATGACCGCCAAGAAAACCGCGCGCAAGGTGCGCAAGGCGATGGAGCTGGCGACGATCGGCGGTGTCGAGGCAATGACCCGCGTGCATGGCAGCCAGACGCAGAGCATGGACTACGATGCACTGACACCGCAGGACGTAGCCGCTGCGCTCGGATTCATCGCTGACCCGCTGGCGCGCGAAGTGTTCTGCCTGGCGCGATGGCCCGGCTATGCCGAGCGCGACGTGTCCGAGACTCGCGTCCTGATCCTCCGCAAAGTCATGGACGAAGGGCAGCGCCGGCAAGACGAGGCGATCACCGCGTGGTTACAGGTCGAACTGAACCCGTCGCACAACCACCGGCTTGATGCTGATCGCCGACAGCGCGAGAAGTGGCCTGCGCGGCTCGGCATGTATCCGCGGATGGTTGATCTGGCGATGTTGCACCTTGACGGATCGGGGCTGCCGGACGCGGATGCGGTCGCCAAGCGGCTCAAGATTTCGCGGTCGAAGTTCTACAAGAACTGGCGCGATCCGATGGACTGGATTCACGGCGAACTGTCGACCATGGTTAGCTCGGCAGAGGGGCAATTCAGGGCGGCGTTGCGCGACGAGCAGACTCGGTAAGCGCCAGTTCCACCGCCTCCCGCACCGTCATAGTCTCGCGCATTCTCGCCAGCACTGCCGCAGCCTCTGGCCCGATTCTCACGTTGACCTGAGCGCCTCCGGCCGTCTTGGTTGCCGCGCGGTACTTGGCCGCGCGGGTGTTGCGGGTGGGGTCGGGTTTCATGCAAGACGCTCCCATGGCTGCTTGACTTCTCCGACCTTGACGTCTGCAACGCCGGACCTAGTTAGCGCCGCTCTGAATTGCTCGGTGTAGTCGTCGATTTCGTCGCGGGTGTCCCATCCGCCCCAAGGGCCGATCAGGAACGATTGACTTCCGACGTGCATGCGAAGCGTCCACCAGTCGCTTTCTTGCTCGTCGAATTGCTGGCAGATAGTCAGTTGCATAGGCTCGCTCATACATTCTCCTACGCGCCCCGAAGGGCGCGGTGTGTGGGGTGGTTTAGACGAAGGCAATCAGGCCGTTTTCGTGGGTCCAGCCTTCGTAGGTTTCGGCGGTAAACTTGCAGCATCCGCCAGCCACGATGTACTTCGTGTCGCCGATGGAGTAGCGGAAGGCGCCGTCTGCATCGCGGGTTGCGCCAGACACTTCAACATCGGCTTGCAGCGTGACAGCGCCGCGGCGGTTGGAGCAAACGATGGTGCCGGCCGGGATCACGAGGGAGAAGAACATTGGAGGCCTCCTGGGTTTGGGCGGTAGCGGTGCGCTGCCGATGGGTGAACTATACTCCGTTAGTAGTAACGCACAAGTACCGCTCATCAGAAAAATCCCCTTGAAGGGGGACACAGAAAGGCCCTACTGTGCGACCACTGAAACCCGCCACTTGCGCGGGTTTCGTCGTTTTAGCGGGTTAGTTCAGAGGCAGAACGCCGGGACCATAACCCGGTCGCCGCTGGTTCGAGTCCAGCACCCGCTTCCATCCTCCGCTCAGAGACACCTCGTGAAAAAGAACACTTGGCGCGCGGCCATCGCCGCGTGCGTGTTGCTGTGCGTGTCGTCCATCGCCATCGGCCAATCCGGCGTGATCACCGGCTACGGCAGCACAGCCCAGTGCTACGTCCTGATCGACTCCGTGCCCAGCACGCCCGGCTGCATGCACCGCGCATCCGTCGCCTGCGCTGTCGGCAACGTCGCCTATGTCGGTGGCGCTGAGTCCTACACCGGGCCGCTGACCTACCCCATTGCGATCGACCTCTACCAGCGCCCGAGCCAGACCCCGGCCGGCATCCTGACGATCTCGCAACTGCCGAGCCTCGCCGGGCAGTCGGTACAGGTCGGACTGAATGGCTCGGTCAGTACCTGGGTGCTAAGCGCGCCTTTCTGGGGACAGACGTGCGGCAATCCGCTGCCGGCACCCGTTGAGAGCGGCCCGCGATATCCACGACTGTGCCGTGAGTTTGGTTTGTTCTGCGTGGGCTAAGCCGTGGCCTCGGTCGCTGGTGACATTCCGCGTCAACACGCAACGAAACAGTCGACCGTGGGGGCGCAGATGCGAGCGATGAAGTTGGAGGCTGGCTTGTTCGCGTTTGTATCGACGGCCGCTGCGGCGCTTGCTGAGGCCAACCACGCGCCACCGGACACGGTGTGGATTCTGTCGGCTGCCGCCGGGACCATGATGGGTTCCTTTGCGTCCACGCTGGCATACGCCAACCTGAGCCACGCTCGACGCGGCGCCAGGATTGCGGTGTCGTTCTGCGCCGGCCTGCTGGCCGCTCCGTATGCCGCTGAGCAGATTCCGCGCCCGGAGTCCGTGCCGCTGGCCCTGCACGTGTTCAGCGTGTCGGGTCTGTGCGCGTTCGTGGCGTGGTCATTCGTCCGCGCTGCGCAGAAGAAAATGGGCGGCATTGCTGAAAGCCTGATTGATCGCGTGAGCACGCCGAAACAGGCGCGCGACAAGCGCGAGCGTGATTAGCACGAGGATGGCGGGCCGTGAACTACCCGGATTACTACGTGCGAAAGGTCGGCTTCGCGTTCATTGATCTTGTCGCCAACCCCGTGTTTCTGATCGGCGTTTTCGTTGGGCTTGCAATCGGAGCGGGCACGAAATTAGCGGTTTCCACATCCCCCGCTGGCTCGATCTGATCCTGACTGCCGGCGACAAGGCGCACAAGGCTGTGCATCCGTCGCGATGGGGCGAGGATAAGCCTTGCCAGTGCGGCAAGTGGACGCGGCGCGAATGTGAGATGCGCGGGACTGCGCAGTGTGAGAATGAGGACGGCGGGCAATGATCATCCCTCCATGGCTCACCTGGGCGCGCGGCGAGATCGGCACGCGCGAGGTCGTCGGTGCTCAGCACAACCCGCGCGTGCTCGACTACTGGAAGATCGGCAAGGTCGCGCTGACGGTCAATGACGACGAAACCCCGTGGTGCGCTGCATTCGTTTGCGCGGCCCTTGAGTCGGCCGGCATTCGTTCCCCTCGCACGCCGCGCGCTCGCGGCTTCGCTTCTGGTCCAACGGTTGCGCCATGCGACGCGCGCCTCGGCGCCATCGTCGTGCTGAGTTCTGATCGTGGCGCGGCATCCGGGCACGTCGGCATCCTGACCGGCATCGGCAACGGGACGCTGACCCTGCTGGGTGGCAACCAAGGCAATCGGGTTTGTGAGGCGCCGTTCAGCGCATCGAAGCTGGTGTCGCTGGTGTGGCCTGTGGCTGGCGGCGACTGGCACAACTACCCCAAGGCGCCGCCTGTTGGCGTTGCCGGGCATTCGGTATCGGACCGCTGAGGGAAATGTCCTTGAACCCGATGATGAAGTACTTCGAATATGCGCACCTCCCGCCGCACCTGCAGGAGGTCAGCGCGCCAATCGGGAAGCTGGCCCATCAGATGAATGGGCTGTTGGAAGATGGCCCCGAGAAATCGGCCGGACTGCGAAAGCTGCTTGAGGCGAAAGACTGCCTCGTTCGGGCCAGGCTCGGCTGATGGAATGGCTGCGCTGGATCATCACCGTCGCGGCCATCGCTGGCGCTGCATACGTGGGCCGCGACTATGGCCGCACCGAGATGCTGGCAGAGGCGCGCGCCCAGGCACTGGAAGAGCGCGACCTGGTCAACGCTGATCTGGTGCAGCAGCTGGAAGCGGGAAAGGCTCAAGCCGAATCCGAGCGCGCCGACCTGGTGGCGCTGCAGCAATCCATTGAACAGATCAACGCGCGAACCGGGAACATCGGATCGCAACTCAGGAGCGCGCTCAATGCGTCGAACCTTGCTACTTGCGTGCTGCCTGTTGACGTGCAGCGCGTGCGGGCTGATGCCTACGAGCAAGCCAGAGCCGCAGCAACCGCAGCCAACAAGGCGCGAGATCCGGGTTGAACGGATCAACTGCCCCGTGCCAGAGACACCGATCCCCGCGCCCGCGAGAGCGCAGGACGCGGACGCTCAGGCAGTCGAAGAGCAGGCGCTGACTGGCGCATTCACTCAGGCATCCGAGCGCATCCGTGCGCTGTGGGAATGCATCTGGAAGCACAACGAGCGGGCAGAGAAGGCAAGCAAATGAACATCTTCGGGCGCATGTGGGCCAGCATCAAGGACAAGGTGCGTGCTGCACTGGACAAGATGCCGCCCATCGACCAGATCATCGCCGAGCGTCGCGTGTATGCGCGTGCGCTGGTTGCGGTCGGCGATCGCGTCAGCGCGTTCGAACCTGACGAGGTTCACCTGCTTGAGTACGTTGCCCTGTGCGCGCGCGTTGCTCAATACGTTGCAGGTGGAAAGCTCAAGGGGCTGGAGAAGCTGGACCTGGTGCTTGAGCGGGTGCGTGCTGAGTGGAAGCGAGTCGGCAAGGCTGACGATCAGTTCGATGCGTGGTGGGCAGGGCTCGCACGGCCGATGCTGGATGGGTATGCAGCAGAGGCAAAGGCTGGTGATGCTTGGGTGAGGGCGTGAGGCTGAACGCGAACCTGAACGGGAATGGGCGGGGACCCTGTGAAGGTAGCCGAGAGGTGCGGGGGCGCATGGCAGATCGGA
>ERZ650308.833-NODE-833-length-16626-cov-5.587050_pt1 | contig 16626 bp, 18 predicted proteins | sample MGYA00376244_ERZ650308 | MGnify/ENA primary metagenome ERZ650308 (study PRJEB26733, sample SAMN07839295) | wastewater metagenome | biome: small river; feature: stream; material: water | place: USA: North Carolina | collected 2016-04-26 ... | reverse complement strand
TGGTGAGATCGGCGCCGAGAACGCTGCGCATCTTGGTCTGTACGTCTGCGTCTTTCGTCACTGGTGGTGCGTTCTCCCACACCAGCTCCCGGCTCTGTCCGGACTTGGTGATTTTGCGGGTGATGACACCTGTCTCTCCATTCGCCAGCACACGGCTGCGCGCCACGGTGGTTCCGTATATGCCACCGTTGAGCATGTAAGACTGAGCGTTGTCCTCCGGCAGATCGCCAGTCAAGATGTAGCGCAGCGCACGGATCACCGTGGTTTTGCCAGCGCCGTTTGTTCCAGCAATGCCAATGATAGGCACGTTCAGGTCCGGGCAGCGCAGTTCTTTGTGGCCGCCGAAGTTGGTAAGTAGTAGGTCGAGGAATCTCATTGTGTGTATTTGCTGGTGGGCATCACGCCATGGACACTGCTATGAACTCGCGCAGCGCGTCACCTACGCTGGCTTCCGGATTGCACAGCAGTTTGGCCACTGCCGCCAGTTCCCTGTCTGCGGGCAGCACCTGATCCACGTAGTGCTCGGGCTGCGGTACATCGGCGTCGGTAGCTTTGGCCGCCAGATCCAGGACCATCGGGTCATACCCTTCCAGCCGACAGATGGCGCCAGCGCCAGCAGCTGACTGCAATCGGGCGCGCGGCAGAGTGAGGCTGGTGTTGAACTTGGCAAACACGATAGGCTTCAGCGTCTGAGCGGCTTTCAGTTCGGCTTCCGCCACGTCCAGCTGGTCTTCTGTGTCGATGCGCAGCGTGAACACCTTGCGGTGCTTCACCGGCACAAAGCTCAAACGCAGCACACGCCGCGTGGTGTTGTCGAAGTCGATCACCGTGCACGAGTGCTCGAGAGGCTCATCCTTCTTGATGAGTTCGGTGGCGCCGGGATAGCCGACTGGGCAGCCGTTCGCGTCCAGGAATTTAGTGATGTGGATGTCGCCCAAAAGCACAGCTTTCCACGGCTGCACCATGAGATCCTCCACCGTGATCATCCCTTCGACGGGGAAGCCGGCGAACTCCTGCACGGAGCCGTGCCAGACCAGCACATCCGCGTCGACGCTTTTGGCTAGGCGTTCGCGTAGCAGGAGCGGCGACATGAACGGCATACCGTAAAAGGTGATTGGTCCCACGCGAACTGCAGCGTTATCAAAAGGGATGATTCCGTCTGCTGCTCCAATGCTGCCCGACGACATGCGCTGTACTTCCAGCCACGAGGGCTGCGCGAAGTCATGGTTGCCCAGCAGCGTGTACATGGGCAGCCGGGCTTTGCGGCAATGCTCGTCCACCACACGCAAGTCATCCGCCACCGCCGGCTGCACCTGCGGGCTGTCCATCACATCCCCGGCATTTATGATGGCGTCGGCCTTCACCGCCGTTGCAACGTCAATGACCGACAGCAGCGCATTGCGAAAGTCAGCCCCGCGCTCGCGAGATCCAAGGTGCGTCAAACGCAGGTGATTGTCCGCTGTCAGAACCACGCGAGTCACATCTGGCCCGCGCATTTGTAGAGCTGTGCTCTTGAATTGAGGATACATTAAATTAGATACCCCAGAAACCTGGGATGTTGCCATAGTTCAACCTGCACTTTTTGCATACTGCGTTGCAGCACATTCCACCACGTGGGCCGTTGCTTAGTTGCGCACCGCACGCACACCAATAACGGTATTGAAGCAACGCTACTTGTCCCATAATGACCAAGTCTTCGCGGCGCTGCCGCGTCAAAACAGGGTGCTCGTCCCAGCCCGTTTTGAATTCCTCAACAGGTGCCGGTGTTTCCGCAGGAGATGCTTTACTCCAGCTTTTAATGAGTCTTTGCAGCAGGGTTGCCATTATCGACTTTGAGCCATGCTTCGTTCGCCACGCTCCACTGGAACATAGGCTTGCGCGTCTTGGGTGTTACTTTGAAGATCGTGCTGGCATCTGTTTTGCCGAATTCCATCGCCACCAAATTGATGTCGTTCACAGGACCGTACCAAAAACGGCCGACGTCGTGCGCTTCCCCGATGCAATACATGGCCGTCGTGCGTTTCAGCTCGGGAGCCAACAACTCGGGTTTGTCCTCCTGCGCGGCATTGCGGCGCATCATGACGAAGAAGTCTCGCACCGCGCCGGCCGCACCGTCCGCCCACTCCATGTCCTTCTCGGAATTACGAGGGACGTGGCGCGGGGTGATCTGAATCCAGGACGCGAAGAAGTCGAAGCGCGCCCACAAGTCCATGTCACCGCGGCGGGTGTAGAAAGCCTTACCGTCAGGGCCCTTGGCTACAGTCAGCACCAAGTTCTCGCGGTCGCTGGTCCACAGCACTTTGGCGCGATGTCGTGCTGGGAAGTCAGACACAGATGCCAGCGAGCAGCCGGCGATGCGCTCCAGATCTTTGTGCTCGTGCACATTGTACAGCAGCGCCAGCTGGTGCAGCCCATCCAGCAAAGCCATAAGCTCACCGCGCTGCACCGTGCCGTTGGTGGTGCCGCTACAGCCCTTCCACGCGTCAGGGTCGCCAGGCTCCGCCGGGCGAATGGCGCGACAACGTAAAGTCCAAGCGCTGCCCACAGAGTCCCCGGTAGCGTCGTGACCGCTCCCAGCCGTGGATAGCACAAAGTGCTGGTCTTCCTCCGCTGGGGCGTTCCCGCGGATGTATTGATGCATTTCTGCTTGGGTCACCTCGTGCGTTCAATTGCTGAAGGCTCGTCCTCCTCTGTGCCAGGAATCACGTTGTCGCTGACTTCCTTAACCCGAAGAATCAGCTGCGGGCGGTGCATGCGACTGCTGACGTGCTGAGTCCAGGCCGTGCTAAGCGGACGGATGATGAGCATGGACAGCACGGCGGTGAGCGTGTTGTGGGCCATGGTTAGTTCGGAATCTGCCAGCACACCGTACATGGGAGCACTCACGTCCAGGTGCTTCAGCACACCTTGCTGGTCGCGCAGCGTCACCACGCAGCTTAGGAGCACGTCATCAGGTCCGAGTACGGCCGGTGCTGGAGGGCGGACGCCCGTCTTCTGCATCAGCAGCCTTGCGAGCAACTGATTCAGATCATCCAAGCGCGCGGCTACTTCCTCGATTGTGTCAGGCTTCTCCGCCAGCGCGGCGGTGATGTCCTGCTCCAGCCGCGCTGCGTCATCAGCATTGTGCGGACTCAGCGGGATTGGCGGCGGCGTATCGCTCTCGTCGGGCCTGCTTTCGCTGCTTGGTGTCTGCTCCGGATCCGGCTGGGAGGGTGGGGGTGCTGTTTTCATCAGAATTTGACTTCTTAACCTCGACGTCGATTACTGTCCAGAAATTACCGGACACGCGCGCACTCGGAAACACGTGTGGCTCCGGGCGGTTTAGTAACGCAGCTGCACTCCCATCAGACATGGACCCACACTATCACGACTTGGCCAAACTCACAAGAACCGACCCCGAGTTTCGGGAAAAGATGGAGAGCCTGGCTGTCGAGATGGCGCAAGAGGGCACCACGCGGGATGACTCCAAACGACAAACCGCGCTGATGAAGATCATGCGTGCGGCGTTTTACAACATGGGATTCCTGCTGCCTTGGTTCTTCCCGCGCTTCGGCGGGGTGGATGACAAAGGACGGGAGGTGCCCATGTCGCTGGGCCAGCGCCCTTTTGCCTTCCCTATTTTTGCCTTCTTGCTCGGCGGGTTCCTGGTGCTGAAGGGCAGCCGGCAGATCGGCAAATCGGCCTCGTTGTCCGCACGCAATTTGATGGCCACGCATCTGCTACCTCGCTGGACATCCATTTACATGGCGCCGCACGGGGACCATGTAAAAACGTTTGCCACGAAGATGCAGGAAATGCAGAGCTTGTTCCGCTACGGTGCCTACAACAAGGGCTTTCGAAACAATCTCTACCTGAAAGAGTTTCCCAATCTATCGCGTATCGAGATGCACCGCGTGCTCACCTCTGCTGCGCACATGCGCGGTAAAGTTGCCGACGAGCTCGACTATGACGAGTACCAGCTTTTTGACATCCGCCTGGAAGCTGAAACGAATCAGCTACAGCGTGTCACTAAGACCCCGGTGACCATCTACGCAGGCACCTCCACCACAGTGGACAGCCCTCTGGAAATCCGCTACCAGCAGTCCAGCGGCGGCGTGTGGATGATGCGCAGCCCTGACGGTAAGCGGTTCATTGACTGCTCGGATCCAGACATCGTACTCAAGATGATCCGAGAAAAAGGGCTGACTTGTCCCTACACGGACAGGTTGATTCTGAATCCTCTGAACGGGGAGTTCGCTCACGCCCGTCCCGAGCTTGCCGCCAAGAACATCCTCGGCATCCACATCCCACAGTTCATCATTCCAGACTTTATGACGCCCGTGGAGTGGCGGAAGATCTGGGACTACCGCTGCCAGTTCGGCGACTCGCGCACGCTGCAGGAAGTCGGCGGGATCTCTGTCGCCGAGGGGGAGCGCGAAATGACCGAGCAGAACCTGAAGGACATGTGCTGCCTGCCCTTCGACCACATGGAACACATCCAGAAGGAGCGCACCGGGGCGAACAACAAGTACCGCCTCATCGTATCCGGCATGGACTGGGGCGGCTCTGACTACCAGATGGCACGCACCGCCAAGACTTCATACACGGTGCACGTGGTGCTCGGCATCTTGTCCGACGGGACTTTCGACGTGCTGCTCATGAAGCGGTACTCCGGCATGAAATACGACGAGATCGCCGAGAACATTATCCGCGACCACCTGCGCCTGGGCGGCACCGCCATGGCTTCCGACTACGGTGTGGGTCATGCCTATAACACGTACCTGCATCGGGATAAGCGCATCAACCCGCTGCGCCACTTCGTCTTTGAATACAGCACGCCGTATTCGCAGATGATCAAGAAGCCAGCTTACCAGTTCATCCCGACGCACTACATGCTCAACAAGACGGAGAGCATCACACAGCTGTACGGCGCGATCAAGAAGCTGCGCATCCGCTGCTACAGTTACGAGAACGCGTATACCAAAGCCATGCTGGAAGACTTCTTGAACTCCTTCCGCGTGCCGTCGGAGTCACGCATGGGGCGCCAGTACTCCCTATGGATTCGCAACCCGGCCAAGGCCGACGACACGCTGCACGCATTCAACTTTGCTTTCATGCTGGGACGCATGCTGCTCAAGGAGCCTGTGTTCGACGACCCGTCGCTGGCCAACTACATCTACGGACAGCTCGCCGGTATGTCGGCGCATCCCCCAGGCGGCTCAATGCTCGGCGACTTCCGCGGTATGATCGGTATGGGTTAAGCCGTTTCCGGGATGATCGCCACGATTTCGAGATGCCGTGCCAGCTCGCTTAGCTTGGGCGGGGGCATGTTCTGCACAATGCGTTCCATACGACTGTTGGGGTTGTTGATGCCCAGTACACTGTCCACATGCGCTCCGCTCCGGTGCGCCTTCGACAAGGCGCGCGCTAACTTGTTTTGCTTTGATTTACCCATCTGAAATTGCTGATTCCCCGCGTGCGCAGATTTCTGAAATCTGCTCAGGCGTCAGGCCCAGCTTGGTAAGTTGCTCGACGAGGCTTTGCATTTGCTGCATGAAGTCTTCGCCTTCGGCACTCCCATCGTGCTCCTCGGGATCCATCCGCTCGTTCATCTCCAGCTCCCGCAGGAACTGCGCCACCGCGGGGGACATCGCCCCCATCTGCGTGTCGATGCAGCTGGCTTCGAAACTTGCCCAGACGCACTCGTCCAGGTCGGGCTCCTCCAGTCCCCCGGTCACCATGTCACCCAGCTGGCCTTCCGTCAGTGCCAGCGTGATGGCTACGAAGCCCTGCACAGTGTCTTCAAATGCGCTGGTGGTGCGCAGCGTAATCGCCGCCTGCAGCCGGTTCTCGGCGCTGGTAGGTATCTCGGCGCCGAAGCGGGATTCCAGCTCGCTGTAGATCGTGACGGGGTCTAGCGGATCTGTATCAGGCGTGCCGTACAGGGCGTCCATACCGAGCTCGTTTTCTGCGATGATGGCCAGCACCAATGCAAAGGAGTCCGGGCTGGAGAGCAGCTCGGCGCATGCATCGCGATTGAGGCCACCTTCGCTCATTGCTGCAGGAGATTGCTGGCAAGACGCGCTACAGCACTCTTGTCCCACGTGGCCAGCAGCTCAGTGGCGTGCTCCCCGCGCAGTTCAGACGCGGCTTTGACCACTTCACGCACGCCTTCGCGCTCGGCTTCGGTGTACGCGCGTTTGATGCTCTCCTCAGACAGCGAGGCGACGATGGGGCAAGGCACCATGTTTTCGCCGAACCACACGTACGAATTAGCAAGCTTGCTGAACTGCTCTTTGGGCATGCCAGAAAACAGCACGGCTGGCACGGGCGGAGTGAATGGCCCCACGTCGACCTTGTGCAGCACGTCCAGTTCCTGCCAGATGTCCGCGCAGGCCTGTTTGACCTCCTCGGAAAAGTCTGTGCAGAACAACTCGGCGGACTCTTCATAGGTCGTGTCGCCGGTAAGCTTTGTGCGCCAGCTGGCTTGTTTGCGCAGCATGTCAGGGTCGGGGAAGTTCTCTGCACCCAGCAGGCGCACATTGTCGGTGAAGTAGTCGAGGTCCATGCGCAGGGCGCTGGCGCGCTTCATCGTGCTCAGCGCTGCCTGCCGCGCCTGCTTCAGAGGCAGACGGCCTGCCGTGTAGTCCTCGTCAATGCCGCGTGCGCTCTCTGAGACATCAAAGGCGGTGACGATCGGGTAGCAGGCCAGCGACTCCGTGCGCAATGCGAACATGTCGGCAGGTGCCGCCTCAGCCGCAGACTTGCGCGTGAAAGCTGCGAAGTGTTCAAACACGCGTTCGATGTCCGCACCAATACCGTGCACTTCAGCCGCTTGCTTGATGCGTGCGGTCACAGCAGGGACATCGGTGTCGGCGTCAGGGGCGTACAGGGGCATCCCGGCAGCGTACACAGCCGATAGCACAGCTGCGACTTTGGTGTGCACAGGAAACTCCCGGCGGCCAGGGTCAGCAAAAGCAGTGGGCGGTAGGCTTTCCACTTCCTCAGGCTGCGTCCAATTGTCGACGGCGAATGCAGGGAAGAGTTCCGCGGCAGCTGCCTTGTAAAACGCCCGGGGGTTCTGGTCAGTCAAAAAGTCCATAAGCTAAAATGGCGGCAGACATCCAGTTTCGCAAGCATTAAGCCAGCTCGTGACTCATGCGGACACCGCCTGTGCCGCGTTCCACAAGCTCCAAGGTGCGCAGCTCGCTCATGTAGGTGGTAAAGGTGCCGCTGGTATGCGCAATGCTGGCGCGGCTTCCGATCTCTTCCCGCGTAAGCAAGTTCGGGTAGCTTTCACGCAGCGCGTCCAGAATGCGTGCTTTACCGCCGCCTAGGTAGTTGCGCCAGTAGTCGAACAATGCAGCACCCTCAGGTAGCGGCTCGTAAACGCCGAGTGCTTCTTCACCTGCAGGGGTTATGTACAGACCTTCGCGCCCGCCAGTGATCCATTCCTTTTTGCGTAGCGTGCTCAGGTACGTCGTGAACGTCCCCGACGACGAGGATAGCTGCGCGCGTACGCCCAGCTGCTTAGCATTTACACCTGGGCGTTGCGCCAAGACGATGAGAATGCGGCGCATCCCGCCCGATGGTCCCGCGTCCGAAAGTATAAACTTTTTCTTCGTGTCTGTGGGTACGGGCGGCAACGCCGGTGACCTGATAGGTAACGCTGGGGTAGGCGCCGTCGGTTGCGCCGGTGACCTGATAGGTAACGCTGGGGTAGGCGCCGTCGGTTGCGCTGGAGACGCCTGCAGCGCCGCATTGAGTTGATCCCGTATGCTTCTCAGCTTTTCCATTTTCTCCGAACTCGGCTCATCGTACGCGCGTGCCAGCTTGTCCTCCGCAATACGCAGTTTCCCCCGCGTGGTATCGAGGTCCTGATGCAGATCCACAACTTCCAGGCGCAGCTCCTCCATGCGCGCGGTGACCGCCTTCAGCTGCGCGCGCAGTTTTACCGGGTCATTGGCCTCAGCTTTCTCCACAGTCTCCGCCATGGCGATCCGCGCGGCCGGCAAGTCCACGACAGCCATCGTAGCAGCCTTGGTGACTACCGCGCCGAACACCGGCGTGCCTGACGAGTCCAGTGTCCGACGCTTGCGGATGCGGATCTTCTTGAAGACCTGCAGCCATCCCGGCGACCAGAACCACGCGGTACCGATAGGCAGGCTAGCCAAGGACTCCATAAACTCCGACTTCTGCTGCGCGGTCCCGTGCGCATCCACCCACGCGCCCACGGCCGCGCGGTCCTGCGGGGACAGCATGCGCAGGCAGATCAGGCACTCGATCTGCGTCAGCACATCCTTGTTGATGACCGCGGCGCGCTGGGTGATCAGCGTCATCCCGATACCGCGAGCGCGCCCACGGCGCACGAGATCGTTGATCGCGCCGAGCATGCGTTCCTGGCCGTGCTGTGGCTTCTGCGGGCAGTAGGAGTCCGCCTCATCCAAGATGATGTGCATCGGCGTGCGGTTGCGCTGGTAGATGCGCTCAGCGAACGCTGTCACGAACTGGTGCTGTCCGTTCTTCCGCAGCAGCGACATATCCAATATGATGCTGATGCGCTGATCGATCACCATATCCGCCACGAGCTCCCCGGCGCCAGGCTCCATCGGCAAATCACCATGGTCGCCTCCGACAATCAAAATAGGGAAGCCTGGCTTCTTGCCGTCGGACGAGGACCGGAGGCCAAACCAGACACCGACCGGGTCGATGATGATGACCTGCGCGCCCGCCTCGAGCATCTCTTCCGCCATGACTGCCGCGCAGTAACTTTTTCCAGACCCCTTGCGTGCAAGGATGCCTACAGTTTGCGTGACCGTGTCGATGGGTAGCGACAGGTCCGCGGATATATGAAGCAGTAGTTTTGTTTGCATAAAGTTGAGATAGCTAAAAGTAAACTGCAGAGCGGCGCGCAGGGAACACCTGCGCGCCGCCGAGAGCAATCCTTGTTACTTGGTGCCCACTACCTTGGGGATGGCGGGCGCAAGGCCTGGACGGAACGGCGCAATCGCCGCTTGCACTTCTTGCAGGCTTGCGACTTCGCGCGCCTTGGCGCTGTCCAGTTCTCCCCAGCAGCCGTTGCTTACCCAGACGTAGAGCGCCTGGTAATCCGCAGCTGCCAGCGGGATCTTCTTCTCGTGCTCGCTGAACTGAAACGCCTGTCGCATGGCACTCCATGTCGCTTCTTGCGACAGGGCCAGCTTCAGAGCTGCAGGATCATTCTTGATGAACACGGCGTTCATTGCCGCAGTGCTGAAGCGATTGTTGTACCAGCTGTCCACTGGTTTCATCGCCTCTACGTCCGACGCGGCTCCGATGAAGCTGCGGATGTTTTTGATCTGCCCGGCGAAGTCCCCGGCGATGTCGCCGAAGGGTGCCAAATACTGACCAGCACGAAGTTGCATTGCAACCTCGGCCCAGGATTTAGCATCTGCCAGTTTCCCTGACATCACCGCGGCTGCGGCTTTGCCTTCTGCTGCGGTGATGGCCGCAGAAACAGATGGGGGTGGTTGCAGGGCCATGGGCTCTGCAGCTGGGGCGTCCATGAACAGCAGCAGGAAGCAGAAAGCAAACGCTGCGAGGATGAGGCCTTTGACGGCGTAGATGCCGAGGGTCTTGACGTGTTTCATAGTAGTGATGTTCTTGTCCTTGCCCTTGGTTCCGCCGGGCCAGCGGGTGGACGTTTGCCGTCCGAAAGGGGGTGCAGCCCGCTGCGTCTAGGCGCACTAGCGCAGCGGGCCACGTGGGGTTACGCGGGCTCTGCTTCGGGGGCAGCTTCAGGAGCGGCATCTTCTGGCGGGAAGGCCGTGATGCGCTCTTCGAGGACGTCGCTGTAGTCCTGCATGATAGCGCTCTGGCGCTCCAGGCGGTCCTGTTCATCGGCGTCGACTTCGGCGAACTTGTCGCCGTCGATGAAGCCTTGCAGCTTCTGACGCTTCTCGTCCAGTTCGGACTTTTCGGTGATGACGCGGGTTTGGTATTCGGGGCGGGCCATGTGTATTACGGGGTGCTCTTGGTTGCGCCGAGCGAGCGCTTTGGACGTCTGCCGTCCGAAAGGGTCTGGGCGTTACACCCATGCGGTAGTTTAACCACTTGCTGGTGGGGTCGCGCTTTTACGCGGCGACGTTTTCGACGTGGGCTGCAAGCCACAGGTGCTGATACTTGGCGTCGCTGAAACGCACCACGCCAAGGTCGAGCCTGCTTTCTACCAGCGTGTTAGCCAACCGCCCGGATCCGACGATTGGTTTTTGCACAACGCCGTTGCTTCCCCGCAGCTCGGGCACGCCTATGAACACCTCACAACGACCACGCACAAGCATGATGCGAAGGCGGTACACAGGACCGTCGCCGACCAGCGCTACTGCCACGAAGTTCCGCGGGCTATGCACCTCGCACATAGCGTGAGCCCCACCAACGACGTCAAAGGCGCCGTTGGTGTTTAACTGCACCGCCAGGTCCATACGCAGCAAATTCTGCTTGCTATCCTGGAGCCCTACTGCGCTCATCAGGATGGTGTTGCGCGTAATCGCTGCTGGTGGATTGGATGCCAGCTTATTCAATTCCAAGAGACTGTTCTCGTTCATGTCCTTTACGCACTCTTCCTGCGTTCGACCTTGCGGTGTATTTTTTACCTTACTTGGGAGTGGTTACCCTGAAATTTGTGGTGCCCCGAGCAGCTCCAACGGGACGCTGCTCGGGGCACGGGACCCGTCGTTATCGGCGGGACTCAAGGATCTCGCGATATTCTTTCTGGCCGACCACGAGGCCGTTCCAGAGAATGACGAGTCCATTTGGGAGGATGAGCATATGCACCTTTCTTGTCCTCTCTGTATTACGGCTCAGAGCATGGCCGCCGGCTAGCCGGGAAAGTTGGCGGCAGACTTTAGGCGGTCTGCCAGCGCGGGGTGCTCACCAGTAGCCGGTGCCTGTGTGTATCTCCAGACGCTTGGGCAGAGGGAGAGGCTGCGAGCTGCGCGCCAGTAGTGCAGCCCATGCGTGCTTTTGAAGAGCTTCACCGCTACTCGGGCACAGCACTTGCGAACCTATCTGGTACCCGCGAACGAAGCGCCAAGCTGTCTGCCATGTGATTCTGCTACTCATTACCAAACCCCTCCTCGATGAAGGTTCGTCCTTTGTGCGTGTATGCCGGTCGCTCCCCAGGAACTGGAGCGTGGCTAAACTTGAGCGCCCGGATTCTGCAGATCCCAGGCGCTAAGGCAGAGCACGGAATGCACCGTGTTACTTGTCCCGCTTACGTCGCTGCCAAAACGACGGGCGGGGCCATGCGACGCGCTTGCGCCACTTGTCTCGACGAACTCGCGGCGCACACAGGCCACCGTCTGTTCTTTATCTTGTCGTCGGCTTGTTTTTCGTGTTCCTGCATTTTGGGTAGTGGGTCAGTTTGAAATTCGTGGTGCGCGATGTGAATTTGTGAACAAGTTTGGAGGGTGAAGAAGAAACCGAAAGACTCCAATCAGCGCGGCTTCGATGCCGTGCAAAAGGCCATCGCTCTCACACAGGCACCGCCTCCGGCTGCTGTGATTCCATCAATCCTACCAGTTCCGCGAGGCTCCAAACGTGATCCGAAAGGCCCGCAGCCATGGCAGGAGTAACGCGGATGCTCTGATGGATGCGGCAGAAATTGTAGTGAATGAAATGTAACGCCACGGCCAAACGATGATTCTCGAATTTCTTCGAAAACGCATTCGTGAGCCGGGTGAAGCGGCGCATAGACATCCGCATCGTGAGGTTTTGCCGCTCAACGTGGGAGGTGCAAATCAGAGCAGTGTCAGGATGGCCAGAGATGGCCTCCTTACGCGTCCCGATGACCTCGCCGGGGCTGTAGCGGCCTGATGGCGTGCTATCGCCGTAGATCTTGACCAGCATGCCGTAGTCTACATCGCGGAAGGCCCACGCAGCCTCTACGGCGGTGAGATAAGCCTTGTGGCCGTCGCTGCTCAATTGCACGCGATTACGCAGGCGTGGAGCCAGCCCGCGAAGGAATTTGTAAGCCGTCTCTGCGGTGCGGTCTCCGACCCACCAGCGAGGGATTAGCTTGGTCTCTGGGTCGATGGCTACCCACGTCCAGACATCGCCTCTACCGTTACCTTTTTCCGCTTTCGGGACGTTCTTTTCTTTGGCTCCGCAGAAGGCCCAAATCTCATCGCACTGGATGTGCGTGCATGGCAGATTGACCATGATGCGATCTGCGAAGGATTCGCAGGCCTGGCCAATCTCCACCGCCAGCTTGGCAACAGTGCCTTTGGCGATGCCCGTCATGCGGCACGTTGCACGCTGCGAGTTGCCCTCTACGAGGCAAGCAAGGACGCGTGTGCGGTCGGCGGTGGAGAGTTGGTTCACTTGGTGTCCTCCTTGAGGATGAGGCCGAATATCCATTCGCCCTGACTGACTGCGCCTCGCTGTGCATCCAGCATGCCCCATGCCTCAGGGGTCATACTGATAGAGGATGTCACGACTGCCACGCCGTGCTTGGCCTTGCGACCCGCGCCCTCGCGCTTGCCACCGCGCCCTTTAGGCTTATCTTGTGTTGCTGATTTGTGGCTCATGATCTTTTCCGGTTATGATTGGCCCGGCCCCGTGATGGGGGCCGGGCTTTTTCGTGTTACCCGATGACTTGGCCATTTGCCAGTAGGCGGTCCGTTGGTTTGGCATCCTCCAGAGGAATGCGGCATGACCATTTATGATCCTCGACTTGAGTCGGATTGACGAGGCCTTTAGGGCTCGTATAAATCATGCTGTTGACGCCCTGAGTGCCAGAAACCCAGGTAGGAAGTGACTGCACCCGAATGACCAGCACGGCACCATCATTAACCGCTGCATTGACTTTTTTGCTGCCGAATTTTTCGCTTGCTTCAGCGAAGCTTAACACGGGATTGAGGCCGCTTGCTGCAAGCCAGATTTTGTGATGTTTCGGGAATGGATTGGTAAGGCTCATAATGTTGTTTTCCGGTTTGTTGTCGACATCGCGCTGCGAAGAAATGATTCGAGCGCGATGCTGTGACAGCCCTTTTGAGGGGGCTTCACAATTACTTATAGCGCGTTTCAGGGGCGAATTGCAGGGGGACTTGACCCCACCCCCAGACGGTGGCAAATCTATGCACCCACACCAATGCTGCTCACCCACGCTATTGAAAGTCAGATCAAGCCCCTGGAACTGGTCGAACGCCTGGGCTTGCCTGTGCGCCGCGATCACGGGCGCTACATGATTACCTGTCCATATTGCTCGTCCGGCATGTGGGTCATGCCATCCAGCTTTCTCTGTTTAAATGATCGTTGTACGCTGCTCACAGGATCTGTCTGCGAGCTGGCCACGGGTTGCTCCTCACCACGCACGCTGCTGGCCGGTGCCGCGCGTGTGCAAAAACTTTTCCCTGAACGCACCAACCTGCAGACGGAGACCACACCGGAAAACTTTGCCAGTCAGTACGCCCGGGAAGTGCGACACCGGAGGCGCTTGCTCGACTACCTCGTGGCGCTAAATGGGCCTGATGTATCTGCTGACAAAGCTGCCCTGCTTGCCAGCCTGGAGCGCTTCGGCACACACCGCGACAGCTGTCGTAATCTTATCTTTGCCGCGTCGGCGCTGGAGGTGCAGACACTGGAGATGATTCTAAAACGGATGCACGTGGCGCACCCGCCGCTGCCCAAGAACAGAGCGCTGCTGGTCATCCCGTATTTTACGCATCCGCATGAGCTGGTCAGCATCAGTCTGATTGACCTGCAGAGCAAAACATGGCGCGCGCGCATAGACCTGCAGGCTTTCGACGTCGCGTTTGCAGGTGCGTGGCGCCAAGGTGTTATCACCAGCGCCATCTACCTGCATCCGGAGGTCATCGGCGCCGCGGTGCAGAATTCAGCGTGGAGGGTAAACGCCCCCAACAGCACCAGCATGGCATACCTCTTCGGGCGTGCGGGTAATGAAATGGTGTCCATGGCGGACACCATGGACAACGTGCACTGCGTCTATGACAGCAAGCTGGAACCCACACCAGCCAACGTAGTGCGCCTGCAGCGTATTTTTCCACAGACGCAGGTTTTCTGTCTGCCCGAAAACACCACTCTCGATTTCGATGCGTTTATGTTTCGCGAGCTAAAAACGCATCTGCGCAACGGGCGGTTGAATTCGTCAGGCATCACCCTGCTGGGGTCCTTCAACCCACAGGGATTGCTCAAGAGTCAGCTGCTGGCCCGCTTCAAAAGCGCAGGATTTGCGGGGGCGGCCGAGCAGCTGGCGGGGGCTATGTACGACGTCGAGGTGTACCGCTCGGAAAGAACATGTCTTCTTGAAACACCAGACGGCTACAAAGTGCGGCGCGGCGCGAGCCACCCGGAGCTCATCAGCAATTTTACACTTCAGCTGCAGAAGAACATCAGCTTTGGCGAAACCGTGCCGCTGCATCACACGGCGACTATCCACATCGAGAACCAGGTGCTGGAAACTATTCTTCCGGGCCGCATGTTGGATTCACCGCGAGAGCTGCAAGATCACATCCAGGTGGTGGCCGCCGTCAAAGGCAGCGCCGCCGTGCCGATGCTGCGGGATCACGGGCAATTTCGCAATGTGGCGTTTCATCTGCGCCGACAAGTACCCAGACTGCCCTCCGAAGAGGGTCTCCCGTTTCTGGGCTGGGACCTGCAGCGCAAAGGCTTTTATGCGCCAGGCTGGCGGGTCACCATGGACCGCGGCTTGAGTCGCAAGGTCATGCCGTTCCACCCCGAAGTGCAGACGCTGGATTGTTATGAGGCAGCGCCGGAATTGCGCAATATCGCCGGCGAGCTCGATCCCGAGCTCGCCACGTTCGTGCAAATGATCATCGGTGTTGTCGTTCGGGCACATGGGCACCAAGATCTGCAGTGCGTCCAGCTGCGCCACGATGAACGCAGCATGGCGCTGCTGGATGGTCTGTTCCGGGGGCTGGGGCAGATACGTCCTTTGTCTCGCGTGGAGCGCAGCAATCCAGCGCTGAGGTTCTACCCTGCGTGGACCACGGCAGCGGTGGTGCGCAATCTGACCGCTGTGCGGGAGCCCTACTTTGTGCTGTCTTCCGCCGGACGCTACGTGAGCAAGCAGCATTCACACGAAGAACTGGAGCGCGCGGCCGGTGTGCTCCAACGTATTCTGCCGCGCGTGTGCGAAACACTGATGTCTGCCACATCTAAACCCGCCACACACCAGCCCAGCGTGCTGTACAGCAACGGCTTGGCGGTGACGGGGCATCTGTTCCTGGAACATCACTACGGGCAGGACATGCCGCTCAGCATCCAACCGTACGCGTGGGTGGAGAAGTGGCTGAAGCTGATCCCTCACACAGAGTTGCCAGACTTGTGCCGCTACAATTTTGCAGCGCAGAAGATCACCATCGACGCGTCTAAGTTTGTGGATGTGCTCGACATGATTTCGCTGCAGCTGGAGCTGCGAACACTCGTCGAAGATCTGCGTGTGCATCCGGACATCAAGTTCGAGATGGATGCACATTCGTGCATGGAGTTGTTCCGCAATCACTACGGGCGAGACATGCCCCTGCTGGATGCCCCAGTCGCTCAGTAAACGACCCAGCTTAGCCGCAGAGGCTCAGCAGCTGGCGCGGTCAGCTCGATGCGAAAACTGGCACAATCGTAGATGGCGACACGGAACGGCACCTGCGACGCAGGGTCGTTGTTCCGGTACAGCATGACACCAAGCCGCTGCACGCTGGGATTCACATGCCGCGGGAATGTCACCGTCACCGTCGATTGTCCCGACGCCACAGTTACATCGTCGCGCAGCACGAGACCGTCAATGTCCTTGGCTGCTTTGAAGCTGGTGGAGCGCGCATTTGCCGGGCTGTCGGGGGCGTGCAGCATCATTGTGGACACTACCTCGTCACCGAAGTGGTACCACAATGTGTAGTCGCCAGGCTTCAAGCGGTCAGACGCGGGCAGCACATAATTACACGCTATGGCTTTACCGGTGTTTTGGCGGAACATGCGCGTGCCTTCCGGATCCTCCAGCAAGACCGCTGGCCCGACGCCGCGGGTGAGCCACGCAGCGCAGCGCAGGCTGGTGTTGAGTGCGCGGTCAGGCAGCGGGATCACGCCGTAACCGTAGGCATTCAAGAGCACGCCGACATGCTGCAAATTGCGAGGGACAGGGGGCAGGGTTCCAGGGATCATGGATAAAAGTAGTGCAGCCCGCACGCCAATCCAAGACTTTAGCGCGTCAGGACTGCTCCACAAGTGCCCAGCATGTGAGCGTACCACCGACAGGTATGGCTCCAGTCATGAACGCCACCAGGGCGGCTGAAGCGCGGCCGGAGAGCCATTCAGCGTAAAACGACGCAGGTTCAATGCGTCCGATGGGCACGGAAGCTCCCACATCACTACCGATGGGATAGTACGTACCCCCCACTTTGAGCGCGAACTGCACACCGACACCCTCGAGTTCGGGCGCGCCCTGCGGTCCGGCATGCGCCAGGATCCCGACGTCATCATGGTCGGCGAAATCCGCGACGAGGAAACGGCCCGCACTGCGATCCAAGCCGCCCTCACCGGGCACACGGTCTTCAGCACCTTGCACACCAACGACGCGCCGTCGGCCATCACGCGACTGATCAACATGGGCGTCGAAGCCTATTTGATCGGCGCCGC
>ERZ650308.831-NODE-831-length-16660-cov-5.273893_pt1 | contig 16660 bp, 6 predicted proteins | sample MGYA00376244_ERZ650308 | MGnify/ENA primary metagenome ERZ650308 (study PRJEB26733, sample SAMN07839295) | wastewater metagenome | biome: small river; feature: stream; material: water | place: USA: North Carolina | collected 2016-04-26 ... | reverse complement strand
TGGACAAAAAAAAGTAATTCCTAAAAGCATTATCCAACGTAGTGCGTTAATCAGCAAGTACCATGACAACAAAGAATTGTCGTCAATGCCCAAAAAAGAACTTCTAGAGTTGTGCATTGAAAGGGCTTCTGTAATTACCAAAACTTTACCCTATGTTGCTTTGGCAACAAAACCTGGAGTGACATTAGTCGACCTTGGCATTCCTGATGAAGCAGACTATAGAAAACTGCTCGATACTCAAGAGGAAGCTACCTTTTCGTATCTAGAAACGACCACTAATTTTCAAAGAAAAATCCTCCCTTATGCAGATAAGAATAAGCTTATATCTGCTATTTTATTCTATGAAAATTTACTCAAATCGCTACACGAATTTGAAGAACAATAGGCATTAAATTTCCTTTTGTATAAGGATGGTTTTGTAAAGAAACCAATTGTTTCATTTTATCCCAATGCACCATGAAAAATTTTGCACTAACTATAGTCGTATCACTGTTGGTTTATTCTAACGGTACCGCCCAACAAGAAAAAGGAATTATTGGATTTAATAGTTGGCTGAATAATTGGACGGAGTTCAAGCCCAATAAATCAGAATACAACGAACCCAATCAAATCATTACAGGTACAATTGCAGTTGACTCTAAACTGTACAAAAAAAATGTGTATTTGTTAATGGGTAATGTATATGTGACCAATAAAGCAAAATTGACCATTGAACCAGGAACAGTGATCATTGCTGATGCTGAATCTAAAGCATCATTGATTATAACCAAAGGCGCTTCTATTCATGCAGAAGGTACAGAAACCGACCCCATTGTTTTCACTTCCAGTAGAAGCATTAGAAAAGCTGGCGATTGGGGAGGAATTTTACTTTTAGGCGATGCGCCAATTAATAAATTTGGAAACTCTGCCTCAGCTAATTTTGATTTGGATGCTGCTTTTACAACCTATGGAGGAAGTAATAGTACAAGCAATTCAGGGATTTTACGCTATGTGAGAATAGAATTTGCTGGCGCCAAAGTGAAAGGTTTAGGTAATTTTAACGCCTTGTTTTTAGGCGGGGTGGGCAATCAAACCAGTATTGAAAATGTAATGGTAACCAGCTCAGGCGGAGATTCTTTTGAGGTTTTTGGTGGGGATGTCGTTTTGAACAAACTGATTTCGTACAAATGCAGTAGTAACGATTTCAAATTCAATTATGGCGCTCAGGTAAATATTAAAAACTCATTAGTGATTCGCGCTTCCTATTTGCAAAGTAGTTCAGGATCTCGTTGTTTTTATGCGTCTTCCTATGACAAAAAGGAAGAGGTAGATTTCAGCAAAAAATTAACTTCGATAACAGCAACTAATTTGACCTTAGTGAACAATAGTCAAAATATAAAATTAGATATGGGACAAGGTTTGGTCCGCGAAGCTATGTTCATCGCTGAAAATACCAATGTTGATTTTAAACGAACCGTAATTTCAGGATTTAATCCTGCAATTATTTTGGATGAAAAAATCACGATTAATGACGACAATCTTAAAAAATTGAAATTCCAAGAAATGTATTTCAACGCTTGTAAAGGCAATATTTTTTTAGAAAACAACTCTAATAATGAGGATTTAGAAAGTTGGTACGGCAATGCTTCTTTCTTTAATGTGTATTCGCAAGGAGAAAATATAGAAACATTTATTGACCCCTTTAATGATAAACGCCCTGATTTTAGATTGAATATTGGTAAAATAACCGCTTCCAAAAATGATTAACTAGTCCCAAATGCTAATTGAAAGTATCCTAAATACCACTTCTACTTTCAAAAAAGCTCATTTACAATAGAATTGATAAAGCCCCCTACTATGATTCTATCTTTAAATAAGTTTTTTTGTATGCTATTGTTTTTGGCTTTGCCAATAACAAGGACAATTTATGCACAAACGATCACTCCGCAAAGATTGGTCTTTTCAAGAATTTGTGCAGGTAACTTCAATGGTTTTGACGCCACCTTCAACCATTCAGGGTTTGCAGCGGGAACCGAATTTGAAGTGCAACTTTCCGACCCTAACGGTAGTTTTGATAATCCGACAGCTACCACAATAGTTGCTACTACTACAATTTCATCTTCCCAAAAACGAATCCGATTTACCATTCCGTCCACGCTTGTTGGGTCAGAAAATTACAGACTGAGAGTAAAGAGTTCTACAGGTTTTTTAAGCGCGCCTTTTCTCAATGCAGCTTCAAACAATTCGTTTCCGGTTTATTACAAATCGTTTGAAAATTCGTTTTCGATCAATAAAAAAGAGAATGCCGTTTCTTTATGTCCTGGCGGAATAATTGCTATTCCCATTGACAACACCACGCCTACTATTCCGGCTTCTTCTCCATTAAATTATTCCAATTTAAAATACAAATGGTATCAAAATAATGTGGTTATACCAGGAGCAAGTTCGAGTACGCTTTCTGCTTCTGGTGTAGGAACTTATTTTGCCGAAATTGATTATGGAAGCTGTTCTGATGCCAATTTTAGTTCGAATCGAGTGACAATCACTCCAGCGGCTATTACCACGGCGACTGTAGTTTCTAGCCAAGGAAATACTTTTTGTACGGCTAATTTGACTACAGTCTTGAGCACTCAAAAAGGGAATTCCTACCAATGGTTTAAAGACAATGTAGCGCTGTCTGGAGCTACCAATCCTACTTTTGAAACCAATCAAGCGGGAAATTATGCGGTGAATGTCAACTTTGGCGGCTGTGAATCCAAAGCCAGTATTGATTTAAAATCCATTTCAATTCAAGGAAGCTTAAATGAGTCGAGCCCAATTCAACTTGTTCCCAATACTACTACCACGGTTTCGGTTAGTTCGGATAGTGTGGATCCAATTTATGCGTGGTTTAAAAATGACAATCCGATTACGAATGCTACTTCAAACTCTTTGGTTTTGAGTGAAGAAGGAAATTATAAAGTAAAATTGACCCATCCCACTTGCCCTGTTTCGGATGAAATTTCGTTTGAAGTTCAATTTTCAATTGATCCAAACATAAAGGAAATCCCCAATTTAATTACGCCCAATAATGATGGATTTAATGATACTTGGCAGCTACCCTTACAGTATACTGCGGGCAATAATGTAGAAGTGGTAATTGTGAGTCCAATTGGGGAAGAGGTGCTTCGAACAAAGGAGTATAAGAACGATTGGCCAGAAAGCAGCTCTAGTTTAAAAACCAGCCATTCGGTATATTATTATTGGATCACATCGCCTAACGAATCAGTAAAAAAGGGGTCAATAACCCTAATTAGATAAAATGAAAAATTATCTTGCAATAGTTCTATTTTGTTGTTTTCAGCCCCTGTTTGCGCAGTCGGAGGTGGTGACTTCTTTTGCAATACCCATTCGGAATTCATTAAAATTCAATCGCTTTCTACTTCATCCTGCTTTTTCATTTGTGCGAGAACAAGCCCCAATGGTTACCTTCTATAACAAGCGCCAATGGGTGTCTTTTGAGAATGCGCCACAAACCTTTTTAATAAGTTACTCTGGAAGGTTTTTACAAAACGAAGGAATAGCAGTAGGCTTGTTTCAGCAAAATGAAGGAGTGTTAACTACTTTTGGCGCGGTAGCAAATTTTGCTCATAATATTGAATTACAGCGGGATAGTAATCTAACTTTTGGATTGAATATAGGCTTTTACAAAAGTGGCTTGAATGCCTCTAAAGCGATTACGAATTTTCCAGATCCTCTTTTAGAAACCTTTCCCTCTAGCTCTTATTTTGTATTGAATCCGGGCATTAATTACGGCACTTCCTTTCTTGATTTTGGGGTGTCAGTGAATAATTTTTTGGTCTATAATTTAAGAACGTCTGAACTTGTAGTTGACGATCCTGAAAAAAGTGTTTCGGTTCATTTGATGCACACAGGCTATATAGAGGGGAATGGTTTTTTTGATAAAAGTAAATTCTCGGGATTACTAAGGTCTGAATTTAGAAAAGATAAAATCGGTATTTCTGGTTTGGCAATGCTAACGATTCCTAATGGGGTTTGGACACAATTAGGATACAATACCATTTTTGGAATTTCGGGTGGTTTAGGGGTTAACATTAGTCAATCGATTGCTTTGGAGTATAATTATGAAAGAGGATTAGGCAATTTTACCAATTTTGGAGCTTCGCACGAAATAGGTTTTGCCTATAAATTCTCTAACCGCAATTCGAATTATGACGAAGACGATTTGGGTTCCATTATCCCTCCGGCTTCTGAGAGAGGGATTGCCTATTCAAAACCAAAAGCAGTTCAAAAACCAAAAGAAAAGACGGCGCCAGTAGTTTTAAAAGAATCTGTTCAAGAAAAGCCAATTGCGGTTGTGAAACCTTCACGCGACACTATCGCCCCACCAAAACAAGTGGTTGAATCGTTGGTTACAAAAGATACGATTGTAACTACATCTGCTTTGGCGAAAGCCCAGCCTCAAAAAGACACAACAAAGGCAATCGTGCCAAAACCTAAAGACAGAGAATTTGTTGCGATTGATAATTTAACAGCTGTTTTGGCGGTGACCAAGACCAAGCAGGATAATTTATTGAATCGATTAACGGTTACTATTGCCCAAAGAGAAAACGATTTGGCACAAATGAAACAAGAAAATGATTTGAGCGAACAAGGAATTTACACAGAACCCAAACCTTTTAAAAGTAGTGCTCTAGAAAATAGCGAATTAGAATTATTACAAACTGAAATTACAGCCATAGCCAAAGAGCAGAAAGATAAAATTAGAGAATTAGAAAACGCCTATTCTGAAAAAATGAAAAAAGGCAATGAGCAAGATGAAATCTTGTTGAAAGAATATGCTGCGACTATCCAAAATTTAAAAGAAGAACACCTGGCAGCAGTCCAAGCGAATGCTGATTTGAATCGTTCCTTAGAGCAGATTAAAGAAGCTACCGAAATTGAGAAAAAACGCCGCATAAAGCGCGCTTCTTTTGTGAATGTTGACGGTCGTTTAGCACAAGATGCAGCCACGTTGAAACGAATTAAAGAAACTACAGTATTGAGTTCAGTACCGCTGAAACCGAGTGATTTTGATTCAGGTGAAGTTCAGCCTGATGTACAAATCATTAAAGGCAATAAAAATGTGTTGCCGGGCTATTATGTAGTCATTGCAGTGCATGACGAAGTGGCTAAAAGAGATGAGTTTTTAACCAAAACAGTAGCTTCAGGAGAAGCCAATGTGAACTTCTTTTATGATGCTAATTCAAGTAAATATTTTATTTACTACGAATCATTTGAGACTATAGAAGCTGCAAAACAAGCGTTGAATAAAAAAGGAAGTGCTCCATATAATGGCGCAATGACTATTGTTAAAATGGAAAAATAGAAGGAATAATTGGATTTTGTTTTTCGCGCCCTTCAGAAAAATGAATTAAATAATGTAAAAATACGATCCCAAAATGAATTGGATTTTACCCTATAGAAAATTAGGAATAAGTATGCGATTTATCTTACTATTGTCTTTGTTGATGATGGTAACCAAGACTTTTGCGCAAAATACTAATCCCGTAATTCCTCCTGTAGCCGATTTAATTTCGGTATGCCCCGACAACGGTACCGAACTTCCTAAAATCTTTTTATGTGGCGCAAGTTCTAGTCGTCAAATTACTATTAGCTCATCCAATGTGTCTAGCGTCATTTGGGAAAAACTAGATGAAAGTTCGTGTGCAGTGAATGTGAATTCGGATTGCCCTACTAGTTCCCCTACTTGTATATGGTCATCAGTTGAAACAGGGATTAATTTTAATGTTTCTGCAGCAGGTCAATATCGTGTTAGAATTAGTTATTCTTCTGGTGCGCCAAGCATTTTTTATTTTAATGTATACCAAAATGGATTATACATTCCAGTTACTACAACGGATATGTATTGTGGTCAACCAGGAGAAATCAGAGTGGCGCAATTAACGGGTTATGAATACAGCATAGATGGAACCAATTATCAAGCTTCCAATACATTTTCTGTCTCAACAGCGGGAACTTATATTGTCAAAGTAAGGAGAGAAAATGCAACACCTACAGATTGTGTTTTTGAAATACCAGTTACCATAACCAATAATGATATGGTGGTTGCGGCATCAGTTATTCCTTCCACAACATCAGGGCAGCAAGGCGATGTTAAATTAAGCGTTTCGGGAGTTAGAGAACAATATTATTACAGAATTTGGCAAGGAGGCCTATTGATAAGTGAAAAGAATGCTTCTGTTGATAACGAACACCTTTTTCCCAATTTGAATGCAGGAACCTATACTTGGGAGGTAAGAACAGATGATTGTGATAGGAAATCGGGGGAAGTTACCATTAATTCTACCGCTCCGTTTCAAATCACACCAACCGTTCAACCGGTTGCTTGCCAACCAGGAAGTATTAGATTACAAGTTTCAGGAGGAACCGCGCCTTACCAGTATTTTTTTAACGGAAATACCACACCAACTAGCGATTTAATTTCTATTCCTGTAGCAGGAGATTACATTGTTAAAGTTGTAGACACTAATGGCTTGATAAATCAAATTAGTGTTACTGTGCCGTTACAACCCGCACCCCTTTATACCATTGAGGCAACAAACGAAAACTGCTATTTTCCTAATTCATGGCAAATTAAATTTAACGTTACCAATCCAAAAGGCAATAGTTTGCGATACAGTATTAACAATGGCACAACATTTTCTACAAACCCAATTTTTAATGGCTTATCAGCCACTCCAGCGGGGACTACTTTTAATACCGTAATTGAGTACACTTATGGTGGAGTCAAATGCACAGAAACAAAAGAGGTTACTATAATTCAGCCTCAGTTTGGATTGTCAGCTGTTGCAGGTGTTTCAGAATTAATAGGATGTATTTCTACCGACTTAGATAAGGCGAGAATCCGAATCACGAATCCGCAAGGAGGGAAACCACCTTATCAATACAGTTACGATAATCAGGCATCATGGACTTCTTCATCGACTTCTCTACATCTTGCTGGGAAATATGTGTTTTACATCAAAGATGCTTTGGGATGTATTGCCAAAATGCCTGAGGTAATAGTAGAAAATATTGGAGTACCCGAAGTTATAGTTACTACTGAGTCCTTTAATTGTGATGGAACAGCTAATTCTAAAGTCACTGTTACGAATAGTACCGCGGCTAATTTTAGTTATACGTATTCCTTAGACGGAGGCCCTTTTCAAACTAATAATAATTTTTCTTCAATTCCTCCCGGAAATCATTCCATAGCGATAAATTATCAACCGTTAATAGTTCCTACTTTTAGTAATTTATTAAAAGAAGATTTTGGATATGGGCCGGATACTACTTCACCAGGAATGAGTGCAGCCTATTGTTTTGAGAGACAAGTGGTGGCAACACAATGTAAAAATAGTATAGCAATTCAAGATGGTGATTACTCTGTAACTTCAAGAATTGTAAACTCTTATCCTGCAGCATGGTATAGCCCAAAAGACAACACACCTCCTACTAATCCAGTAACTCCATTGGGACGTTTTTTGGCTGTTAATGTGGATGCAACTCTTGACCCGAGAGCTATATTGTATGAAAAAACTATTGCCGACATCATTCCGAATCAGCCTATTATTGTAGAATTTTATGTAACTAATTTATTACGAAGAACGGTTCCTGCATCTCCTCCAAATATAACCATAGCATTGGTTGATCAATTAGGCAACGAAATTTCAACTATAAATACAGGGGATGTGCCAAGAAATGAATTATGGAATAAATATCCAGCAACGCCTGTTTCATTAAATCCTGGTAATAATACTTCATTACGATTTATCGTTAGAAACAATAATCCTAATGGTGGCGGAAACGACTTAGCTATTGATGACATTTCTGCTTACCAAATCCCAAAACTATGTGCTACAACTAAAATAATTAATTTTATAGTCCCAACAGGAAAAGCATTTGAAGCTAATATAACTAACACAAAAAATATTAGTTGTGCTGGATTGAGTAATGGAGAAATAACCATTGCAGCTCAAAACTTTAACATCACTACGGGCTATCAAGTTTCAAAAGATGGAGGCGTTACTTGGCAAACAGCTATGACTACTCCTTATACTATTTCAGGTTTAGGAATCGGAATTTACAATGTAAAAGTCCGTTATAATGCCACCGCAACAGGAATTTGTGTTAAATCATTTTCACCTATAACTATTTCAGCTCCAGCTCCATTACTGACTTCGGCTAGTGTAACAACTCAAGCCAGTTGTAGTCGTGGCGCAACGATTACTGCTACTTCTACTGGAGGAACACCTTTTTATCAATTTGAATTGTGGGATGAACTCAACATAAACAAAATACGCCCTGCCCAATCAGGAATTCTTGATAATGTTCCACCTGGAAACTATATTATTCGAGGGCTTGATGCCAATGATTGTGGTAATACGAGTCCAGTTCCTGTTACAGTTGTACCACCTCCAATACCTGTTCCAACTGTAGATTCTACTTTAGATTTATGCTATGATGCGGTTAATCAGGCAAAAATAAAGATTAACGTAAGCTCTGGAACAGCGCCTTTTTCGTATAGTTTAAATGGTGGCGCTTCTCAAACTTCAGATACATTTTTGAATATTGGACCAGGTACTCACAAAGTAGAAGTTACAGATGCCAATAATTGTCAAGCGACTACTCAGGATATTACAATTGGCAACGAATTAAAAGTAGCGGCTGTTTTAACCAAATCCTTGGATTGCACCACAAGTCCAGATGCCAAAATTAAAGTAACTTTTGAAGGAGGTGTGAGGCCTTTGCGCTATCAAGTAAAAAAAGGTACTGCTACAATTTCCTCCGACATAACGATACCAGTTGGTGATTCTTCGTTTGTATATACCATTTCAGAAACCGATGCAGACACGTATAGTTTTACTATCATTGATGCCAATGGCTGTTCTATAACTACTAATGCAGTTATAGTAAATCCTAAAGAAAATCCTGAAATTTTATCTTTTACCGAAATTCAATCCATTTTATGTCATGGTGACAACACGGCGGCTATTCAGGTTAACTTGAATAAAGCTAAGGGATTAGCTCCGTTTACGTATTCAGTAAAAAATACAACAACGAATACAAATTATGGCAGCCAACTTTCGAGTTTACCCGCTGGTAATTATGAAGTCACGGTTACGGATAGTAATTTGTGTACTATTTCTAAAACTTATCAGATAGCTGAACCAGCTGAAATAGATTTTGATTTAGAAACAGTTGCAATTCAATGTATTTCAGGTGCAAATAATCCAGGTTCTATCACAGTGAAAAATGTTGTTGGCGGGAGCCCGCCCTTTACCTATTATGTTTCCAATAATTTTGGGGAAGAAATAGCACCCTATCCGTATACTGCAACTCTAGGTCAGGATCATACTTTCACATTGGTTAATTATGGTATTTACACTATAACAGTGAAAGATAAAAACGGCTGTACCAAAACAGAAACCGTTAAAATGTCTTCCCCGCCAAACGGTTTGACAATTGGATTAACAACAGTATTTAATTGTGTAAATGGAGGAACCGCAATAGTTGAGGTATTGGCTGCAATTTCTGGGAATAACTATGAATTTGCCATTTTAGAAAACAATACAATACCCTACAGTACTAATTTTATTTCTGCAGACGCGGGAACCCCTACAGTTGCTACTTTCACAGGTTTGATACCGGGAGTTATTTATACATTTGTCGTACGTGATTTTACTACTGGATGTTATTTTTTACAAGAAGCAGCTCCAATACCCTTTAATTCTTCATTAAAAATAAATCTAGATTCTATAAGTAATATTAAATGTAAGGGGACGGTATTCGATGGTAAAGTAACATTTACTGTTTCTGATTTTGATCCAAGCACAACTAGTTTAAATTATCAATTATTTAAAGCTCAAAGTAATAGGGCTGTAGGATTGGTTCAAAATAAAATTCTGTCTGGTTCAGTATCATTCACAGAGGAACTTTCTAATTTAGAAAAAGGATTGTTCTATATTGTCTTTGAAGAAATTGGAGGATCTTCAAACGGCTGTAAAGTTGCTTCGTCGGTTTTCGAAATAAAAGAATCGGTATTACCATTAGACCTAACCCCCCCTATTATTAAAAATGCCAATTGTAATGAAAAAGGGATGATTAGTGTTCAAGCCAAAGACGGTACAGCACCTTATCAATATAGAGTTGAGCCAAAAAATACTTCAGGTAGTTCTGGTTCAAGTTTAATTCCGGTGCCTCCGCCTCCTTCATGGTTAAATACCTCTTCATTTTCTGTTGATGCTGGTGAATATAATGTTTTTGTAAGGGATGCTTACGGTTGTGAGAAATCAATAGCAGTCGAAGTAGAAAAAGACCCTAAACCTGTTATTGATTTATCGGTTCCCAATGAATGCTTACCCGAAGGGACTTTTACAATCAATATAACAACAACAACCGCAGGAATCGTCCCTTATTATTTGAGTGTAAATGGAAGCGTTTTTACACCAGCTACTTTACCTTATGCTTTGTCCAATCAAAACTCAGGAGATTACAGTATTAGTGTAAAAGATGTGAATGGTTGTTCGGATACGAAACTGTTAAAAATTTATAGCCCTTTAGGATTGTCTTCAACCGTTATCAAACAGCCCTCCTGCGGACTTAATAATGGCGAAATTCAAGCTATTCCTGTGGGTGGTTTAGGTGGTTTTGAATACAAAATAGATACAAGAAGTTATGGTACTAGTTCAAATTTTTCAGGATTGAGTTCTGGGAATCACACCGTTTTTGTTAGAGATACTAGTACTGGCTGCGAAAAAGAGATTACCGTAAATCTGGAAGTTCCAACGGCAGTAACAGGTTTAACTTTAACACCAAAATCGGTTAGTTGTCATGGAGGAAGCGATGGCTCCATAACTGTAGCCATAGCAACGCCAGCGCCAGGAATAAACGACAATCCAGTTTACACATACAGCCTAAACGGCGGAACTCCACAAACATCTAATATTTTTACAGGCTTTGCTGCAGCAAGTTATACTGTTGAGGTAATTTCTGGAAGAGGTTGTGTAGCAACAGCTACCATTTCAGTAACAGAACCTGATGCAATTAGTGTCCCAGTACCAACTATAGTCGAATTTGGCTGTAATTCGACCAATAATTTAAACAACGCATCCATTACGATTAGTGGGGTATCGGGTGGGTCCAATACCTTCACCCAATATGAGTTTATAAAAAACGGAACCCTAGTACAGTTTGGGCCCAACCCAACCTACATCGAAACAGACCTAAATGGCGGCAGTTATACTATAAATGTATATGATGACAAAGGTTGTTCGGGAACGACAACAGCAATTATAGACCCATTGTATGTTTTGGACACAATTAATGTGTCTGTCACGAATGAAATTAGTTGCTCGTTATTAAGTGAAACTATTCAAGTTTCAGTAACACCAACTACAATTCCGTCAAGCGATTTAGAATATTCGTTAATTCCAGTTTCGGGAAGTTTGGTAGGAACCCCTTTTTCTTCCAATCCAACTGGAATTTTCCCAGGTTTAACTGTTGGCGAATACCTAATTACAGCTCGAAACATTGTAACAAATTGTACCATACAAAAAGTACATACCGTTAATGAACCGAATACGTTTGATATAACCATTGATTCGGTCGTAGATGTTAGTTGTTTTGGAGGGGCGAATGGAAGTGCTAACATTACTTTGATTGATCGTAATTTACCAAGTAAATCGGGTGCTTTTGATTATGTTATTAAGGATAATTCAGGAACTACAATACAGTCTTCAACCACTACCAATGCTGGCCCAATTTCAATTTCAAATCTTAAAGCAGATGTCTATAGCATCACGGCGACATTGACTAACACGCCGTTTTGTAGTGTAACTAAAAATTTCACAATAAGTCAGCCTACCGCAGCTCTTGATTTAAATACAACACTTTCAGCAATTACCTGCGCAATTGGTAATAACGACGGAATAATAACCGCTTTGCCACAAGGTGGTTGGTCCGATTTTTATGAGTTCAAATGGGAAAAAGTAGGAACAGCAATACCAATAGAAGACTGGGGCGATGTTTCTGAATTGACGAATTTAACCCAAGGAATCTACAAAGTATATACTAGAGATGCCAGAGGTTGTGAAGTGGAAAAAGAAGTGGAATTAAAAACCCCTAATCCAATTGCACTAACCGCTGCTGCTGACATTTTACGTTTACAATGTTTTGGAGATCAAAATACTAGCATTTCAGTCTCAACAGTTTCAGGAGGACAGGGGAGTAATTATTGGTACACTTTGAACAAAACAAGTCCAAATCCGCTGATTTTAGGCCCACAAATCGATACTGAATTTGAAAAATTAGGTGCTGGAACCTATACGGTAACCGTTACTGATAATTGGTCTTGTACTACCACTTCACCTCCAATTACAATTGACGAACCCAATAATGTAGTCGCTACATTGTCTTTGTTAACTTCTCCAACGTGCATGAATCCAGCACAATTGGATTTACAAATTACGGGAGGAACTCCTCCATTCAGTTATAGTAGTAATAATCTCGATTTCACTCCAACACTTTCAAACCCCTTAAATGGAAATCCAGGCGTGAATCGTTATTACATCAAAGACAATAATGGCTGCGGTTCGTATGTTTCCAATGATGTAGTGGTGGCAACCCCAGTAGGATTAACAGTAGCGGTTGATACTACATTTGCTAAAGTAAACTGTTTTGGAGAAAGCACGGCGACTATTTTGGCAACCGCTCAAGGAGGTTTCGGCAATTATTCTTATTCGCTACTAGATGAGGTAAATAATCCAGTTCGACCAGTTCAACCCACAGGAATTTTTGCAGGACTTCCTGCCGGAAAGTACAAGGTAAAAGTAACCAGCGCTGATTGTAACCCAGAGGAATCCTCTATCATCACAATAACCGAACCGGCTGCTAAATTAAATCCTAGCTATTCTTTAAAAAACGCATTATGTGCCGGATCCAATAATGGTTCAGTAAAAATTACTTCTTTGGGAGGAACGGTAACAATTAAACATGCGATATCTCCTAATTTAAGTCAGTTTACTGAATCGGATCTTTTTCAAAATCTAGCCCCAGGAGACTACGATTTGCTTGTACAAGACGCCCTCGGGTGTTATGAAAAAACAACTTTAAGAATCACCGAACCACCAGTATTAAGTGCGGTGACAATTCCCTCTTCGATTGTACAAGAAATTTGTTTTGACGATAAAAATGCTCAGTTTAGTATAGTTGCTTCGGGTGGGACTTTGCCGTATAGTATTTCATTAGACAATCCATCAGGGCCTTTTACAACTGGCACCGCGATTCAAACACAATTTGATTTTACCAATTTGACGGGCGGAAATCATACCGTTTATATCAAAGATGCTAACAATTGTATTTTGAATTGGACAGTAGCTCTTGACAATGCTATAAAGCTAAACCCAACAACATCTGTCAATTATGATTGTGTTAGCAACACACAAAACAATCTGGTAACAGTTCAATTGGACTCAAGTATCTCCAATACTGCTTTGGTACAATTTGCTTTAGATGGTGGGGTTTATCAAGCTTCAAATGCATTTTCTAATCTAAGTCCAGGAGATCATTTTATTAGAGTGAAACACATTAATGGCTGTGTTAAAGACACTCCTGTATTTACGATTTTAAAAATGGACCCTTTAGTATTGAGTTTAAAAGCGGGAGGCTTAAACGAAATTATTGCAGTTCCTAGTGGAGGCGGAGGCAATTATACTTTCACCTTTGAAGGGGAAAATTATGGTTCAACTCCCAATTATATTTATTATACCACTCAAGATTATTTAGTAACCGTTAAAGACGCTAACGGATGTATCAGCTCGGCTACCCAAAAATTCAATTACATAGACATTTGTACCCCTAACTATTTTACGCCAAACGGAGATGGAATTAACGATACCTGGGCGCCTGGATGTACTATTAATTACAAAAATCTGACGTATACAATATTGGATCGTTACGGACGAGAATTGGGAAACTATCGTTTGGGTCAAACTTGGGATGGGAAATACCAAGGAGCAGAGCTTCCATCAGGCGATTATTGGTATGTGTTAAAGCTCAATGATCCAAAAGACGATAGGGAGTTTGTAGGTCATTTTACACTTTACAGATAAAGAAATAAACAAGTTCAATGAAATTAAAATTTACATATGGCTTTCTGTTCTTTTGTTTTTTTGGCTTTAGCCAAGAATTACACCTGCCTGTTTTTACTCAATACCTAGCCGATAATCACTTTGTTTTGTCGCCAACATTTGCAGGAATAGGAGATAATTTACGAATACGTGCCAACGGTTTAACACAATGGGTAGGAATTAAAAACGCCCCTCAAAACCAGTCCCTCTATGCTGATTTTAGAATACGAAATCGTTCCGGAATGGGCATTTCGTTGTATAACGATAGCAATGGAAATACTTCTCAAACAGGGGCGAAGTTTTCGTTTGCGCATCATATTATTTTGGATTATTATTCAAAACAGTACTTGTCTTTTGGTTTGTCGTACAACATCAATAGTTTTAAAATTGACATTAGCAAATTCAATACCACCCACGAAATACCAATTTTAGATCCAAGTATAATTAACAATAGATCCATATCTAACAATAATTTTGACGTTGGTCTTTTGTATCGCAACAAAGGGTTTTATATGAGTTTCAACGCAACAAATATTTTACCAAAGAGCATCGATAGATTCACAGGAATAGAACCAAGTTTACTATTGAATTATCAATTGTATTCAGGATACGTAATTAAAAACAGCTATAACCGAAACATTGAAATTGAACCCTCCATTTTTTTTCAATATTTTGCTGGAGACCAACGTTCGACAACAGATGTCAATATAAAATACCGCCGTTTCAATAGTTATGACGACTATTATTGGGCGGGAGTTTCGTATCGTTTTTTGAACGATCAAGCACTCAACCCATTAGCAGTAGGTCCAATGGCGGGATTTAAAAAAGCTAATTTTTATTTTGGGTATTCCTATCAAATTACATTATCTCAAATTGCAGCGTATAATTCAGGAACGCACATGGTAACTTTGGGATTCGATTTTCTTCAAGGCATTAGTGATTGCCCTTGTACCCAAAGTCCGGTTCACGATTAATGGTAGTTTTTAAGAAAACAGAATAAAAAATAATTAATTACTTTAATTACAACGTTTTCGTTAAGAAAAATTCATTTTTTATAGGGATTTAGAATTTGTCGCTACACGAAAAGTCCTATATTTGTTCATCTACAAGCAAAAACTAAAAAAAAAGAGCACAATGAAAACGGTAAACGATATAAATTTTAAAGATAAAAAAGCAATTATTCGCGTTGATTTTAACGTCCCATTGGATGAAAATTTCAATGTAACAGATGCCACTCGTATTGAAGCTGCAAAACCAACAATTGATAAAATTTTGGCTGATGGTGGAAGTGTAATTTTGATGTCACATTTAGGTCGTCCAAAAGGAGCTGAAGAAAAATATTCTTTGAAACACATCTTAAAAACGGCAGCAGCTATTTTAGGCGTACCAGTTCAATTTGCTGCTAATTGTGTAGGAGCTGAAGCTAAAGCAGCATCAGATAAATTACAAGCAGGAGAAGTATTGTTGTTAGAAAATTTACGTTTTCACGCTGAAGAAGAGGCTGGAGATGTGGCTTTTGCTAAAGAATTAGCGTCATTAGGCGATATTTATGTAAACGACGCTTTTGGTACAGCGCACAGAGCACATGCTTCTACTACGATTATCGCGCAATTTTTTCCAAACGATAAATGTTTTGGAACGTTGCTTGCTAAAGAAATTGAAAGTTTAAACAAAGTATTGAAAAACAGTGTAAAACCAGTAACTGCTGTTCTTGGAGGTTCAAAAGTATCTTCAAAAATTACGGTTATCGAAAATATTTTAGACAAAGTAGACCACATGATTATTGGTGGTGGAATGACGTTTACTTTTGTAAAAGCCTTAGGTGGAAAAATTGGAGATTCTATTTGTGAAGATGACAAACAAGAATTAGCCTTGGAAATTTTGCGTTTAGCTAAAGAAAAAGGAGTTCAAATTCATATTCCAGTTGATGTAGTAGCAGGAGATAAATTCTCAAATGATGCTAATACACAAGTCGTTGACGTAACTGCAATTCCTGACGGATGGGAAGGAATGGACGCAGGACCAAAATCTTTGGAGCAATTCAAAAAAGTAATTCTAGAGTCTAAAACGATTCTTTGGAATGGACCTTTAGGTGTTTTTGAAATGCCAACTTTTGCAAAAGGAACCATTGCTTTAGGAGATTTCATTGCTGAATCAACAGCTAACGGAGCGTTCTCACTTGTAGGAGGAGGCGATTCAGTTGCTGCTGTAAAACAATTTGGTTTTGAAGACAAAGTAAGTTATGTTTCAACTGGAGGAGGTGCTATGTTAGAAATGTTAGAAGGTAGAGTATTACCAGGAATTGCCGCTATTTTTGAATAAGCAATCTGAAATCATAATCAAGTTAACTGAACTTGAACCTATTTATAGAAAACCTTAGCGACATAATTTTGAGCTGAGGTTTTCTTTTTTAGTCTTAAGCGTTGACTTTTTTTACAAAAAACAATCAAAAAATCCCAAAAACGCCCTCAAAACTGATTTTTTAACAATATTTAAGTAATTTTTCAGTT
>ERZ650308.829-NODE-829-length-16685-cov-7.964161_pt1 | contig 16685 bp, 12 predicted proteins | sample MGYA00376244_ERZ650308 | MGnify/ENA primary metagenome ERZ650308 (study PRJEB26733, sample SAMN07839295) | wastewater metagenome | biome: small river; feature: stream; material: water | place: USA: North Carolina | collected 2016-04-26 ... | reverse complement strand
GGAAAAAACCGAATAGTCCATCTGAAGGTTGATACTCGGTTTCAACTGATTGATACAAACAAATTGAATCACCCCACTGAACATGTGGCTGCCCAATAAATCGCTTGTGATTGAAATAAAGATCAGGCTTCGTAAATGGGAAATCCGAGTGAACACTTAAAATTAATTGTTCACGGCTTCGAAAATTAAAACCAATATCGGTGCGATATCCATCCATATCAAGGGATAAACGAAAGCGCAGGAAGGCACCATTAGCTCTCTCTTCAGGCGCTCCAAGGATCTCAAGTGCCCCATTTGCTCTGACGGCAATGGCCTTTAATTGATCAATGGCAAGCTGCTGACCGGGGCTCAACTCAAACACCCAAAACCAACTTTTGTTGATGGCACTTGCTCACTACCACGAGCTGCACTAACTGCCGCGGCAAGCGCACCTGTTTTTTGGGGACGCGCTTGCTTCTCAACATACACAATTTCAGATCCGTTCAATTTAAATTTCAACGGCTCTGCATATCCACCATCATCATGCGTGCACACAAAATCACCGGCTGCAATTTCTTGATATCGGGCTTTGGCTATGGCGTGTGGTGGGTTGTCGCCATCTTCATTAGAAGTAGGAATGCAATTTGAACTTGCGACAATGTGACCAGCGCCAATCTGATATGACTCAAGGTCGTCCAATATATCTTGCTTCAAAACTTGTTCACCATCTTCAGTTTGATACATGGCAGATTTGCTGCAGTGATGTGGCGCCAGTAGCACCTGCCAATTTAGATTTTCCTGCTTGCCACTAGCCCTCGTAATATCAATGATTTTTCGAAGTACCGGATACTTGTGATCTCCGAACAGCAGAACACCTCCAGACGCCGGGTCATCACCTAAAACAACCTGCATAGCGAGACTTGTGTCATTACGATCACCGACGTCTTCTTCGGATTTTTGCTTAAAGGGTCCGTGGATAAAAGCCCTGAATTCACCTGCCAAGTTCTGCCCATCAAGCGAATTTACGACATCGCCGGGGACACAAAAAAATTCCACCGGAAAGTCGCGGTAATGATCTTCATCCAGCAATGTGTCGTAGCCAATGATACGCACGCGGTTGCCTTGCCCGGGATCTCCACACGCATCTATCGTAGCCGTCACCCGTCTATGAGCCTCATTTCTGAAAGCCTTAGCATCTTCACCTAGGCTACTAGGATCATCATCATGTTCGCGAAAGATACGAGGCGAGAACCACAGTTCTCCGACCGTTACGCGTTTAAGTAACTCTTCAAAACCTTGAATATGATCTTTATCGGGATGAGTTATGGCAAAAGCAGAAAGGTACGGTTTTCCATTTACTTTTGGAAGATGTTCCTCCAAATAGTCAATGATCGGCGCACAGTCTGTCTTCTCATCTTCTGATTTTTGGCTATGACGAAGATCAACTTGAAAAACAACTTCGCCCCCACGCACTACAAATGTAGTGCTATCACCAGTTCCGACTGGCCAAAAATAAATGCATTTTTCGGCGAACATATGATCTCCAATTACCCTTAAGGTTAATCTCTACACGCCTGACTAAATTTCCGTCAACGGCGCAGTGACGCTTATAAGTTTAAGCAAAAAACCACTCGAGAGCTCTTGAAAGTTACCAATCGCTTACGTTCTGAAGCCATCATCGGATTGATTGAAGACGGCACCAAGACCCGTGGCCGTGGGGCCCACCCTCACACTCCCATCAGTGCTGGAGTTTCCCGTCTGGGAAAAAAATGATCCATCCGAACCAATAGTGCTATTGCCAACTCTTGTGTATGTTGTCCCATCTGACGAGACACTGATCGAATCAGATATCTTAGTTATCACTTCCCCTTCATTGTCAACGGCCATTCGGTCAAAGATATTCCAAAAAGACATTCGTAAAGACTCCTTAGGTGATCAGATTCTTAGCCATTGGAATCTTGATTTTTATTCGACTGACTTCCACCACCGAGTCCAAACTCAAGTTCAACGGCGGACTGGAATTGCGTTCGCATTTCCTCACTAGAAACGCAAATCCGTATAAGAACAAGCGCCCCGCTGTCATCAGATATTTGTTTTAGCGCTTTTGCCGTAATCCTCGCAGCAAGAAGAGCTGGAAACTTAAACATTCCCGTGCCGATGGCAGGCATAGCCAAAGATTTAATACCGTTTTCTTTGGCAACTCTTAGCGCCGATGTCAGCGCAAACGCCATGTAACGCTCCGGCTCGGTATTGTTGATGTAGTGTGCCGATCGGACATGAATGACCCACTTGTTTGGCAAATTAAAGCCCGGTGTAATGAGCGCCGCCCCCAACTCAAGGGGGGCAAATGGTTTGCAATATTCCTCTAATTTAGGACCTGCCGCCGTATGTATTGCACCAGCGACACCGGAGCCGAGCCTTAGATTGGCATTGGCTGAGTTCACGACAGCCTCAATATCTGGTTGTTTCACGATATTTCCGACCAACACTTCAATTTGCATTGCACTACCTCTCTTCGCCTTTCGCTCAGTTTGACGTATGAAGAGCTCAAAGCGTGAGCCTGCTTCAACTCATTTACTGATCGAAATTACAGTCCACAGGCTCGCCTGAGTAGCTTCTGCCGGTTCAAACTTTCCGCATGAAATTTGACAGGTAGAGATGATGTTGCTTTCGGTTTTACTCATTTGGCTAGGCCAACTTTTGCTTTTGGAGCCAGTCCACACCTACATTACGGACAATTCGGCGAAGGAAGAAACAATAAGCATTCATAAGAATAGGGCTAGATCGCATTCTGAGGTCCAATTCATCCAAATAGAGTTCGGAATCGCGCTTAATCCGAGAAGATTAAGTAAACGCGAAAAACTAGCCTTGGCACTGACAAACAAAGTCAGTAATGACCAATAATCTATCGAATTAAGTAGAAAAACATGAGCGAAATAGACCGCCTTTACAGTTACAGGACCCTATTTACAGGGAGACGGGCCGTTCCACGTCATGAAATTCTTAGCAAGTTAGAAATTTCACCAGCAACGTTTAAGCGTGATTTGGCAAAACTCAGAGACAGGCTCAACATGCCCATCGTGTTTGACCGTGATCTTGGCGGGTACAGCCTTGAATCGCAAATAAACCGCGAAGAACTACCTGGACTATGGTTCTCACATGATGAAGCTCTCGCTCTGATAACAATTCAGAACATGCTTGATCAATTGGAACCCGGGCTCTTAGGCCCCAAGCTCAAACCACTTCAAAAACGGCTTGATGAACTCCTTGGTAGCAAAGGCATCGACGCGCAAACACTAGCACAACGCGTACGTCTCGTTCATGCAGGCAAACGTCGGCTCCACCTCAAATCATTTGAACTTACAGCCAAGGCGACACTGGAGCGTCATCAGATCAAAGTGCATCACTTCAATCGCCAAACCGGGAAAACTAGCGAACGGGTACTGTCACCTCAGCAGCTAATTCACTACCGAGACAACTGGTACCTTGATGCATGGTGTCATTTAAAAAATGAACTTAGAAGTTTCTCTGTCGACGCATTGAGCCAGTGCGAGATTTTGCCGACCCACGCGAAAGAAATGGACGCAGATGAAATTCGCAAAGTCATGCAAAGCGGATACGGCATCTTTGGAGGTCACGCATATGAGTGGGTCAAACTAAAATTCAACACAGAACGCGCTCGTTGGGTCGTTAATGAACAATGGCACCCAGAGCAACGAGGAACGCTCAAGCCTGACGGCAGCTACCAACTAGAGGTTCCCTATTCTGACGAGCGCGAATTAATTGGTGACATCCTTAAATTTGGTGCGGATGTTGAGGTGCTGTCTCCAAAATCACTAAGAAGCAAGATATCTCAAGTGCTCCATACAAGTGCGGCTTTGTATTCGCAAAGTTGAATGTCTATTCATGACCGGAATCAATAATAAGACCGCACTGAGTCGCCTTCTCAAAATTGCAGTTGCCAACGGCGTAGAAAATGCCGTCAAGGTCCACATTGCAAAGGGCGACGATCTCAATGCACGCGATGATTCAGGTGATACGCCTCTGATAATTGCGGCACGCAACAAAAGAACAAATGTTTGCAGAATCCTGCTTGAAAATGGAGCTGATCCGCTCCTTCAAAATCATTCGGGAAAGACGGCGATTGCAATCGCAAATGAAATAGATGCATTGGACACAGTCGAAGTCATACAGTCTTTTTACCCAAAAGATTTGACTAATCAACCTTCGGAACATGTGGTTCCAAGGTTAACGACTTCACCAATCTCATTAGATATAACCGCTGCGAAATCATTCGAAGATCAGCCTCAAGGTGACGCTGACGAAGAATGGGATTTTGGAGATTGGGAGCCAGAAAACGAATCTCCTCCTCCAACCGAGGACCCTGAAATTTCAGCAAGGGCACGAGAGCTACAAAAATCAATCTCTGCCTACATCGCCATCGACAATTCAACAGATTGGATTGATTTTGATGTCTCGCTTCCCGAATTTGCAGAACCAGTTGTAAGAACGGCGATTGCCGAAACACGAGCGGCCATCCGTCAAGCACTCCTCCGAGTCTTAAGAGAAGGAAGCGTTCCATTCTTTGACATACAAACCATTGCGAACACAGAGTTTGATGACAAGGCCTTTGAGTTTCAGAATCAAATTCGTCAAGTCATCAATGATTTAGGCGGAGAAACTGACGAACGTTTCGAATACACATCTATCTATGAAGATTTCAAAGTTGAACTAGATGATCTGGAATCACTAGAAGAAGAAGACACGCTCAATCAGGCGATGAACTATTTGGATGAACTATCCAGTGGCTTCAATGACCCAGCAAGGAGTCTTTATCGCACCATGGGTAGGCATCAATTGCTATCGCATGATGACGAAATCCATATCGCTAAATCAATTGAGAATGGTGAGCGCACAATGCTAACGGCGATGTCTCAATGCCCAGCAGTGATCACTTCTTTGATTGAAACTGTGGACTTAATTAGACGAGGAAAGATCCTATTTTCACAAGTTTTTGATGGATTTTCCGATACAGAAAATGCTTCATCGGAGATTGAACTTGAGTCATCAACGCCAATCAAAATTGATGAGGAAGATTCGGACGAGAGTAGCGATCAAGACGAAGCAACAAAGTTTCTTTTCTTAGAAAAAACAAATGAAATTTCAGAAACATTTCGTCAATTCTCAGCGATGTGCAATGGAGCTCATCGACTTGAAAATGAATCATTTGAATTACAGAAAAAACTGACGTCGCAGCTTTTAGCCATTCGATTTGATGCCCGCCAAATTGGAGCGATGAGCAACCTTGTTCATGAGTTGAATCGTGAGTTTTCACGTAACGAATTGGCGCTGAAAGACAGTCTTCAAAACGTATGCGGCGTACCAGTGAAAGTCATAGATGCTCAACTCGTACTACACGAATCATCTGAAGGCTTAATTGAATCATTGAGATCGTTCAATGAACCGTGGTCAAAAACCATCGACACTCAAATCCAACGCCTTAAGTCCTTGGACATTGCACGACTGCAAACTCGAGCACGGATGGGCATGCCTTATGAAAGATTTAAATCCATTTATGCAGCAATGACTGCAGGAGAAAAGGCAGCAGAAGAAAGTCGCAAATTGCTCATGATTTCAAACATCCGACTTGTCATATCAATTGCAGGGAAATATTCCAATAGAGGACTGCCCTTGATGGATCTTGTTCAAGAGGGATCCATCGGATTACTGAAGGCAGTTGACAAGTTTGAATACCGAAAGGGGTTCAGATTTTCGACCTATGCAACTTGGTGGATTAGACAAGCGATGCAGCGATCGATTAGCGATCAAGCTAGAACAATACGAGTTCCCTCGCACATGTATGAAAGCATGAGCAAACTGCTACGTGCAGAAAAGCAATATGAAAAGACATTTGGATCTAAACCTACTGACACGTATTTGGCGCAGGAATTAGATGTCTCTGAGAAGGCCATCCAAAAGATGCAGAAGGCCATCACAATGGAACCGATCTCTCTAGAGCAATTGCTAAAGAACGTTGACGAATCTTTCTTAATTGCTCATACAGAGAACGAGCAACTTGATCGCGAGATTAGCAAATCTCAAGCTAAATCTGTCGTCAATGACTTACTTACTCTTTTACCTCCACAGACCGCAAAAATTATTTCTATGCGATATGGCATCAATTCAAATGATGACATGACTCTTGATGAAATCGGTAAGGTTTATGGCGTGACCAGAGAACGCGTTCGTCAAATTGAAAATTCAGGTTTGAAAATTTTAAAAAATCCCAGAATTTCAGAAAAATTAAGAGGGTTCCATGAGCTCAACTAACGACCCAAATTCGTTGGCCAGCAACCCCTTGTCAGTTGGTAAAACAAGGCTTGCACCACCCCGAGCTAGTGCAATGCTGGAGTCCTTGCGCGGGCTAGGATATTCGACAGGCGCAGCATTAGCTGACGTCATTGACAACAGCATATCTGCAGGGGCAACCACTATCAACATCCAGTTCACGTGGGACGGTCAATCTAGCAACATTTACGTTCTAGATAACGGCTCTGGAATGACAGATGAGGAACTTGAAAGTGCCATGACGCTCGGCGATAAGAATCCTCTGGATGCAAGATCAACGCACGATTTAGGCAGATTCGGAATGGGTCTAAAAACTGCATCCTTGTCACAGTGCAAACGACTGACAGTTGCATCAAAAAAAGCTGGGGAAACAACATGTCTTCGTTGGGACCTAGACGTTCTCACTGCGAACCCAAACATGGGCTGGGTATTAATTGAAGGTCCAGCCACTGGTTCAGAAGAACTTGTTAACAAACTAGCATCCTTGAATCATGGAACGATAGTGATTTGGGAAGTGCTCGATCGGATCGTCACCACTGGTTTCACAGTTGACAACTTTTTAACTCTGATGGAAGAACATGTAGAGCGGCACCTAGCAATGATCTTTCATCGAATGCTAGAAGGAACTTCGCCCAGACTGCAGCTTCTGCTTAACGGAAGAAAGATCGAACCGTGGGATCCATTTCTAAGTGGTCACCCTGCAAAACCTTGGACCTCACCAATTCAGAAAAATCGAACTGCGTATGGTGAAATTGAAATTCAATGTCACGTCCTACCTCACAGGGACAAATTAACTGACAAAGAATACGAAATTAATGGTGGCCCAGCAGGATGGAACGCCCAACAAGGCTTTTACGTTTATCGTAACAAGCGTCTATTGGTCGCTGGTGGTTGGCTTGGCTTAGGTCAACCTAGAGCATGGAATCGGGAGGAACCACACAGACTTGCAAGAATTCGACTGGACATTCCCAACACAGCGGATGCCGATTGGAAAATTGACGTAAAAAAGTCTGTAGCCCGTCCCCCTGTTGCATTGCGTAGTTGGCTAACTCAGATGGCAACTGACACACGCGAACACGCAAGACGTGTATTCGCATTTAGAGGCAGTCCGACTACGACCCTGAGAGGCACGCCCATTGAACAAGCGTGGAAAGTTGAACGCACGTCTAAGGGGGTTCGATACAGAATCGATGAAACTCATCCAAGCATTGCTTCAGTTCTCGATAGCGCCACCCCAAATCAAATAGATTTGGTGCGCAGCATGCTCAGGGTAATTGAGGAAACCGTACCTGTTCAAAAAATATGGCTCGACACTGCAGAGCAAAAAGAAACACCAGTTACGAGCTTTGCATCTAGCTCGGACGAATCAGTTCTTGGCGTCATGAAAACCCTGTTCAATGACATGATTGTTCGAAAAGGCATGAGTAGCGAAGATGCAAGAGCAAGACTTTCCTGCACTGACCCGTTTCAGAATTTCCCTCATCTCATTGCACAGCTTTCCCAGCCAGATGAATGAGCACAAGTTCAAAACACATTACTGGAATACACATGAGTGAATTCAATCGATCAACTAGCACGGTAATCAGCAACGCACAGAATTTGCTGATGGCGGATTCCAATCAAAACCCAACAGCTTCGCTTATCAAGGAAGTCGTCGAACGCGCCGCTTCCATCATGCCAAAACGAGAAGATGATCCCATAGACATTGACGGAGCTGTTGCCGAACTTATTAGGCGGTACAGCATCTGGATCGGCAAAAATTCCACGCTATCCGACGACAGCGATCATGAGGCTTGGCTTAGTTCTTCGAGAAAAAAGGGCTGGCGTTACTGGCACAGATACCGCGATATGCTGGAAAGAGAAATGCCTCCAGCTGCCATTGATGCACTGGATGTATCGACGGATGAAGTTCTTGGTCAACTTGAGGACCCAAATCGAACAGGAATTTGGGACAGAAGAGGTTTAGTTGTAGGCCACGTCCAGTCTGGAAAAACCGCCAACTACACAGGTTTGATATGCAAGTCCGCTGATGCTGGCTATAAGATCATCATCATTCTTGCCGGACTACATAACAATCTTCGCTCCCAAACGCAGATTCGCCTTGAAGAAGGATTTCTTGGCTATGAAACCTCTGCCAACAACGATGTCGTCAAATTCATCGGTGTAGGTGAAATGGGGCGTGATCTGGAGATCAAACCTAACTGCGCGACCAACAGAACTGAAAATGGCGACTTCAGTACAAGGGTTGCAAATCACCTAGCGATCACCCCAGAACAACGTCCGTGGTTATTTGTTGTCAAGAAAAATAAAACTGTTCTTGATCGTCTTTTAAGATGGATTAAGAACCACGTTGCCGATGCTCGTGATACCGAAACTGGCCAGAAATATGTCAGTAATCTCCCCCTTCTTCTGATCGATGACGAAGCAGATAACGGGTCAGTAGACACAGGTGAACAGACATTTGATTCTGAAGGAAATCCAGATCCTGATCACGAGCCAAAAGCCATTAACAGCCGTATTAGGAAAATCCTTCATAGCTTTGCTAAGTCAGCTTATGTGGGATATACCGCAACGCCCTTTGCCAACGTGTTTATCCATCGCCAAGGCCAGACGACGGACGAAGGTGCCGATCTTTTCCCTAAGTCTTTCATCATCAATTTGGCTGCCCCCTCCAATTACGTAGGGCCAACTCGCATATTTGGACTAAAGGGTGTTGACGGAAGAACCGGCGGCCTGCCGCTCATGCGTGTATTTGATGATCACATGAGCGAAGACCATAAATCGGGATGGATGCCAGAAAAACATGACAAGAATCACCAACCTTGCTACCTTGGAGTCGACACTCTCCCGCCATCGCTAAAAAGGGCAATTCAGTCATTTGTTCTAGCTTGTGCATCTCGAGAACTTAGAGGGCAAGGTAACAAGCATTCATCGATGCTGATTCACGTCACGCGTTACATCCAAGTTCAAAAAGATGTTCACCGACAAGTCAAAGAATATGTCACAGGACTGCGCCAACGCATCTCACGAAAAGTTGATGACACTGAGGTGCTCGAACAGTTGAAGAAACTTTGGGAGGACGACTTCTCCCCTACTCGACTAGCTGTTATTGAACGATTAGTTGAATCGGAGGCGCCACCTCCCGATCACTCATGGACAGAAGTTCAGACGCACCTCGCTGATGTGCTTTCTGACATTGAAATTCGGATGATTAATGGCAAAGCCAAAGATGTCCTTGACTATGCGGCTCCAGGCACCAAGGGGTTAAAAGTTATTGCTATTGGCGGAGACAAATTAGCGCGAGGTCTTACGCTCGAAGGGCTATGCACAAGCTATTTTGTTCGCACATCCAAGATGTATGACACCTTGATGCAAATGGGACGATGGTTTGGATACCGCTCCGGATACCTTGATTTATGCCGCCTCTACACAACCGAAGACTTGATTGAATGGTTCGAACACATTGCTGATGCTTCGGAAGAGTTACGTGATGAATTTGAAGCAATGAAAGACAGCGGAGCTACTCCCAAGGATTACGGTCTCAGAGTTCAGTCACACCCAGTTTTATTAGTGACTTCGCCACTGAAAATGCGAACCGCCCGCGATCTCCAACTTTCGTTCAGCGGAGAAATTCTCGAAACTGTGGCTCTGCACAGCTCGATGGACATCCTTTCTAAAAACTTGGATGCAACCACTAGACTTCTGCATGCATGTGGCGCACCCCATGAATCACCAGAGATCACACGCATTCGAGATGGGAAACAGAAAAATTGGACTGGACATCTCTGGTCTGGCGTATCCAGCGATGCTATTGCCGATTTTTTTGATGCCTATACAACTCACCCAGCAGCTCGCAAGGTAAACAGCCCTCTAATTCGAGATTTCATTAGATCGATGGCAAGTATTGGTCAGCTGACATCATGGACAGTATTTCTTGCAGGTGGAGGCAGTGGATCATCATTTCAATTTCCCAATGGTCCAAAAGTTGATCGAATGATCAAACGTAAAGCTGATGAATCACGAAATGACCGTTATGCAATTGGTCGCCCAGTCTCCCCTCCAGATGAGGCCATAGATCTTGATGGCCCAGCGTGGGATGCCGCTATGGCACTAACACTCAAGAATTGGAATCCAGATCCAGCCCGAGTTCCTGATGGGAAAAAACCCGAACAACCCATAGTCCCGAATGGATTGGCCATCAGGCACATAAGAGGCAAAGGCGCCACAGAGTTGGGCATTCCAGCGGCTCCCGAGAGAGGTTTATTAATCCTATATCCACTTGATCCGCATGAAGCGCAGTTTGGTCCAGGCTTTGGCGATTGGGACAAGCCAATCATTGCTCTGGGTATAAGTTTCCCCGTCAGCGAAGCTGGCATCAAGGTCAAGTATGCGGTTGATCACTTAACTCAAGCTCAATGGGCTCAAGAATATGGCCAAGTTGATTGATGAAATTCAGCTAGCTTGGAGCTCTATCCAGTCAGCACAAGGAACGTCCGGTTGGTCCACTGTTGCTGTAGTACCTAGCCGCCCAGGAAAATTTCTTGCGGGGAGAAATTTTCCTGATAAATGTGAGGCACTGATCGCAGGATTTCCCTCAAGCACACTTCCACGAAATGAAAAGCTACCTGAAGGTCTAGGCTTTCAAGTAACTCGTCTTGAAATTGCTCCAGATGGATTAACTTGGCTTGCTCTCACTAGAAGTAAAGACGGAAACCTCGAGTTGTTCTCTGCAATGGTTTCAAATGTGGTCGAGGCAGTTCTTGCATTAAATAATGGTGATGACAGTCGAGATCTAAGAGTATTTCTCGGAAGAATTAGAGCTTGGCAGGAGTTCATGCGCAAAGGGGCAGTCCCATTGACTGCTGAAAACGAAGTTGGATTGGTAGGTGAGTTAACTTTTCTCGAAGCGATGCTCAAAGCAGGCGTTTCAGCTGACATTGCTGTTAATTCATGGGTTGGACCTACTGCAGATGGAGTCAGAGATTTCGCATTAGGTTTTGGAGCCGTCGAAGTTAAAACTACGATTTCTTCAAATGGATTTGTTGCCAAAATTGGCTCCCTAGAACAGCTAGATGATGCTAACTGCAAGCCCATTTTTTTAGGCGCATTCCGACTTGCTTTAACCGAAACTGGTCAAACACTACCAGACAAGGTTTCAGAAATTAGCGAGTTGTTCGACTCAGATCCAGTCACTAAATCTGCTTTCCAAGATCGACTGTTAGGGGCGGGTTATCTGTTAAGTCATGCACAACACTACCACCGCAGATTTTCTTTTAAAGAAATGGTCATCCTTGAGATTGATCACGATTTTCCGTGCATGACCCATGGCAATGTAAAAACCGGTGTTATCAGCGCAAGGTATGAAATCAATTTAGAACCTTTCATCAGTCGTGATGTAGGTCTCCCATTTGCACTTAAAAAACTTGAAATGATTTGAATATGGAATTAGCTGAATTTTTAAGAGAGACACAAGCATCCGTTCGCTCTCAATTAAAGGATGGCGCGCTCTACGAAGAGCTTGTTTATGCCAGCATCGTTATGGATCACATGGCTGAAATCGGCATGACCTTTGAGCCTGTTGAGTGCTACTACGAAGGAAAGGTCGGCAATGCCACTCTGAGATTAGGTGGCTATGCACTATCTGATGACAGCGATCAACTGGATTTGTTTGTCAGTCTCTACCAGGGTGTGAATGAACCTACCCCAATTCCTGACGCAGAAACCAAAGTGGCAGTGGAGCAATGCTTCCGCTTCTTGTCTCTGTGTGCGCAAGGAAAAATGGCTCCCAAACTCGATCCGTCCAGCGATGTCCGATCCCTCGCTGAAACGCTTCAAGCCATATACAACGACCTAGAGCAAATTCGAATTTTCGTGATCACTGATCGTGTTGCTAAATCCAAGAGCTTCAAGACAAAAGAAATCAGCGGTAAATCCGTTCGCTTAGAGGTCATGGATATTGAGCGACTGCATCGACACATGGCAGAAGGAAAGCCCCGTGACGAACTTGTGATCGATTTCAACGAACTCTCGGGGCAACCCTTGCCTTGTGTATTTGTGAATGGACAGAACGATGACTATGACTACGCTTTGACTGCAGTTCCAGGCGATGCTCTACGACTTCTTTACGAGAAATTTGGGGCACGCCTTTTGGAAGCTAACGTGAGATCGTTTTTGAGTGTCAAGGGGAAGGGAGTTAATGCTGGAATTCAAAACACACTTCGCAATTCTCCCGAACGATTCATGGCTTACAACAATGGCATCGTTATGGTTGCCGACGAAATTCGGCTGGGGCATGCACAAGATGGCATGCCTGGCATTGCATGGCTAAAAGGCTTGCAGATCGTAAATGGCGGACAGACAACTGCATCTCTTTATTTCACTAAAAAGAAATATCCGGATATTGATTTGGGCAGCGTAAGAATCGCAGCAAAAATCATCGTCATGCGGGTTCAAGATCCAGCCAAAGAAGAAGCACTGGTTTCAGACATTTCACGATTTGCCAACAGCCAAAACGCAGTTAGACAATCTGATCTTTCTGCCAACAAGCCATTTCATGTTGAGATTGAAAAGATTTCTAGAACTGTCTACTGTCCCGATGGAGTTAGCCAATGGTTTTATGAACGTGCCGCTGGCAGCTACAACACTCTATTAGCAAGAGAGGGAACCACTCCTGCAAAACTCAAAAAAATCAAGGATGCCATTCCTACAAGTAGACGTTTAACAAAGACCGATTTGGCCAAGTATTTAAATGCTTGGGATCAAAAGCCAGACATCGTTAGTCTTGGATCTCAAAAGAACTTTGATCGATTTATGGCGTCACTGGTAGTACCTGAAGGACATGAGCTCAAACTCCCATCAACAGCCGATTTCAAAGCCATGATTGCTAAGGCAAGAATTTATAGAGATGCACAGAAGCTGATTCGCCCTATGTTCCAAGCATTTCAAGCCAACATAACAGCGTATACGGTTTCTGTCATTTCAATGCTCATCGGCGACAAAATCGACTTAGAGAAAATTTGGAACAACCAATCAATCTCTCCCGAACTTCTTACTCAAATCGAAGTTTGGGCACGTCAAGTCAGCGAAATTTTGCACGAGAGCGCTGGTGGTCGAATGATTTCTGAGTGGGCAAAAAAATCTGAATGTAAGGACGCAGTATTTTCAATTTCCTACTCACCAGTTGCTTCTGGCATCCCAGAAGTTCGCTATGAGGCCTAATTAAGAAGAGTAGGATTTCCTTCAAAAAAGGTCGTCCTATTCAGAAAGATTTGGAACTTTTAGCGTTTGACTGATTTCAAAAGCTTGAGAACAATTTCACCGATTTTTCTTGCCAGCATTGGGGGTACAGCATTACCAACTTGGTGATATTGCTCCGTCCTGTTACCTTCAAAAAAATAGTTGTCTGGGAAAGTTTGCAAACGAGCAGCTTCCCTTACTGTCAAGCTTCGACACTGAGAAGGCTCTGGGTGGATGTAATAGTGGCCGTCTTTGGCAATGTGAGACACGATTGTTGTAGCGGGTTGGTTTCTCAGCTGAACTCTAAATCTATCGTTAAATGGTGCAGATTCATCCCATACATTTAGATGACTTGGAAGCAATGACTTCGGGAAGTCACGAAGTCTTGGAGACCTTCTTTCTTCACGAGCAAACGAAGAAGCGAACAGGTAGCGATGAAGATCGGACTCCATGTGACTTCTCGTCTCGTGAAGAGTTACACCACCGATTCTTTGGTCTAAATACCAAGAAGCTAGCTGACCTTTCATTGAAATATTGGACTTGATGAATTTTCCGCCGGTTGATTCAAGGGTCGCAGATTTTGCAACCGCCCACCGAGCTCGCTCAAGCACCTCCGACGGAACAGCACTTCTTTTTTTCTCCATAATTTTCAATCCATTAGCAAGCGCACGCTGCCAATTTTGGATCGAATCTGGCAAACCTCCGGATCGATTCGAAAGCCTGCTGCGGAGAACAGGAAGTCCAGCAAGTACCTCTCGCGTATTAACTCTTGGTGCCTGCGAAACAATAAATCGTTCAGGATGCTGATTAAAGTCCGGCACTGAATCTGCTACATCTGCGCGAATGCCAAACAAGATCACTCTATGGCGACTTTGCGGTATTCCTAGCTCTTCAGATTTGATGACGAAGTCAGAGGGTTCTTCGATTTCGCCAGGAACAACAAAAGACCTAATCAAGTACTTATGCCCGTTGCCGGGATCACGAAGGTCACTAAGAATTCGATCAAAAATTTTCGCCCCTGAATGCTGAGAGGTCAGCATTCCCTTGACGTTCTCCATTACGAAAACAGCTGGAGAAAACTCTTTGATGATCCTTAGGTACTCCCGGTAAAGCAAATGTCGCTTATCAGCCTCAAACTCTTCCGGATTGTTACTGCGCATCCTTGATCGACCTGCGAGCGAATACGCTTGGCAAGGCGGGCCCCCTATCAAGACCCAATTTTTGGCGCCATCAAGCCCTTTCAGAATCCATTGATCGATCACGCGATGATCATCTTTACCTAGCTCCGCACATCTAGCCTCACTGCTAACTTTTTCTAGATATGGAATCACAGCAGGATCGATTTCCATCTGCTGTCTAGATATCTCACCCCTAACGTATTGATAGTAAGACTCAGGGATCTTGCCATCAGGAAACGATCGAAACAACGCTCTTAAGGAAAGTGTCCTGTGAGCCACTGGGTCTTTTTCTATCGAGACACGAATATCGAATTCTCGCGAACCGTCACGTACCAATGACGCGAAGCCCTCACAAAGTCCGCCGGGACCAGCAAAAAGATCGATTACAGGAATACCGTTACTTTTTTTCATTGAATTTTTTAAGGTAATTTTGAAAATCAAGAGGCAGGTAACTTTTGCTTACTCAAATTTTCGCGATACGAAATTTTAATTTACCAATTCAATTATTTGCTACGGGAGCGGCGATTCTGCCCTAATAAATATACACATCCTGCACGACAGAAACACTGAGCAGGTTTTACACAAAACGTTATCAGTGCAGCTAACCTGTTGATGTTGAACAGGAAATTTAGGGGTAGGAATTTACTTCTTATGAAAACAAACTTACAGCACTGTTTTCATATGTGTAAGGAGAAAGAGATTGGCTAAGCAAGCTAAAACTTTGAACGAACGGGATCTTCAGCGCATGCTGGATTTCGTTTCAAAAACCAAAAATCCCAAGCGAAATCGCGCGATCGTTCTGCTCACACACCTAGCGGGTATGCGAATTGGTGAAGTTGCTGCGCTGCGTGTTGCAGACGTGCTTGCTAGCGACGGAACAATCCGCAAAGAAATTGACCTAAGCGCAGCCCAAACCAAGGGCAACAAAAGTCGCACAGTACTGCTAAATCAACGCATACAAGCTGAACTCGCCGCGTACATGCAATCGGTACGGGTACGCGATCAAAAGCAGCCCTTGTTTGCTACGCAGCGCAGCGCAGGTTTCACAGCTAACTCACTCACCCAGATTGTGAATGGCATTTACAAGAAGGCAGGAATGTATGGGTGCTCTAGCCACAGTGGACGCCGCGGATTCTTAACAAACCTCTCTGAGAAAGGAGTGAGCGTGCGTGTGATGATGGCACTCGCAGGTCATAAGAACATGAGTACTACACAACGCTACATTGACCTGCGACCCGGCGTCTTACGTAACGCAGTTGAATTGATCTAATTGAGAAACTTTAGATTGACCTGAGATAGACTGCCATGAAACCCTTAATGGAGGCTTCATGGCTACTCGAATTGGTACCAACTGGGAAGGTATTCCTCACACTCGCGCTACTGCAAATATTGTTGAATTACGCAAAGTGAATGGTGTTCGCGTCGTACGAATTGACAACGGTTCGTTTCGTAATGCAAGTGTCAGCGGTTACTTCGAGTTGGCATCGCCAGATGCTCAAGTAAAAGTTGATAAAAATGGAACGAGAACCATTGAGGTCAAGTTGGGATGGTTTGGTGTGAAACCTCAAAAAACAGGATGGGCAAACGTAACCATCTTGAATGGTCATAAGTTCCTAGATGACTTTACTGGCAGCGTATTTCACAATATTTCAAGCAAGCGTCGTGATGACTAATCTATCAACTTGCTAGATTGAGAAGCTGAAAGAAAGGAAATGTGACAATATTTTCCAGCTATTGCCGCAGTACGTAAGTTGGGCAGAAGGAAGCCTTGGTGCAGTTAAACAACTTAAGCATGAATGAATGCTTGCCTGATCTTAAGAAGAACTTTAAGTCCAGTATTAGAGTTGGCAATGCGGGGAAATTTCTGATCAAAGTGCTAGCATTGCTTAATGCAGTTCAATCTCTTGCCCAGTTTTCTTGTCTTCTTGGGATCGTACTTCCCGT
>ERZ650308.828-NODE-828-length-16701-cov-54.190676_pt1 | contig 16701 bp, 18 predicted proteins | sample MGYA00376244_ERZ650308 | MGnify/ENA primary metagenome ERZ650308 (study PRJEB26733, sample SAMN07839295) | wastewater metagenome | biome: small river; feature: stream; material: water | place: USA: North Carolina | collected 2016-04-26 ... | reverse complement strand
GCTCTTCGTCCACCACAATCAAACTTAAATTGGAAAAAGGTAAAAACAAAGCCGATCTTGCTCCTATTACTATTTGCGCTTTAGGCGAATGTTCCAATACCTGTTTCCACAATTCCACTCTTTCATTATTACTGTATTTAGAATGATAGACTCCTACTTTGTCTCCAAAATAAGTACGCAAACGACCTACTAACTGAGTAGTTAAAGCAATTTCGGGCAACAAATACAATACTTGTTTTCCAGAGGCTAATTGTTCTTCGATTAACTTAATGTAAATTTCCGTCTTTCCGCTTGAGGTAAGACCGTGTAACAAACAGACGTCTTTGATCTCAAAATGAGAAGTAATTTGATCACATGCTTGTTGTTGTGCCTTACTCAATTCTAAGGCTGTTTCTTGAGCATTCCCTTGAAAATTGATGCGATCTTCTTGAATAAAATACTCTTCGAAAATTTCTTTATCAATCAAAACTTTTACAATGGAAGAGGATGAATTAGCAACTTCAATTAATTGTTTAACCGAAATAGGATGGCTTTCTTTAGCATTCAATTGGAAGTAAGTCAAGACAATTTCTCTTTGTTTGGCAGCGCCTTTCAGCGCATCTAACAAATCACTTAAACCTGAATCCGAAAGGTATTTAGAATGCAATCGCACATAACGAACCAATTTTGGTTTGTACAATTCTTGCACTTCTTCTTGAAGCACCAAAACATTTTTGTCAATCAATCTTTGGATGACGGGAAAAACATTTTTCTTATTTAAGATTGAAGTAATATCATGAATTCGAAGCGAACTTTGTTTTTGTAGGGCTTGATAAACCAAATACTCTTCGTCAGAAAGTGTATTTTCTTCAATAATAACAGATTGCTTTTGAGAAACTATCGTCTCACTTTCCAACAGCAGAGCGCTGGGCATAGCACCACGATACACATCTCCTATAGCACACATATAGTAACTTGCAATCCATTGCCAATGCGCAATTTGAATTTCGGTTACTATCGGGTTTTCATCGAGGATTTGATCGATCTCTTTAGCTTCGTATAAGGCCGGTTCGTTTTGATGTTTACCAATAATTAAAGCTGTATACATTTTGCTTTTGCCAAAAGGAACTACCACCCTCATCCCATTTTTTACAAAATGAAATTCAGCTTCCGAAACCCTATACGTAAAGGTTTTAGCTAATGAAAGTGGTAAAATTACTTCGACAAAATGCATGTTCGAAAATTGAATTAATTAACTCGATACCAATATTGTGTTCTTCCAATTAATGAAAAACCAATATAGCCGCGAACTTTAAGTTTGTCTTTGGACTCCAAAGAGAGTGCACATTTATACAAATTCCCGTTTTTGGGATCTAATATTTCACCCGAATTGTATTCAGCTCCGTCTTTAGACAAACCTTTGATAATGTTCAAACCTAAAATCGGTTTATTTTTATCATCTCCAGGACATTGTTTACAAAGGTTATATTTTACAGCAGGATCCAAAACATCAACTACTTTGGCGTAAATTTTTCCTGATTTCGAAAATACTTCTACAATTGACTTCGCTTCACCAGTAGCGTCATCAATAGTTTTCCATTTTCCAACAACCGATTGAGATTGCATTGAATTCATTGCAGTAATGCAAAAAAGTAAGGTAATCAACTGTTTCATCTCAGATCATTTAAAGAATTTTGTTTTTTAAGTTTTGCAATAGTGGCATTCAATTCAAATCCTAACAAAAGTATCATACAATTGATCCAAATGTAAAACATCAATATTAATAAGGTTCCAATAGATCCGTACAATTCGTTGTATTTAGAAAATTGGACCACCCAAATACCAAAAAAATAGGATGAAATAATAATTAAAATAGTAGTAAATACTGAACCTATACTAATAAAATGCGGCTTATGAAACTGCTTTGTTCCGTATTTTAACAAAATGGAACTAGTAATTAATATCATCCCTATTACAAAAGCATAACGTCCTAATTCAATTAACGGAATTCGTTCTGTTAACACATCTTGAATTATCGTTTGTTGGATTAATACTTCAAAAATTACCACTGCAGCGACAGTTACTAAAAGCAAAATGGACAACAACAAAGAAATTCCTAAAGCCACCATATATTGATTTAAAAAACCACGTTTAATAACTACATGTTTCGAAGATTCAAAACCACCTAGAATTCCTAATATCCCATTGGCCATTAAAAAAATAGAAAGTAGAAATCCATACGACAATAAACTCGACTGGCTATTATTTAAAATATCGCTAATGATTTTATAAATAGCATCGTAAGTATTGGGTGGCACTCCTTCTTTTACAAATTCTAAAAAATCGGCTTGAAACCCATCAATTGGAATGTATGGAATCAAGTTGAGAATAAACAATGCAAATGGAAATAAAGCCATGAAGAAACTAAACGCAACTGCACTAGCGTGGTAAGTTAATCCACCTTCGACTATCCCACGGATATATAATTCCATTAAATCGTACAAGGATAAACCTTCCAACCAAGGTAATTTTATTCGCTGAAAAACCTGCACTAAAGTACGAAGTACCGGTATTTTTAAAAGCTTTTTTTCTATTACTGATGCCATATTAAAATGCTTTTAAACTTAAATCCATATTAGCAACTGAATGCGTCAAAGCACCAGAAGAAATGTAATCTACACCACATTCTGCATACTGACGAATGGTAGTTTCATTAATATTTCCAGACGATTCAGTTTGACACTGATTGCCAATTAATGCAACCGCTTTTCGTGTATCTTCATAATTGAAATTATCAATCAAGATGCGGTGCACACCTTCACTTTGCAGAATTTCTTTAATTTCTTCTAAGTCTCTAGCCTCCACAATAATTTTTAGATCTAAATTATTTTCCTTCAGAAAGGCTTTTGTTTTAGCAATTGCCAAAGTGATTCCGCCAGCAAAGTCAATATGATTGTCTTTCAACATAATCATATCGTACAAAGCAAAACGGTGATTTTCGCCACCTCCAATTTTCACTGCCCATTTTTCAGGAGCACGAAATCCAGGAGTTGTTTTTCGAGTGTCTAAAATTTTGGTTTTGGTCCCTACTACTAATTGTACGTACTCGTTTGTTTTGGTAGCAATCGCCGACATGCGTTGCATAGAATTCAGTACTAAACGCTCTGCTTTTAAAATAGATTGCGAACTACCCGAAACTTGAAAAACTACATCGCCATACTTCACTCTTTGCCCATCTTCAATAAAAGTTTCCACTTCTAAACTAGCATCAACATAATGGAATATCATTTTGGCGAAAGCCACACCGGCAATAATTCCGTCTTGTTTTACTAACAATTTCGCTTTCCCTTTAGCAGAAGCCGGAATACAAGCCAAAGAACTGTAATCACCAGGTCCAACATCTTCACGTATGGCGTTGGCAATCAAAAGTTCTAGCTCATTATTGAATTGGGAATCACTGATCATTTTCTGCTTTTTTAAGAGTTGCTAAAATAAGACATATTTTGGGGATTAAAAACTTCGTCTATGTCTTTTTGCGAAATCCTTATATTTGCATTTGAAATCCAACCAAAATGAATATTAAACTCATCGCCATTGGCAAAACTGACAACAAAGCGCTACAATCGTTAATCGACGATTATACCAAGCGCTTGTCTTTTTACATCAAATTTGAATTGGAAATCATTCCCGATATTAAAAATGTAAAAAACGTATCTGAAAGCCAACAAAAAGAAAAAGAAGGCGAATTGATTTTAGCCAAAATAACCCCCACAGATCAGTTGATTTTGTTGGATGAAAATGGAAAAAATTTCTCTAGTGTAGGTTTTTCGGATGAATTACAAAAGAAAATGAATTCTGGTATCAAAACCTTAGTATTTGTAATTGGAGGCCCGTATGGATTTTCGGATGCGGTATATGCTAAAGCGCAAGGGAAAATATCGCTTTCGCTAATGACGTTTTCACATCAAATGGTACGATTGTTCTTTATTGAGCAACTCTACCGAGGATTTACCATTTTAAGAAATGAACCTTATCATCATCAGTAAATTCAGGGTATATAATTTATTATCTTTGATTTTAAGTTTTTTATTAATACATAAACTCTTCTTTTGAAATGGTAGATAAATGCAAATTATGAATCGCTATTTTATATTGAAGATAGGTTCCGAAACTTAGATTTTGATCAAAGCCTAAAGTGGTTGTACCCAAATCCTTCTTTAAACGTGTTAGCTGAAAATCATTTTTTGAAATTAACACAACTTCCTTATGAGGCTTGCCTTTAAGAAATTTCAATTTCGTAAAAGGAATAAATGCTAAGTTTTTGTGCAGACTGTCAGAGTAAGAAAAATAATTTTCTGAAGTTTCACTTTTATGTGCACTACGATCCTTTTTAGCTTGCAATTTTATAATTTCTGGCACGACTAAACGCAAGGGCAAACGCTTGTCAATATGAAAAATCCAATTCGTTGAACTAATGGCATTTTTTCTATTAACTTCTACTAAAGTGTCTTTTCCCTTTGTTTTAAAAAACAAGTAAATAGGCGAATGATCTTGTACCTCTTTGATAATCGTACTATCCGATTTTGGCAACAAAATTGTTTCCTTTTCACCACAAGAAAACAACACAAAAAGCAGAATTAAACTTGTATATTTCATGAGTTCATTACATTAAATAAAGTGACACATTCCATCGCTTCTTTGACATCATGCACTCGAAGTATAGAAGCTCCTTTAGACAATGCAATAGCATTTAAAGCTGTAGTTCCGTTAAGTGATTCATTGGCACTATTATTCAAAACATTGTAGATCATTGATTTTCTAGAAATTCCTGCTAAAATAGGCAAATCCAACTGCTGAAAAAATTCTAATTTTTGAAGGAGTTCATAATTCTGTTCTAGCGTTTTGGCAAAGCCAAATCCTGGATCAAGAATTATATCATTAATCCCCAATTTTCGAGCTGCAGCTATTCGTTCAGAAAAGTAAAAAAGGACCTCTTTAACCACATCTTCATAAGCTGTAAGTGTTGACATCGTTTGAGGATTTCCTCGCATATGCATCATAACATAAGGCAGCTTGTATTTTGCAATTACTCCCAACATACTTTCATCTAATTTTCCAGCCGAAATATCATTAATTAAAGCCGCTCCTTTTTGAATACAAGCTGCTGCAACTTCAGATCGAAACGTATCAATGGAAATCAAGATAGCTGGAAATTGTTGTACCAACAACTCCACTACAGGAACAATTCGGTTAAGTTCCTCCTCGACAGAAACAAACTCAGCATTGGGTTTACTCGAATAAGCACCAATATCAATAAAGGTTGCTCCTTCTGAAAGCATTTTTTGAACTTGCGCTACAATTGCTGCTTCATCCAAATACTTTCCTCCATCAAAAAAAGAATTGGGAGTGAGATTTAAAATTCCCATCACTTTTGGCTTTAATAAATCGATAAGCTGTCCTTTGCAATTAATCGTCATTTCATTCTGGTTTTAAAGACCTGGTTTTACTTCATTCAGAAAAATTATTCTTATTTTTGAAAAATTTTGAATACAAATATACATCAATAATGAAGAATACTTCACAAGAATATGATGCCGTTATCACGGTTTGTCGCACTTTATTCAACAATAAAATGAAAGATTACGGTTGTGCATGGCGTATCTTACGCTTGCCATCACTTACCGACCAAATATTCATCAAAGCACAACGTATTCGAAGTTTACAAGAAAACGAGGTTCGTAAAGTCAATGAAGATGAATCTGGAGAATTTATTGGTATCATCAACTATTCCATTATGGCATTAATTCAATTAGAATTAGGAATTGCCGACCAACCTGATTTGGATGTAGCCAAAGCAACCGAATTGTACGATGCTAAAATCAAGGAAACCAAAGAATTAATGGAAAACAAAAATCACGATTATGGTGAAGCTTGGCGTGATATGCGAGTAAGTTCGTTGACCGATTTAATTCTACAAAAGTTACTTCGCGTTAAACAAATCGAAGACAATAAAGGGAAAACAATAGTCTCAGAAGGGATTGATGCGAATTACCAAGACATGATTAATTATGCTGTTTTTGCTTTGATTTTAATGAAATAAAACAATAACAATCTTTCTCTAATTTTCAATATGATGAATCTCAAAAATATTTTTACTCAATTTTCTCGAATTTTCGTTGGAATTCTATTTATTATTTCTGGATTAATCAAATTGAATGATCCTGTAGGTTTCTCTTATAAATTAACGGAATACTTTGGTGAACCCGTTTTTAATATACCTTTTTTAGTTCCTTTTTCATTAGCAATTGCACTATTTATTGTAATTCTTGAAGTGGTTTTAGGTGTTATGTTATTGTTAGGTTTCAAATCAAAAATCACCGTTTGGCTTTTGTTATTATTAATTGTAAAATTTACATTTTTAACTTTTTACTCTGCTTATTTCAATGTGGTAAAAGATTGTGGTTGTTTTGGAGATGCATTGCATTTAACACCATGGGAATCATTCACTAAAGATGTAGTGTTGTTGTTTTTCATATTACTATTATTTTTCAATGTTCAACTAATTCAACCGCTATTTAAATCTAAAATTCAGAACATGCTAATTTCAATTAGCATAGGTCTTTGCGGTTTTATGGCGTTTTGGGTATTGAATCATCTACCCCTAATAGATTTTAGACCTTTTAAAGTAGGGAACTCAATTCAAAAAGGAATGGAAATTCCAGAAGGTGCGCCGCAATCAGTCGTAGAAATGACATTTATTTACAAAGTAAACGGAGTGGATACTGAATTTACAGAAAAGGATTTAATGAATATTCCTTCCGGGGCTACTTTTGTAGATCGAAAAGACAAAGTGATTGTAGAAGGTTATGTGCCGCCAATTCACGATTTCGCAATGGAAAAAGACGGATCAGACTTTAAAGAGGAGTTGTTACAAAATCCTAAATTAATAGTTTTTGTCACCTACGATTTAGCCATTTCCAACAAAGATGGTCTATCGCAATTAGAAAGTTTGAAACAAAAAGCTACAGCCAAAGGATATCAAGTAATTGGCCTGACGGGATCTACACCAGAACAAATAGAAAAAATAAAACAAGAATATAAGTTTTCGTTTGATTTTTATTTTTGTGATGCTACCGCTTTAAAAACGATTGAACGTGCCAATCCTAGTATTGTTATTTTGCAAAAAGGAACTGTAAAACAAAAAGTGCATTATAATGATATCGAAGATTTAAAATTATAACTAGATTACAGTTAATAAGTGCTTTAGTTATTAACTATAACGATGGTAAATTATAGCTGCATTCAACTGAAATAGTATTTCTAATCACTTTACTCTAAATTTGAAAAATATTTACTCCTTATGAAAAAATTATTTGCTTTAGTAATTGCATTCGCTACGTTTTCATGTACAAGCAATGCTCAAAAAACATCATTTTCAAATGTCGCTTTGTCTGAAACATTATTAGCAACAGATGGAAGTCAGGTAGCTTTTAAAGATATTATCAAAAAGCAAAAAGGAAAAACAACTGTAATTGAAGTTTGGGCTTCTTGGTGTGGTGACTGTGTCAAAGCGATGCCCAAAGTAAAAGAATTACAAGCCAATCATCCTGAGGTAGCCTATACCTTTATTTCGATGGATAAAACATCTGACAAATGGTTAGCCGGAATAGAAAAACACGAATTAAAAGGAGATCATTACATGGCTAATGATCAAATGAAAGGCGTTTTTGGACAAGCCATTGATTTGAATTGGATTCCAAGATATATCATCCTTGACAAAACGGGTAAAATTGTACTGTATCGCGCCATTGAAACTGATTTTGAGCTTATCGATGCCACATTAAACAAATTGAAATAAACTAAAACTATTATAAAAAAAACAACTGAAATGAGAAAAAAGATTGTTGCAGGAAACTGGAAAATGCATAAAAACGCTGAGCAAACAGAAGATTTATTAAATGAATTAATTGCTAAAGTGCCAACTGATACTACTGCTCAAGTTATTGTAGCACCTACTTTTGTGAACTTGGCTTCTGCTGTAGATCATTTAGAATTTACCAATATTGATGTAGCTGCTCAAAATGTTCACCAAGCAGAAAGTGGTGCATTTACAGGAGAAATATCTGCTGATATGTTAAAAAGTGTTGGTGTTAATACAGTAATCTTAGGACACTCTGAGCGTAGAGCTATTTTTCATGAATCGGATGCATTAATCGCTAGCAAAGTAGATGCAGCATTAGCGCACGAAATGACCGTAATATTCTGTTTTGGTGAAGAATTAAAAGACCGTCAATCCAACAATCATTTCAATGTGGTGGAAAACCAATTAAAAGATGGTTTGTTTCATATAAAAGCTGCAAGTTGGGAAAATGTAGTTTTGGCATACGAACCCGTTTGGGCTATCGGAACTGGTGAAACTGCTTCTCCAGAACAAGCACAAGAAATGCACGAATTCATTAGAGAAACAGTTCGTAAATCATTTGGAAGTGATGTTGCCGAAGACGTTTCAATCCTTTATGGTGGAAGTGTGAAACCTGAAAATGCAAAAGAAATTTTCTCTAAACCAGATGTAGATGGAGGTCTAATTGGTGGAGCTGCTTTAAAAGCAGATGATTTCGTTGCGATTATCAACGCGATTTAAATTATTTATTTTCAATTTAATAAAAGAGGTTTGTCTATTCAAACCTCTTTTTTTTGTTTTTTATTGGTGACAATACATAAAGAGAAACGTACATTTGCAAAAAAATAATAAACATGTCAAATAGTTATATCGGATACCATTTTACAATTGAACCCAAAGAACTAGGTTCAGAAATTCTTATTGCCGAATTAGGAGAAAAAGCCTTTGAAAGTTTCACAGAAACTGAAACAGGGATTGATGCTTTTGTACAAAAAGAGTTATGGGACGAAACTATTCTTGATGATGTGTATATTCTACAATCGGAAGAATTTACCATTGACTATACTTTTGAAGAAATAGAGCAAATCAATTGGAACGAAGAATGGGAAAAGAACTTTGAACCAATAGAAGTCGATGGAAAATGTCATGTTCGTGCACCATTTCACCCAAAAACAGAGGCTACATTTGATATTGTAATTGAACCTAAAATGAGTTTTGGAACTGGTCATCACGAAACAACTCATATGATGATTCAGCATTTATTAGAAATGGACGTGACCGATTTAAAAACTTTAGACATGGGATGTGGGACTGCCATCTTAGCTATTTTAGCTGAAATGAAAGGGGCTCAACCTATCGATGCGATTGATATCGATAATTGGTGTTATTTGAATTCAATTGAAAATGCTGAGCGCAATAACTGCCAACATATTACTGTTTATGAAGGTGATGCTGCTTTATTACAAGGCAAAAAATACGACTTAATTATTGCCAATATTAACCGCAATATTCTTTTGAACGATATGCAATCGTATGTCGATTGTTTGAATCCTAAAGGAACTATTTTATTTAGTGGATTCTATGAAGAAGACATTCCATTTATTGATAATTCTTGTACCGAAAAAGGATTAACCTACATCAAAAAGTTCCAAAGAAATAATTGGGTTTCATTAAAATATGTAAATTAGATTCCGTAATACTAAAGTACAAATCCGTCCCTCCAATGAGTACTAAAGAAAAAGTTAGAGAAAGAGTTAACGTCAAAGAAGCAACAACTGCCAATAATGAAATTGTGGTGTATAATGATGATGTGAATACTTTTGATCACGTTATTGAAACTTTAGTTCGTGTGTGCGACCATACACCCGAACAAGCAGAACAATGTTCGCTTATTATTCATTACAATGGAAAATGCACTGTAAAAACCGATGTATACGAAAAACTTAAACCACAATGTATTCAATTACTAGCAGCAGGATTAAGCGCTGAAATAGTATAACACTTCACAAATTATTTCATTTTTTTATACTATTTACAGTTTTATTCTATATTTGATTAAAATAATAGGTAGTTATGAAAGAATATGCAGCAGTTTTAGTCATTGCAATGCCATTGTTTTTGGCCTTAATTCTAATTGAAAAACTTTACGGATATTATAAAGGTGAAGATACGGCGCCTATTATGGATTCAGTTTCCAGTATCAGTTCCGGAATTATCAATTCTCTTAAAGATGTTCTCGGTCTAAGTGTTACACTACTTTCTTACGAATGGATGTCCCAACATTTAGCTTTATTTCAACAAGAAATCACCATAACTTCAATTATAATTGCATTTATCGCAATTGATTTTTACGGTTATTGGTCGCACCGATTGGCTCACCAAATTAATTTTTTCTGGAATAAACATGCCATTCATCATAGCAGTGAAGAATTTAATTTGTCATGTGCTTTACGCCAAAGTATTTCAAGTTTTGTTAATCTATTTACTTTTTTATTAATTCCAGCAGCCCTATTGGGGGTGCCCGCAAAAGTGATAGCTATCACCTTACCTATTCACTTGTTTTTACAATTTTGGTATCATACCAAACACATTAAAAAATTGGGATTTTTAGAGGAAATTATTGTAACTCCCTCCCATCACAGAGTACATCACGCCATCAATCCAGAATATATGGATAAAAATCATGGCCAAATTTTTATTTTTTGGGACAAATTATTTGGTACGTATCAAGAAGAGTTAGAGGAAGTCCCTGCAGTTTTTGGCATTACAAGACCTGCACAAACTTGGAATCCGTTCCGCATAAATTTCCAACATCTTTGGTTATTAATTAGTGATGCTTGGCGTGCTGAAAACTGGAAAGACAGACTTACTATTTGGTTCAAACCAACAGGCTGGAGACCAGAAAATTTTGAAGAAAAATATCCTGTAACAAAAATAGCAGATGTGTATAGTTTTACTAAATACGGAACACAGCATTCGAAAATATTAATGTATTGGTCCACAATTCAGATGTTTGTCACCTTAGGTTTAGTTAGCTATTTGTATCTTTCAATTGCGCAAATGGAGCTTCAAAATATATTTATCTATGGCACTTTTATTTTTATAAGTGTCTACAGTTATACTGAACTAATGGATACCAATAACTATTCTTTGTTTTGGGAAACTGTACGTTTAGCTTTTGGAATTGGCATTATTATTTATTTGGGAAATTGGTTCAATATTGATACTAATATTCCGTTCGGAACCCTAATAATTAGTAGCTATTTAGTACTTTCATGGGGTGTTAACTTCTATTTTGTAAGCTCTGGTTTTAAATCAGAAAAATTAGCAATCGCCTAAATAATACCATTATGAAAAATAAAGCTGCACTTTCCATTTACATTGGGTTTAGTATTTTCTATTTAGTAATTACCGCATTAAACCAAGAAGCAATAGCTCGTTTTCTAAAGCCATTTTTATTACCCTTATTACTAGTTGCAGTATACAATTCGCCAGCATTTACTACTAAAAAATTGTTGCTAACCGCGTTGACTTTTTCATGGATAGGAGATGTGATTTTACTTTTTGCCGATAAGGGCGAAATCTATTTCATTTTAGGATTAGTTGCTTTTTTAGTATCGCATGTGTTTTACATTGTATTATTTAGCAAACAATCCATTAGCAAAACAATCCATAACAAAATAAGTTTCGGTGCTGGTACAGGTCTTATTCTATTGTATTTCTTTGGAATGATTACTAATTTGGGACCTCAATTAGGCCCACTTACAGTACCCGTTGTAATATATGCTGTAGTGATAAGTACTATGTTATTTTATGCACTCAAAGGTAGTTTTCAATGGAATGCAATACCATATCAATCGGTGCTAATTGGTGCTATATTCTTTATTAGTTCCGATAGTATTTTGGCTTTCAACAAATTTGATCAGCCAATTCCCCAGGCTTCTTTTTTAATTATGATTACCTACTTAGCAGCTCAATTCTGTATAGTATGGGGAATTTTGAAATTGAATCAAAAAAAATAGCATTCTCTTAAGTAAGAAAATACTATTCAATTAAATTAAATTATATTAATTTTTAATGAGGTAATTTATCTTTTAAAACTCCGTACAATATAGTTCCTACCAAAGCACCGGAAAGAACCAAAACCACAGGAAGAACTCCAGCACCTAACAAAATAAAGATAGGACCCGGACAAGAACCTACAAGTCCCCAACCTAAACCAAAAAAGATACCGCCAATAATATAACGAGCAGTACCTTTTTCTTTATCCTTGATCACGATTGTTGATCCATCAATGGCTTTGATGTTATTTCTCTTGATAAATTGAATACTAATAATTCCTGTAGCGATAGCAACTGAAATAATTCCGTACATATGAAACGATTGAAATTGAAACATTTCATAAATGCGGTACCAAGACACAGCTTCTGATTTTGTCAAAACAATACCGAAAATAAAACCTACTAATAAATATTTGATGAATTTCATAATTAAAAAATAAGAGGTAAAATGAAATGAACCATTAGTAAACCGCCGATAAAAAAGCCAATAACCGCTTTCAAAGAAGGTAATTGTAAATTACTTAAGCCGGAAATGGCATGTCCCGAAGTACATCCTCCAGCATAACGTGTTCCAAAACCTATCAATACACCGCCAATAATTAAAATCAATATACTTTTAGGCGATACAAAGATTTGATTTCCGAAAAGTGCATCTGGAGCTAACTTCCCATTAGGTGCGTCGATTCCAAGCTTTGCTAATTGTTCTATAGTCGTAGGATTAATAGAAACATTGGTTGGGTCACTCATCCAATGTGTGGCAACAAAACCACCAAGAATAGCTCCCAAAACTACAATTAGATTCCATTGATTAGCTTTCCAATCAAAATTAAAATAAGAGATTTTCTTACCAAGACCCGACATAGAACAAAGTGACTCTAAATTTGATGACATTCCGAAATGTTTTCCGAAATAGGTCAAACAAAGCATAATCAAACCAATACAAAAACCTGAAATATACCAAGGCCATGTTTGAAAAAAGATATCCATAAATTCTATTTTTTGGTAAAAATAGCAATTCTAAGTTGCAAACAAAAACTATTAATTTAAGTAGAATTATTTTCTTAACGAATACAACTTCTAAAGTTCTCACTATATTTGTGAGAGAACATTTAATGAAATTTTCGTTATTAAATCGCATCCAATTATGAGAAAAATTATCTTACTTTTCAGTTTATCCATTTTTATAAGTTCTTGTGTAAGTACCCGCTCCACCTTAAAAAATGTAGATGATTCAGCACCTGACTTGGTTTTAACTCCAAACAATACTTTTGATATTAAACTCTTTAGTACCGACAAAAAATATGGATACGATAAAGATTATCCAATCAATATATTTTTTCAGACAAGCAAATCTGAAGTCAACCAAGAACGCTTTTTAAATGCATTGGCTGGACCTAAAGGAGAGAAAATAACCTATACGAAATTAGAAAGCTGTTGCCCCTTCCCTACTAAAAGAAGTGAAATGGGAGCAGGATTCTTGGATGTGTATGAGCTTCAATGGGAAGGACAAAAAAAACCTATTGTATTGTACTTAAATATATACGAAAAAGGAATTCTTATGGTGCCAATGGGCCTACGACTTAGAGATAAATAGAAACAAAAAAAGCACCTTAAAGGTGCTTTTTTGTTATAAATATTTAATTGAATTAATACTGTACTTGGAATAAAGCGTTACTAAACAACAAAATTCCGTTCTCCCAAAACCCTCTAAATAAAGGATTGTCAATCATGTAAATCACTGTGCCTTTCTCTTTTTTCTCTACTGCAAACGTAACCGTTTCTTCTAATTTTTTCTTCAAATTATGTCCCACAAAACCATAACTTGAATAGTTTTTAGGAACATAAATAACATTAGAAGCTTTTGTCAATAAAGAATATTTTCTAGCATCTGTCTTCAAACTAAAATAACTATTTCCTAAACCGAATGATAAGGGATGAGAGGAATCTAGAGCGTTTTCGATAATTGCACCTGGAATGGAAGACGATATCAATCTTCTTTCATTATTGTGAAAATCAAATAACCTACTTTTAAGCTCTTTTTCTTTAGCCTCAGTTTCAGCTTTAGTCTTATCCTCATCAGTTGCAAAAACACTCAAGGCATAATTATCATTGTTTTCAAACAGACCTAATGCTTCATTCATAGCAATTACTTTTCCACCTTTTTTGATCCAATCTGTTACTTGTGATTTCAAATCATCCGAAAAATTATAATTACCGTCAGCAAGAATCAATGTGTTGAATTCCGACCAATCTATTCTTCCAATATTAGAAACATCCACTATACTTGTTGGATACTGGATCACTTCATCCAAATAATGCCAAACTGCTCCAAACTCAGTTGGATTGACACCTTTACCTGATAAAAGTAGAATTTTTGGTTTCTTAATTAATGAGAAGTTTTCTCCCCCTAAATCACGAGCATTAACTGAAAATCCAGAAGTCAAATAATTGTAATCCGATTTAGTTTTAATAATATCACTCACCCTTTTCTCAAAATCGACAATGGTAGGATTATCACCTTTACTTACTATTAATCCTCCAGCTTCAACGGTAACATCACCAAATACTGCTTTTTGTGCAGCAGTTCTTACGTTGATACCATTTTGAAGAAGTAGCGAAACTACTTTTGCAGAAGTTCTATTATTCCAAGGAATATGGAAAGCATATACTTTCTCTGGTAGCATTAATTCTTTTCGATCAATTGAAGGTTTTGTGTTTATTGCCAAACTATTCTTCAAAGCATATCCGTCAATTCCATACGCCAAAGGTAAATCCCAAGCTGTAATATCATACGATAAACTATCATTCAACTTTTGATTCGGTTCAAATAAAACCTGAGTCATTACCCCTCGAGGTTGATCTGCTTTGATAATTAAATCATTCGGTTCAATTGAAAATGCATTGTCCTTTTTTGTTTTATAATTGAATCCAATCGATTTTTGACTTGCATTCGCAAACGAATATTCAATCCCATTCTTTTTAAGCAACTCAACCAATTGTTCTGACTTTGGATTGTTTTTCATCACATAGGTGGCATAAACTCCCTTAGCTTTTTTTCTGGAATTGGTCATAAATCCTCTAAAACCTTTTAGCAATTGATCTGACTGATTGGATGCTGTTTCAATAATAGTTAGTACTGCTTTCGCATGGTGAGTCAATCTATCTTTAGTAGTCAAATGAGATCCATTAGCTAATTTAATTTCGCGTCCAGCTCCTATTCCACCTTGTTCCAATGTCATTCCAACAGCACCGTTATAAGTTGGATAGGTATCGCCATAACTTGGATAAAACAAATCAAATCGTTCACGAGTATTGTACAACCAATTTTCCTTATCAAATTTGGCTGCAATATTTTTTCCTAACGAGAAATGAAAATCTTTTTGGTATTGGTCGATAAATTCATGTAAAGGCTCTGCCGATGGAGGGAAAAAATAAGGTGATTCGTATCCCATTTCATGAATGTCAGCATGAACTTGTGGCATCCATTGATTGTATAAAGCTATACGTTTTTGAGATTCAATTTGTGTTTGCCATGCCCAGTCCCGATTCAAATCAAAAATATAATGATTGTATCTACCACCTGGCCAAACTTCCATATGCTCTCTATCAGACAATCCTGGATGCGTTTTCTTTCCTGAAATTTCACGCAACCAATTAGCATAGCGAGAAAGTCCATCTGGATTTTCACATGGGTCCAAAATTACTATCGTATTTTTTAACCATTCTTTGCTTTCTTTATTTGCAGGATTCAATAACTCATAAGCTACAGTCATAGCACTTTCCATACCCGCATATTCGTTTCCATGTACGCTAAAGCTGATCCAAACAATAAGTTTGTCTCCAATTTTTTGATTTTTTTGATTGGAAAGACCAATGGCGCTCAAATTATTATTTCTAATTTGATCTAGGTTGGCCAAATTTTCAGGAGTTGAAACAAAATAAACATTCAAATTTCGTTCTTCATTCGTTTGTCCATATACCTGATGTTTAATAAAGGAAGATTCCTTTACCAAATGTCCAAAGTAGGCCTCAGTTTGATGATAGAAAGTAATTTGTTTACCATAATTAGGCAAAAATTCTGAAGGAGACTTAATTTGAGCCTGTAGGGTTGATCCAAGGATAAATAGGAATAAAAAGGATACAATAGATTGTTTCATATTTCATTATTTTAATTAAATGAATTTCAAAAGTAACTAGAAAAACAGAATCAAACTACTTTAGATTTTAAAAATAGCCCACCCAACTTAATTAAAGTTTAAAAATAAGTTGGGATAGCTATAAAAATAGGACTATTTTCTCCTTGTATCAATCAAATAAACTATTTTCCAGAGACCATTATCTTTAAATAATGTAAAGGCATTGACTCCTTTGTGGCTCAACTTATTGTTCAAATAAAACTCATAAGGCGTCCAAACGTGAGCCATGGCTCCATCTACCTGAATGGAATAATCTAGTAATTTTTCTTCAAAAAGAATAGTGTTGGGTATCGTTGCAATAGAACGAAAAAAATCTTGAGCAGAATCGTTTTTTAATTGGGTACCTTTTGATGATTCTGAAATAGATTGTAAAATCATTTTATCAGCACAAACTGATTTCATCGTGATGGAGTCTTTAGCATGGAACCCTTTAAAAAAAGTAACGACTACTTGTTTTACTTCTTCATTTTGAGAATAAGTAGCGCTTGAAAAAATAAGTATAAGACTTACTAAAATTGTTTTCATAGTATTAAAATAATAATCATTTGTCAAAATAAACAATAAT
>ERZ650308.827-NODE-827-length-16712-cov-11.149066_pt1 | contig 16712 bp, 16 predicted proteins | sample MGYA00376244_ERZ650308 | MGnify/ENA primary metagenome ERZ650308 (study PRJEB26733, sample SAMN07839295) | wastewater metagenome | biome: small river; feature: stream; material: water | place: USA: North Carolina | collected 2016-04-26 ... | reverse complement strand
GACATAGAACGACTGACCTTTGGTGTTTGGCATTCTTCTATCTTAAAGCTTTGCGGGCCTCGAGAACCGACTGATAGAGCTCGCTTTTGCCCGCTCCGGCTGCACCAGCTATTTCGGCGACGGCCTGCTTGAGACCTATTCCATCCTCGATGAGCGCCAAAACCTGCTGCACTAAATCTTCGCTCTTGGTTTCGACGGCTTCTGCGCCAGCGATCACCAAGACCATCTCACCCTTTGGCTCACTCTTTGCCCACTCAACTAGTTCGGGCAGAGTGCCACGTTGGGTGTGCTCAAACTTCTTGGTCAACTCCCGCGAAACGCTCGCCTGGCGAGTTGCACCCAAAACCGCTGCTGCGTCCTCAAGAGACTCCAGGATGCGGTGTGGCGATTCGAAGAAAACCATTGTGCGGGCCTCGCGAATCAACGATTCGAATGCTTTTTTTCGGTCGCCAGATTTACGCGGTAAAAAACCTTCAAAGGTGAATCGGTCGGTAGGCAGGCCTGAAACGGCGAGCGCCGAGAGAACGGCCGAAGGCCCAGGGATGATTGTCACGGCAATTTCTGCCTTGACTGCTGCTCGGACCAACAAGAAACCTGGGTCACTTACCGTAGGCATTCCCGCATCGCTCACCACGAGAACGTCATCCTCGCCTGCAATTTCAAGAATCTGCTCGATGCGATCGGATTCGTTATGCTCATGCAGGCTGAACAGGCGAGCATTCAATTTGATGCCCAGAGCATTAGCCAACTTGAACAGGCTGCGAGTGTCTTCGGCAGCGATGAACTTTGAAGAGACCAGGTGTTCGACCAGTCGCGGCGAAGCGTCGGCTAGATTGCCGATGGGAGTCGCAGCGAGGATGAGCACGCTCTATTGTCTAGCATTAGGGCGTGATCGCATTACTTAATCGAGTCTTGGCCGACGAAAAAAGTCGCCGCCGGTTCAATCTCGGAGCACCCTGGCTCGTAATTGCGCTTGCCGCGTTTCTTCGCCTCTGGAACCTCGGTTACCCAAAAAAGTTGGTTTTCGATGAGACCTACTACGTCAAGGATGCCTGGACTCTCTGGAACACCGGCGCAGAGAAGGCTTGGCCAAAAGAACCGAACTTGGCTTTTGAGGCCGGTCAGGTAAATACCTATCTAAATGATCCAAGTTTTGTAGTTCACCCACCGCTGGGCAAATGGATTATGGGGCTCGGAATGTGGCTCCTGGGACCCGAACACAGTTACTCGTGGCGAATCAGCGTTGCTGTACTCAGCATTGCCGCGGTAGGTCTAATCATGATCATTGCCAAGATTTTGTTTCAGACGCGCATTTGGGCGCTTGCCGCCGGTTTCTTGTTCGCTATTGACGGTCACGCAATCGTGCTTGGAAGAACCGGACTCCTCGATGGCATCCTCATGTTCTTCGCCCTATTGGCGTTCTATTTCTTACTCAGACACCTGCAGACTCGAACTCTTGGTTCGCCCAGCTGGCGACAACCGTGGCTCCTTGCCGTAGGCATCTCGTTAGGCGCGGCTTCAGCGGTTAAATGGTCTGGCCTCTACTTCCTCGCGGCATTTGGTCTCTATGTAGCCATCAGCGATGCAATCGAACGACGCAAGGCGGCCCTGGCGCAGTTGCCGGCAGGCGAGTCGCTAGCGCTCAGATCGTGGATCTTGCCAAGCGCACTTCAAGGCGTCATCAGCTTTGTCCTCTTGGTGCCAACGGCACTAATCACCTATGTTGCAAGTTGGGCTGGTTGGCTCTTAACCTCCGGTGGCTACGATCGCGACTCAAACTCGAATCCGTTTTTGGCGCTCTGGAAATATCACCAAGACGCCTACGGGTTCCATGTAAACCTGCACACGCCACATTCCTATGCCGCTAACCCAATCACCTGGCTACTTGCCATTCGACCAACCAGCTTCTTTTACGAAGGTTTGAGCAACGGCCAGGATGGCTGCGGATCTCCATCTGGTTGCTCTAGCGCAATCACCGCACTTGGCAACCCACTCATTTGGCTTCCGGCGGCTGCGGCGCTGCTCTTCTTGGCCTACCTTTTTGTTACTCGAAAGAGCAAAGTCGGCGGCTTGATTTTGCTCGGCATCGCGGGTGGCTACTTGCCTTGGTTAGCGTTCATGAACCGCACCGTTTTCCAGTTCTACTCAATCGCATTTCTACCTTGGATGATCCTGGCTCTGGTCTACGTGATCCGCATGTACCTGTTGACTAGGTCAAGCGATGAGCTACCCCGAGCGGTCCGATTCGTCGGCGGATATTTTGGCCTGACTTTTGCGGTTAGCCTATTCTTCTTACCACTTTGGATTGGCACCTGGACTCCTTATTGGTATTGGCACCTTCACATGTGGCTTCCGAGTTGGATCTAATAAATGAGTAGTTACGGAGCGCTATTCCGGGCACCCGGCTTCCTTCGGGTGATTACGTCGCAGCTCTATGCCCGGTTTCCATTTGGCATGATGACATTAGCCTTCGTCATGCACATTGAGCACGTTCACCACTCTTATGCGGTGGCTGGTCTGGCGCTCGGCGCCGACACTATTGGCGCAGCAATTTCAGGCCCAGTGCTTGGCCGATTACTGAGCAAGTATGGGACTAGCCGGATTCTGATTACTACTGCCGTGATTGGCGCGGCAGCGATGGCTGGCATTGGATTGTTCAACGCTCCCCCGGTCGTCATGATTGCACTCGCACTCGTCGTCGGGCTCACCTCGCCACCGATTCAGACTGCTGCTCGAACCATTTACCCCACCCTGGTCAAAAAGAAAGACTTGCCCGCGGTTTATTCTCTGGATGCAACCTCACAGGAACTTATCTGGGTCATCGGTCCGGTGCTCGCCACCATCTTGGCAGCGCAGGTGAACACCATGTTTGTTGTGGTCCTAATGGCTGTGGTGCAGGTCACCGGAGCAATCTGGTTCTGTTCAAATCGCGAAGTAAATCAGATGGTGATTCCTAGCCCGGATCGCAAAATGGGTGGCGTTCTAACCAACAAGATCGTGCTCACAACCGCAATTCTTGGCTTGCTTCTCATCGGCGGTTTTAGCGGCGTCGAAGTTGGCACGGTTGCGATTGTGCCGAAGGCTATGGCCGGGCTCGTGATCGGAGCCCTATCGTTGGGCTCCATCGTTGGCGGGGTCTTCTTGGGTAACCGAGTGAAGTCACGCTGGTCACTCACCGGACTTCTTGGCCTCGTGCTGGCTGGCTATCTTCTCCTTTGGGTTTCACCGAGCGACCCAATCTGGATTGCACTTTGCCTATTTATTTCTGGAGTCGGCGTGGCGCCATCGCTCGGCATCCTCGGCGCCGCGATTGCTGGAAACCTAAAGGCTGGTGACGCTGCCGAGGCAAATGGCTGGGCCAGCACTGGGCAGCTCATGGGCTACTCCGCGGGTGCCGCCCTTTCGGGAATCGCTATCGACTCGGTGTCTAACACCTCAGCATTTTTAGTTTCATTGGTCTTCGGCGTTGGCGCCATCCTGGTTGCCATAATGGCCGTTGACATCATGTCACCATCAGGGAAGCAGAACTAATGAACACCTACGCAGTCAACTACTTCTACGTTGCCGACGATGAAACTATGGCCGAGGTTCGCCCAATTCATCGCGCCTGGCTCACCAAACAGCTAGATGCCGGCACGCTTCTCGCCAGCGGCCCGCTGGTTGATACCCCCGGTGCACTTTTAATCTTCAAAGCGGAATCAGTTGAAGAGTTGGCAGGTTTACTAGATCAAGATCCATTTGATCAGGCTGGCTGCATCGGCGAACGCGTGATCAATCAATGGAACCCCGTATTCGGACCTTGGAGTAACTAATGTCATTTGACCCAAAGAACATGCCTCTGATCGAACTGAACAATGGGCAAAGGATTCCGCAGTTGGGCCTCGGAGTTTACAAACTGGCAGCGGCATCTGCGGCCGATTTGGTCTCTGCGGCAATCGAAACCGGTTATCGAAGAATCGACACTGCGGCACTTTATGCCAATGAGGCTGAGGTCGGCGAAGGCATTCGCCAAAGCTCCATTCCACGCGAAGACATCTACGTGACCACCAAAATCTGGCACGACAATCACGGTTACGACAATGCCCTAAAAGCAATCGATGAGAGCCTTGACCGCCTGAACATCGACTACGTGGATATGGTGCTCATTCACTGGCCGGCGCCAGTCCAGGACAAGTTTGTCGAAACTTGGGCAGCCTTCCAGCACGCGGTAACCACCGGCAAGGTGCGCGGCATCGGAGTTTCCAACTTCCACCCAATGCACCTTCACAAGCTACTTGCGGCCGGTGGAACAGTTCCGGCTATCAACCAGGTTGAACTCCACCCAGCGCTTCAGCAGCCAGAACTGCGCGCCTACAACAGCTCGCATGGCATAGCCACCGAGGCTTGGTCTCCGCTGGCCCGTGGCCGCTTTCACAACGAGGCAGTAATCGCGCAGATTGCCGAGAAACATGGCAAGACCCCGACTCAGGTAATCATTCGCTGGCATATTGAACTCGGCAACCTGGTAATCCCTAAGACGGCTAACCCGGCTCGCCTACTTGAAAACATTTCAGTGTTTGACTTCAGCTTGGATGAGCACGACATGGCAGCCATCGCAACACTCGATTCGGGCTTCCGCACCGGACCAAACCCAGAAGAATTCAACTAGTAATGCGAGTCCTAGTCTCAGGCGCAAGTGGTCTGGTTGGCAGCGAAGTCATTCGGCAGTTGAAAGCTGAGGGCCACGAAGCTCTGCGCCTGGTTCGCCGAAAGGCATCGGCAGTTGACGAGGTTGAATGGGATCCAAGCCGCGGCTACCTGCCGCCTGGAATCATGGAGACCATTGATGCGGTTGTGAATATGGCCGGCGCAACCACCGGCAAGATTCCCTGGACTGCCAAGTACAAAGAAGAAATTGTGAGTTCACGCCTGGACTCAACTCGCACCCTTGTTGCAGCTATGCAATCAGCCAAACGTCGACCAGAGGTACTCGTTAGCGGTTCAGCATCTGGTTTCTATGGCGACTCGGGTGAGCGAATCTTGAGCGAGTCAGCGCCTAAGGGAACCGGGTTCCTTAGCGATTTGGCTCACGCCTGGGAGCAAGAAGCCCTAAAGGCGCCAACCGATGTGCGAGTTGTGCTCGCCAGAACCACGATGGTGATGTCACGCAAACTAGGTGCCCTCGGGCGCTTGCTGCCGCTGATCAAACTTGGAATTGGTGGCCCGCTTGGCTCGGGTAAACAGTGGTGGGCCTGGATTTCTCTTCCGGACGAAGCAGCGGCCATCATCCATCTGATCAAGACACCGAGCGCTAAAGGCGCCTACAACCTGACCGCTCCCGAACCTGCAACTTGCGGCGAGATTGTAAAAGAACTTGCTAAGAGCCTCAGTCGACCAAGCCTCATCGCAGTGCCGTCTTTTGCTCTGAAGGCGCTCATCGGCGAAGCCGCGGTTGAGTTGTTGCTTTGTAGCCAGAATATGTCTGCAGACCGATTGCTAAAGACCGGCTTTAAATTTCAGCACCCCACACTGCACGAAGCTGCAACCTGGGTTACAAAAAGATAAGTTTCAAGTAATAAAAAATCCCGCCACCGGCAAAGGTGACGGGATTTTTTGTTTTAAGTTACTTTGCAGCAGGCTGCTTTGCGGCTGGCTTTGCAGCAGGCTTTGCAGCAGGCTTTGCGGCTGGCTTTGCAGCAGGCTTCTTAGCTGCGGTGGTCTTTGCCGCTGGCTTTGCCGCAGGCTTAGCAGCTGGCTTTGCAGCAGCCTTAGCAGCTGGCTTTGCAGCAGCCTTAGCAGCTGGCTTAGCAGCAGGCTTCTTAGCTGCGGTGGTCTTAGCAGCAGGCTTAGCAGCAGCCTTTGCTGCAGGCTTAGCGGCTGGCTTCTTTGCAGCAGGCTTTGGAGCAGCAGCCTTTGCAGTGGTCTTAGCAGCAGTCTTTGCAACCTTCTTCACAGCGGTTCCTGCGGTCTTGGTTGCGGTCTGAGTTGCCTTTGAAGCGGTCTTTGCAGTTGCGTTGACCTTCTTCTCAACGGTCTTAGCTGCTGATGCAACCTTCTTCTCTGCAGCTGCAACGGTCTTCTCGACCTGCTTCTCTAGATCTGCGGTTACCTTCGCTGCCTCGTCAACAACTTCGGCGGCCAGCTTGCCGGCGTCCTTTGCAATGTTCTTTGCGTTCTTGGCAAAGAGCTTCTTTGCGGTGTCGAAAATGCCCATGATGTGTTTCCTTAAATTTGGGGGATTGTGAAATCTTTACAAGTCTAGCGACTGCGCCTAATTACTGCGCAAGAGAAATGACTAAATACGAAGTATCGGAAAGTGGGCGAGATTAGAGCTAGCCGTTTGCGCGACGACGTCGAAGAATCTCATCGAGTTCTGATTGCGAAAGTTGACGAGCAACCACAGCTTCGCGAACGGTCTCAATGGACGAGACGCTAGCCAGTTCAACGACTTCGAGCGTTCCTTGAAATGCGCGTGGGGCCGGCAACTCACTACGCTCCCAAGCGCGTGCATCGGCAACTTCGCTCACAATGTCTTCGCCAGCGTATTCACGCGCCAGGGCAACAAAGTTATCGACTGACGCTCTGCGCGCTGGTTGCGCTTGGCGCCTCGACTTAGCCGCACGAGCTGGGCTGTGGCCAATGCCTCGTTCGCGATCCTGCGCACGCTTGAACCACGATGGAACGAAGACCAATAGCCATAGTCCGGCGACTACTGCTAGGGCCATTCCGCCAAATCCATCAAAGTTCATAGTTCAAAGATATGAGTTAGCTACCCATCTCATCGGCATTTAATTCGGTGTGTTTAATTCCGCCCCCGATTTGACCACTCCACGGATAGCTGAGGCTTGGCACCTCACCCTTAATCCAACGGTTTAGCACTCCCCTTGTAACCTCTTCGCGGGTTAGAGCAAATACGTAGTGATCTCGCCAAGCACCATTGATGTGGATGAAGCGCTCTTTCAAACCTTCGTAACGGAATCCAAGTTTTTCGACAACACGGAGCGAAGCAACGTTTTCAGGTCGAATATCTATTTCGGCCCGATGCAACCCGACGACGTTGAAAAGGTAATCGGTAATCAGTGCAACCGCCGTTGGAGTCACACCTTTGCCGGCCACTTCTGGAACAACCCAATAACCGATTACGGCGCTCGAAACTGAGCCGTAAAGAATGTTGGCTACGTTCAACTGCCCGACTACCTGCCCCTGGTATTCGATTACACACGGCAAACCCGACTGATCATCTAGCTGGCGAACCAGGCCTCTGACCATTGATTTGATATCGAACGAGTTGGGGCCAAATGGATTAGTGGCCTCCCATGGCCTCAACCATTCACGATTCCCAAGAATGAGCCGCTCGAGTAGCTTTGCATCGCGCTGGCGAAGCAGTCTCAATGTCACATCTCCATGAGTGAGAGCAAAAGTCATAGCCACGATGGCAAGATTAGTCCCATGGATGCGATCAATCAGCAAAAACGCAATTTGCGAGCCGATTTGAAGCTTCGTCGCGCGGGTCGCGAATATGACGCAGAACTCGCAGGCGGACTGTGCGTGCAGATGGCCGAACTTTGCCTAGCGAATGGAGCAAAAAAAGTTGCCTGCTACCTGGCTTATGGAGATGAACCCGATACCGAACTTTTCATCGATTGGGCAATCGAAAACCAGATTGAAGTCCTAATTCCGATCTCGCAAGAGGACGGCTCGCTAACTTGGGTTCGCTTTGAAGGCGAGACAGAAATCGGCATTTTCGGGTTTGCGGAGCCAATCGGCGAAGTCGCAAAACTCGCCGGCGCAGACCTCATTTTTGTGCCAGCCTTGGCCGTGGATTCGCAGGGCCAGCGACTCGGAAAAGGCAAAGGCTACTACGACAGAGCGCTAGCCGCGCTGGAGAACGTCGCGCCCGTCATCGCTGTGGTATTCGATGACGAGTTGCTTGAAACCGTGCCGACTGAAGACCACGATCACCCGGTGGATGCGGCAATCACACCATCGAGCACCACACGCTTCAGCGAGCGGTTAAACTAGAGACATGCCCCTTTATTCTTACGTTTGCAAGCAGTGCGAGCATGCCTTCGATGTGCAGCAGTCATTTGCCGAAGCGGCGCTAACCAAGTGCCCAGAATGTGGCGGAGAACTTCGCAAAGTGTTCGGCAAAGTTGGCGTGACATTCAAGGGCAGCGGTTTCTATCGAAACGACTCTGGCTCAACTAGTAAAAAAGACTAGTCATTCAGAAGTTTTAGCCCCAGTGCGGCGGTTTATCCCCGCGCAAGCGTGCATCATTCGAATCAGCACGATCACCCCAGGCAGCGTCGGAGTCTTCAAACGCGCGTTCAGCCGGGTCAAATAGAGGCGTCGGGCGTTTTGAAATCTGCATACCCAGTTGTTCAGCAATTCGCTGGGCAATAGCCTGAGGGTCAGAGAATAATTCAAAGCTGTGTACCCGAATGTACTGCCAACCGAGGGCTCTAAGAAGACCCGGGCGGATGCGGAATCGCTCATTTCGATTTGCCCCGCGCAGCGCCCAATCCGGTTCGATTACTGCAGCCTTTTTTGCATAACTAACCACCAGCGGCATTGATGCAGAAAGCGATTCATCCACACGGGCACCAAGCTTCTTTAGGCGGAGGCTTAGATCATTGAGCATCGGATCTGGGTTAGCATCGGTAAGCTCCGGGATGGCATCCGCTGCTGATAGCAAGTCGCTTAGCAAGAGCGCACCGTGACTTAATCGGTCCTCCGGAATGTCTGAGGCGGCAAAGCAAGAGATCACAGTTATTTCTTTGCGGGCACTCACCAAAAGGTTGGCGAGCGACCGTCTACCCTCGGGTTCACTCAGTTGACCAAAGTTTGAAAGCACGGCACCGTGCGAGGTGCGGCCAAAACCGATTGAGAAAATTACCCGATCGGCGAGCCGGTGAGTAAGGTCAGCGAGGGCCAGGACTTCGAATTTCTCTGACCCGTGACTGTGGAAGAATTCTGCCAATTCGGGACGCTTCTTCAGACCCTCTCGAATGGCTACTCGCACCCGCTCCGCATGCACGGCAGAGGCGCTGGCCAACAGGAGGGAGTCCTCCGGGTGCCAAGCTGCGTGGTGGAATACCTGTTCTACCGCGCGGGCCACCTCGGCATCCAAACTCTCAGTTGCGCCTTCGATGGTGCTGGTGGCGCGATTTTCGAGTAGAACCAAATCGAGGTTGTAGGTCTTTTCGCCGAGGTATTCGGCTGCGCTTGGTTCAAATTCAATTCGATTTTGATAGAACTCACGATTGATGAGACGAGCCAAGGCTTGACTTGTGGTCCGATAACTATTTCTCAGAACCTCGGATCCGAAGATGCGGCGCACCTCATTGAACACCGATGGAGAGGCGATTTCACGCCCAAGCGGCAAGGCCCGGGGTTCAATTTCAAATCCAGTAGGTAGGGATATTGCGTCATCACCGAAAGCAATAATCTGACCGGCACGAGACACGGCTCCAAAGTTTTCGGCAATCGTTGAACCGGCTGCGTCCAAGACAAAGACCACATCGAATGAATCGGTGAAGTTCTCGGCAACTTCGTAGGGAGAAAGAAGCTGAACGGGTGCAATCACGGGCCAAATGGTCGGCGCCGCCCCACGCAATGTTGCAAAGCTCGCGGATCCGGTTTTCAAAACCGCTTTCAACTCCTGAGCTTCTGAAGGGTTTGAAGCAAGCGCAGCATGCCAGGCATCCCCGAGATATTTTGCAAGGTGTTTGGCACCCAGAAGAATTTGGGCGTCATAAGCAACGCGGAATGCCTCTTCGATTGCATCGATGCGCTCTGCTGAATAGCCAAGCAAGGTTGAATCCTGCGCGAGAGCGTATTCGAGTGCAGATTGCCACCAAGCCAAGTCGAGTTCCACCGCAAGGCGATCCTTCGGCGTGTGCAACCGACCAAGGTCGCGAGCTAACTGGCCGAGGCCTGAGCTGCGAAGTTGACTTGCCAACATGGCTCGGTCACCAAGATTGCCAAGAGCCTCAGTGTCCTCGGCTAGCGACTGCAGCTTCAACTTCAACTTACCTAAGTCAAGCTGCATTAGTGGGACCTCGGTTGACTCGGGGTCAAGGTGCCGCTGAATTGCCTCGAGGTCGGCAACGAATGACTGATAGGCAACCTGTGCATCATTGATGCCTGCCGGCACCTGCGGGCTGACTGGAGAGAGTGAATAGCGCTGCCAGGTTTCACGCTGATGTTGAATCTCGAGCAAGGCCACGTGCAGGTCGGCAACGTGCATTCCAGGACGTAAATACTCCTTAGCAAGTTTCTTCAGACGGCGACGATTCACGCCAGACATTTTGGTTCTTTCGGCCTTGTCAACACCCTTGCGTGGTGAGGTAGCTGCAATGAGCTCGGTCAACGGGCGATCAAAGACGTCGGACACAAATCGGTCGTGCGTTTCGCGAACACCCATGAACAGCTTTAGGTAAACACCAAACTCTTCCACCGAATTCGCCGGCTTGAAATTAACTTTGGCGATGAATTCAGCAAGTTGAGCCGAAAGATTCGGGAACGAGTCATCCCTCAGCTTCTTGGCCAAAGTGATTGCTTGGGCAACTTCACCAGGCGAGCTGAATTGCGCCTGATACCAAGCCGTGTCCTGTGGACCAAACTTAAATTCACCGAGTTCTTCGGCTTCAGCCAAAATAGTCAGCGCGACTTTGCGATCCAAGTGATCGGTCAGATGCTTGGCCTCGATACGGGCATTGGTGACCGGAGGATGAGGCATTGCGCTAAGCGCCGAAAGCTCTCGAAGAATTTCAGCAATCGAAACGCCTAATGATTCAACCTTGCGATCAAGCGCCTTGAAATAGGCGTCGATTTCTTGCTCGGCAACAAGCCTGCGTCCGCGAGCGGCCGCCAAATCAACCGCCTGAGCCTTTTCGTTTCGCGAGATGGCTGAAACTACATCAACCCAGGTGCTGTGGGCGCGAATACCCAAACCGGCTAAGCCGGTTTCCGATAGGCGATCTGCCAATTCGTTTAGCGTCTGACGTCGCGGAGCGACCACCGCAACACTTTTACCCGCTTGGACCAATAGGCCGAGGGTGTTGACCACGGTTTGTAAATAGCCGCAACCGGGCAAGGTCTCGACGGCAAAACTTTGGCCAGCAATTGCTCGCGCCGCAATCCGCACCTGAGTTGAATCGGCATCGGCCACAAACAGCATTTCCGAAATTTCAACCTCAGGCAGCTCGTCCTTCGGCTCACCGGCCAGTTCTCTGAGCAATGCGGTTTCGGTGCTTGCGAAATCTCTCAACATCAATGTCGGGGCGGTGGTGAAGTTGCCGATTACCAGGATGCGCTTGAGGTCGAGTTTTGCCTTTTCGGCGGTTAGGTTTGCGAGAAAGTTGAGCACGGTTACCGGCACGAGGTCAGAACTTTCATTCTGGCGCGCCAATAGTTCGGCTTCATTCAATTTGATTCCGTAACAAACCTCTAGGGCATCAACAAAGGCAGGGTTGACCGAGGGAGCTCCGGCCTTGTGAAGTTCATAATCGTCACCCTTTTTTTCAAGCGTGACAGGCCAAAGCAGAATTGGCATTTTTAGGTCGAAGCCATCGCCTTCGAAATCGGCAAGCCCACCAACCAGAAATAGAGTTTGGATTCCAAAGTGGTTACTCAATCGCTCAGCTTTGGCGTTGATGCGTCGCGCGGCGGCAAGTGCGCGCGAATAGGCCAAGGGGTCGCGAACTAGGTTCGAAAGCAAGGTAGCGCGCCCGGTAACAAATTGTGAAAAGCCACCCGGGTGACTGCGCTCTAGGTCGATTTGCCCAAAGGTGTTGGTTTCAAAGTTTGCCAGTGGATTAGTGATGCCGATGGCAGCAATTTCTTCTCGCCAGGCGTCCCACTGAGCGCGTGAAATCCGTTCACCGGACACTTCGAAATCAACCATGTTTCAACACTAACTTTTTGTGATTCACTATCGCCTTAGGCTTGCCCGAGTCACCGTCGCGAATGCGCGTATATTTGTAACTCATGCCCTCGTAGCTCAGTGGATAGAGCAGTGGTTTCCTAAACCATGTGCGGAAGTTCGATTCTTCTCGGGGGCACTGGTTGCGAACGTACTAGGCGGCTTGCAGGTAAGGGTTCCAGTCTGGCTCGAGGCGTTCGGTGCCACGCACACTCCAGACGGTGCCACTTGGCATCCTCGGTGTGAAGTTCAATTTCCAGCCAATTTCGGCCAACGTTTTGTCACCCTTGCGGTTATTGCACGCGAAGCAGCAGGCAACGAGGTTCTCCCAGGTGTCGCGGCCGCCTTTCGAACGCGGTTGCACGTGATCAATAGTGTTTGCCGGTCTCGAGCAATATGCGCAAGTGTGACCATCGCGACGCAGTACTCCGCGCCTTGAGACCGGAACGTTGCGACTTCCGGGTATGCGAACATAGCGGGCCAAAAGAATTACCGAAGGAAGCTCATATTCATCGTTGGCAGAATGAACGGTTACTTCTGGGGCTCCTGCCAACACTGTTGCTTTTTTGTTGAGCACCAGAATCAAAGCTCGTTTGAACGACACCACGGCGAGGGGCTCATACCCCGCGTTCAGAACCAGTGTCCGCATCAAGTTCCTCTCAAATAAAAAACGCGCCGCCATAATTGGCGACGCGATTAGCTATCTAGTTGTTGTTGAGCAGGGCGCATGGATTGACAAGGGCACTTTAGGCGCATGACCAACTCCATTCGAAACTACTCGTTCGTACTTAGTGTCAGATTATGACCAACTTGGAGAAAAGGCCAAGGAATTGACTTCGTGTTTTGTGAAGATTTAGCGAAGCGTTATTTAACGTGAGCCAAACAAATTACTTTGTGGCTAGGCGAACGAAGTGAATTCGACTGGTGAAGATTGGTGCAAGTTTCACTGCGTCGCCCGGACGAGGCGAGTGATAGAAGTTGCCATTGCCCGCATAGATGCCGTCGTGACTTAGGTCATCAAACACCACTAGGTCGCCCGGAACGGCGTCTTCGGGCTTAATCATTATGCCCATGCGGTTCTGACCATGCACCGAGTGTGGCAAGGCCACACCAAACTGTGAAAATACGAACGCCACATAACCTGAGCAGTCGAAACCGCTAGGGGTTTCACCACCGAAAACATAAGGAGAACCAACGTACTTCGCTGCAACCTGCAGGATGGTGGCTCCATCCAGCTTGCTGTAAGGCGGGTTCAAAATGTAGTCGGCAGCAGTAGGGCCGGCGTAGGTGCGGTAAGCATTTAGAGTCTCTTGGCGAGCAATCTCGCTGGCGTTCGCCGACTCGTAGTTGCCTCGCGAATACTTGACTATGTTTACGGCAGCGACGGTCAAATTTTGGGTGTCGGCCGCCGATGCGACAGCTTGAGCGTCGGTGGTTGAGAAGCGTGACATTGCCGCGACATCCGGGTCGTAGGCGTAGGCCGGCAAAGCAAATGTGGCAAACAAACCCGAAGCAACGGTCATTGTGACTACATTGCGAACCGATCGGCGCTGATAAAACTTGATTGTTCGCTGGGCTCGAACCAAATAACGCCCCGATGAAACTGCCTGAACTCGTTCAGGATTTGCCGCACGTTCGGCAGCCTGCAACTTCGCCAACTTCTTAGCCTGCTTGCGGGCAAGGCGCGACAGACGTGCCCTCTCCGATTCGCGAATCGATCGACGGCTGCGCAACTCGAATGATTCGAGGACATTGATTTCAACGTCGGCGCGGTGTCTACCACTGGCTTTGTTCGCCAAGACTAAACCTCCAGGGTTTATTTTGTGCGGATACTTAAGTTTACCCGAGGTTCACTGAGAACGCACTGTGAGCTTCTCTCGGAACCATCCGACGCTTGAAGCGTTATTAGGCCTCGACGAAAAGGTGCATCGCCAAGTCGTTGGTGAGCTCAAGACCCTCAACTGCGCCGGCAGGCATAACTAGAACACCGCGTTCGTGGAATTCAAGCTGAATCTTGGAGCCTGGCATCAGGTTGAGCTTGCGAAGCTGGGTCAAGAACTCGACATCAAGTTGAGCGGGTTCACCGATTCGCATCAGAACAAATGTGCTTTGTTCGGCAATGGCCCTCGGTAGATCCAAAATAGACACCACTCCATCCTTGAAGTTGGCGTTGGTTTTGAAACCCAGTTCAGCTAGACCGGGAATTGGGTTTCCGTACGGTGAGACATCCGGGGTGTCTAACATTGAAAGAATTTTGCGCTCTACGGTTTCACTCATCACGTGCTCCCAGCGGCAGGCCTCTTCGTGCACCAGTTCCCACTCGAGGCCAATAATGTCGGCCAAAAGGCGTTCGGCGATGCGGTGCTTGCGCATAACAGACACGGCGTCTCGACGACCTTGGTTGGTCAGCTCAAGATGACGGTCGCCGCTAACCACCACTAAACCGTCACGCTCCATTCGGGCAACTGTCTGAGAAACGGTTGGTCCAGATTGGTCAAGACGTTCAGCGATGCGGGCACGCATCGGAACCTGACCTTCTTCTTCGAGCTCCAGAATGGTGCGGAGGTACATTTCTGTGGTGTCAATTAGATCGGTCACAATGCCCTCCATTCCTTCTATTTCTCTCAAGATTACCGCGACTGCTTGGGTTTGCCGGTCAGGTAAACTTGTCCCATGCCTGAAATCATCATTCCATCCGAGTTTTTGCCACTAGACGGTCGCTTCGGTTGCGGCCCATCGCGCGTTCGCAGCGAGCAGATTGCTGCTTTCTCGACCGAGGGCGCTCGCCTAATGGGCACATCGCACCGACAGGCACCAGTAAAGAATCTGGTGAAGCGTGTGCAAGAGGGTCTTATGGATCTATTTCACAACCCTGAGGGCTATGAGATCGTGCTCGGCAATGGTGGCTCTACAGCGTTCTGGGATGCAGCCGCATTCTCGCTGGTTGACAACAAGGCCCAGAACTTGGTGCACGGTGAATTCGGGGCAAAGTTTGCTTCTGCCCTGACCAACCCTTGGCTGCAGAAGCCGACCGTAATCAATGGTGAGCCTGGTTCACGTCTCGAACTTCAGGTTGAGGCCGGCGTTGATTCATACGCCTATGCACAGAATGAAACTTCAACCGGCGTAGTTACTCCGGTAAAGCGCCTGGCTGGCACGGATGAAGGTGCGCTGTTCTTCACCGATGCAACATCAGCTGCCGGTGGCATCGACTTCGACCCGCTTGAGACAGATGTCTATTACTTTGCACCGCAGAAGAACTTCGCTTCTGACGGCGGACTCTGGTTTTCACTAATGTCACCAGCAGCCTTAGAACGCGCGGAGCGCATTGCCTCCAGCGATCGCTACATCCCAGAGTTTTTGAGCGTTAAGACCGCGATTGATAACTCACGCCTCAACCAGACCTTGAATACTCCAGCGATCTCAACTCTGTTCTTCTTGGCCGAGCAAATCGACTGGATGAACGCTAACGGCGGCCTGGCATGGGCTGATTCGCGCACCAAGGCTGCCTCTAAGCACCTATATGACTGGGCGGATGCCTCGGCTTTTGCAACACCGTTCGTCAGCAACCCAGAGCACCGATCACAGGTTGTTGTGACCATCGACTTCGATGCATCGGTGGATGCAGCCGCAGTGGCAAAGGTGCTTCGCGCCAATGGAATTGTTGACACCGAGCCTTACCGCAAGCTCGGCCGCAACCAGCTTCGAGTGGCCACTTTCACCGCGACTGATCTGGCCGACGTGCAAAAACTCACTCAGGCAATCGATTATGTAGTTGGTCAGCTGGCTTAGGCTAGCGACATGAAGGTCTACGTTAAGGATTCCGAGCGCAAGCCGGACCCGGCTCCGGTCAAAACCAATGCAAAATTGGCAATTACCGTCGGCCTTGGGTTGTGGAGCTTAGCTCTCGTCGTTCTTCTTTTTGCCGGCTCCGCGATTCCTGCGGCGCAAGAATCTTGGACGCTTACGTGTCTTGCCGGCATCGGCCTCGGGCTCTACGCCCTCTTCCACGTTCGCAAGCGCTAGGTCTTCCGACTCCGACCCTTCAGCATTGCTCTCATCCGCATCATCCTCGGATGACGCTGAAACAACTTCATCCTCGTCACCATCAAGTTGACCTTCGGTTGATTCGGTTGAGTCATCTTCCAACTCATCAGCATCGTCGTCTAGATCTTCGGCGCCGTCGGCCTCTTCTGCCTCGAGAGCTGCCTGCGCCTCGAGTTCAGCTTGGAGGGCCTTGTAATCGGCCAAGCGCTCAGACCAAGGCACCCAATCTGGGGCAACTAGGGACTCAGGTCCGGGAACTAGCAGCACTTCCGAAACGGTAGCCGGGGCATTCTCTTCAGCCTGAAAAACGCTGACCGACCAACGCCAGCCAACGTAGCCCTTCATCTTTCCTTCGAAGAGATAGGTGACTACACCCTCATCTTCTTCGATGGCTTCGATGAAGAAACCCACAGCGTTGCGCGAAGCGGCCTTAACCGCAGCGTCATACGCGAAGGTCTTGTTGTCGAAAGTCTTAGGCATCCAGCTCGTCAGCCAACTTGCGAAGCAGGCTCGCAATCTTCTTGCCGTTTGATGACTCTGGGTACTTGCCGTGCTTGAGTCCTCCACCTAGGTGGTCAAGCAAGCGGATGAGGTCCTCAACAATGACGGCCATTTCATCGGCAGGTTTACGGCTTAGCTTGGCCAGGCTTGGCGGCGCGTCAAGAACGCGAACCGATAGCGCCTGAGCGCCACGCTTGCCATCTACGATGCCGAATTCAACGCGGCTGCCAGGGCGAATTGAGGTGGTGCCAGCCGGAA
>ERZ650308.826-NODE-826-length-16716-cov-26.328012_pt1 | contig 16716 bp, 13 predicted proteins | sample MGYA00376244_ERZ650308 | MGnify/ENA primary metagenome ERZ650308 (study PRJEB26733, sample SAMN07839295) | wastewater metagenome | biome: small river; feature: stream; material: water | place: USA: North Carolina | collected 2016-04-26 ... | reverse complement strand
ACTTTGTATTACCCTTGCAAACAAAAAAGCTGAAGCTGTGAAGATGAGGAGGAAGACCGCTTTTCCTTTTTTTTATTAAGAATGATAACTTTTATCACATCATTAAACAGTTCGATTACATCAACTTTAATATTCTGAATTATGGTGTCTTTCATGGTAAAATTCTATCAAGCCAACTCATAGCTCCTATGAGATTATTCTTTTTTAAACAATCTTCTATTTTTCCAATGTTATTTTTTAATGATGTCACTTTCTGTTGCTGAAATGTAGTTAAACCCCATGTAGTAAATGAGTTGGCAGCAGTGTAAAATCCAGATTCAACATCCTTATTCCAAAAACTGACGTTTTCCAAAATCCATTTTTCCAACACATAAGAATTAAAAGGATAATTGTTATGAGCATTCCAAGCTTTTATTAACCGCAAAATAGGCTTAACTATAGAATTATTATTTGAATTTGCAGATTTCACAGATTCAGTAAATTTAAATGGATCAGTTATCATCCAATTATTTCCTTTATCTGGAATATAATGAGATTGAAAAAGAAAACCATCAATCTTTGTAGGGATTAGATCAAACGTAATATGATTCATATCCAAACGCACTGTTGGAAAATCTTTTTGAATTATTGATGTTGCATAACGATATTCTGCAAATTCTTTCACCCATTTCCTATATGTTTCAGGTGTCCGATTTAAAAATTCATGATTAAATACAATCATAATATCAACATCAGATAAGATATCATAATACCGTGGTAGAGTAGTATCTCTATCCCAAGATCCAAATATTTTAACTTCATTAACATCTTTTCCGAAATCTGATTTTATTCTAGTTTTTATAGTAGAAATTGAGGTGTTTATCTTGGCACGTTCAGTACTTCCATGACTAATGAAGTATTCTGACGCTTTTTTTGTTAAAATTGTTTTTAAACTAACCATGAATATTATATCTGTTTTTTATTGCTTGCCATTCTTGTTCTGTTTCAGTATTGTATTTATTAAAGATTGTATCATCCAACAAAATCATACCCCAAGCAAGATTAGTTTCATATTCGATGTAATTTTTTAGAATGATTGATTCATTTTTAACTCCAGCACTAAAAAATGTCTTTACCTGATCCAATATTTTTTCATTTCTATTTACGAAAAGAAGTAGTTTAATCAAATCGCCAAGGATACTAGCAGAAAATAAAAATTGAAGAATTGGAAGTGCAATTGGACTATTTTTCAAACCATAAATAGCTATTAGAATAAAAACTCCAGCAAAAGATGATGCTTTCCAAATATGTTTTGGGCGCATTTTTTTAGAAATTAGAGTGGTGAAATATACGTTTTGAAAAAGGTTAACACCTAATTTATACATCCCAGGAGTTAAATCATTATTTGTGTAATAATCTTCAGAATTTCTTAAAGAAAAAGTTACACCTAAACCATTGTCAATAAAATCATGTCGCCTTTTTGTTTCTGCTTTTGGAAATAAATAAAAGTCCTTAATGGAAACAATAATAAAGCCAGCAAGAATGACTATCATACTGAAAATTTCAATAATAGATTTAACATCTTCATTATTTTTTTTAATTAAGTCAAACTGGTCTATAATAATTGGAACTAATGCTAGAATAAAAGCACTCCAGGTTAAGTAGAAGTTTATCTTGTCAAATTTTAATACAAGTTTAAACGCGTTAAATTGCGGGGAATATCTTGCCATTATATTATTTATTCTTCATTAAAATGAAAAGCCATTATTTCCAAGAAAATCTCTTTTTCAGGATCACCTGGGAGATGAAAAACAAATGAATATCTTCCTTCACCTTTTGATTTATCAAACTTTTTATAATATGAGTGTTTTTCTGCCTCCTTCTTAATCTTCTCGCAAACTTTTGTGATTTCCTTATTCTTCACAAAAAATAACAATGCTGTTTTGGAATCGCGCCAAGTCAAGTAATTATCAAATAGCTGGTTTATAGCAGCATTGAATTCGCTTTCACCTTTCCACCATTTACATTCACCTACAAAAAGATTAGATCCATCTTGATATTTAATTAGAATATCAGTTTTACCACCTTTGTTGAAAGTTTCACCACCAACAGTTGCAGCCTCGTATCTTGTTTCTAATAGTGTAATAAAGTAGTCGCGTAAATCCTCTTCGTCTCTATCACGGTAAGTAGATGGCTTCTTTTCCATCGATTTCCCGGTTTCAAACAAAACCGTCAAAGTATCTTGATATGTTTCCATAGGCCAAGTTGGGAATTGGGTAAATTCCTTTTTAGAGGTCGGAGGTTGTGGGATTGATTTCTTTTTTACTGTTGGAGGAGTAAATACCGTTTTAGTATGTGGATCTACATTAACTTTAATCGCCTCGAAAAATGAATTTTCTTTTTGATAATGCTCTTTCAAGGATGTAAAATGTCTATTCACTAATTTAGGCAAAGAATTATTCCAATTATCTACATCCACATTTATGTTTATTACATTTGAGAATGCCGCTGAAAACACGTTGTTTTTTTCGCTATTGTACAATTTTTCATCCTGTTTAGAGATAATAAAACTAAAACTTACAGTGAGTAGTTCTGAATTAACTTTAATTTCTTTGGATTGCATTATCCATCTACTCGGTTTGAATTTGAACAAAATCGGAGAACCTTCGAAATTATATACTACTTCACAAACATAAATGTCAACGTCAATTAGACGACCGTCATATTCTCTATTTATTTTTTTCTTTTTCTGAATTGGTACTTTACGATCTTCACTTGAAGATATAATTTCTAAGGGTTCTAAAGAATATCTTTCAATAAGATATTCTTGGTATTCCTGCTCATTAATCCCAATGATGTAATCTTTACCCTGTTCTTTTATTTCATTATAGATTTGAATAGAATAAGCATCAGTAAAAGCTCTGAAATTTTCAGTTGCAAAAGCATTAATGGTAAAATTGGTTCGGTTATAATGCATGTTAATTTTTTAAAAGGTCATTTATTTCCAAAGTGGTTCATTTTGCCAATCCAATAAATTCCCATTTCCATCAGATGGAATTCCCAAATATTTAATTGGTACAGTTGGATATTTTTTAAATAATTTTTCCACCTTTTGCTTCATGCTATTACCAGGATTGGCTCTAAGTAACATATACCTAAGTATACATAAAAAATAAAATACTCTTCTGTTATTTTCAAACGGTTTGTCAATCCAATTTCCTTTTGGCTTTAGTAATTTTTCGGGTTCAATTGCTAAATCTCTATTCCACAAGCGACTGTGATGGGCACAAATATTTCTAATATAGGTTAGCGTGTGTAACCACGATGTAAAAACGGTTGGGTGTACATCAAAAAAATCTGCTACCCGTTTTTTGTCAGAGTTGTTTTTTAACCCCCTATAAATATGTGACAATTCGCCCATGGTTAATAATTCAAAAGACATCCAACTGGGTGGATTGGCTGGTTTACTATAATTATTGATATAGTGTCTTACAAAAGTTTCGGGTGTTCGAGCAGTTTTTGCTTTAGAAATAATTGCTTGAAAATCAGCAAATGGATTTACTAAATTGCCAATCTTGTTATAATAGGGTGTAATAAAATGATTTTGATTATCCTGCCAATGGCTATCGTTATAATGAGTTGACATTTGATAAATAAACTGAGTTCTGATTGCTACTTCAATTCTTTCAATACAATCAAAAACCAATAAGCGTAATTCCCTGTCAAACGAATAGGTTTTAATAATCTGATCGAACGTGATATTGTTTTCAAATTTATCTTTGGTTACTTGATAAGGTAAAAAATAGGCGCTTAAACGGTAATAGCTTATTTCTTGTAGATACGAAAGTGCTTTAGGCTCGTCACCAATTAATAAATCTCTATCCTTGAGCAAAGTTATTTGATCTTGAAAGCTAAGTGGTATTTTAGTGTAAACGTTACTCATATGTTTAAAAAAAGAGAAAACCTCCTAAGTGTGCATCGTTGAGAGGCATAGGAGGTGTATTATTGTTAGTAAAAATACTTTCGAAAGAAGATGACCTTAATTCAGGTCTTACGGTGTACAAATCTAAAACCGACGGAACAAATGTAATACCTTTTTTGAAATCAGTATACATATTCAATGTTAAATTTTTAAAACCACTGAATTTCAAATGTTTAAATAATGAAAGCGTGACCTTACTAGAACCCATCTTTTGAGGTTGATTAACTAATTCTTCTTCGACAAATTGTTCTGCTTGCTTAGCCATTTTGTCAATTTTTTTCAATTAGGAATTTTATTATAAATTTCTGTTACCTTTTTTAATGTTGAATCATCATTGAGGTAAATCTTATTGTTTTGATTTTCCAACATCATTCCAAAATTGATATTCTCACTTTTAATGTGATCTATTTTGATATTGATATTGTTACAGAAGGCTATTAATGGAAATAGGCCTGTGGGCAATGGAAAACCTTCAGCAATATTAGTGGCTTTATCAATAAACACATCAATAACAAGCGTTTTCAAATCTTGAAAATTCGTTTCTTGTAATTCTGAGCCATTAACTTGAGATTCTGAAACAATATTTTCTTCGTAATCATTTTTTAGTTTCGAAATAACATCAATAACAAATTTAAAATTCAGCCCTCCAGAGTTGTTCTCAAGTTTTAAAATAGTATCGTCACATCGTTGCATTAAAAGAATTAAATCAGTTCTAACATCCATTTTCTTCTTATAAATATCCTTGCTATGGTAGTCATACTTTTCGTATACACTTTCATAAAATTGAGGCAGGTAATCTAGAATATTATATAATTGACTAAAATCCTTTATCCAATTAACTTGATCTGGCCAATATAGTTTAAATGATTTAAAAATTGCCAGACGATCCATTTCAATTGCACGTGTGAAATTTCTTGAGGATGTTTGTCTTAGAATTGATGCATTATTTGAAGAGGTTTTTAATTCTTGAACATAATCTGAAATATACTCCGATTTTTGGGTCATATCCTCCATTATATTCTTCAAATCAACCTTAAGCAATTCAAGTTTATATTTTAATTCATTTTTTTCTTCTTCTTCTTTTTTATTTTGAGCTTGTATGTTTTGTTCTTCCTGCTGTTTAATTGTGTCGATAATCAAAATTATCCCAAAAACTCCATAAATCACGCTTAAAAGTCCACTGAAATTTTGTATTTCATCTTTAGAAAAATCTATGTAACCGAATGTATAATCTTTATTAATAGTATTCAAGATTAATAAGTATACAAAGTAAATTGTGATACAAGAGATGATGAATACATAGAACCAATGTCGTTTTTTCATTTTTAGTGTTATTATTATATACTATTACTTTTCTCATGCTTTATACTGACCTACAGAGTTTTCAAAATTGATGTTCTGTTAAAATAAAATATCATTAAAACATCCTTTTTACGAAGGTCGTACCAATAGAAACCTAGTCTATAGTAGCCTAAATCTAAAAGAATTTCTTTGATTTTTTGTTCGGAATAATCTTCAAAATCAATTCGTCTTGATTTTAATTTTTCAATTTGTTTGTCTATTGAAATAGCTATGTTTCCCATAAAAAGTAATTACTTTATCTCTAAAAACAACACACTATTTCATCACCTTTATTTTGGTCATGAATTGAGCGGTGGCGGTTCTTACGACGACGTGATAAATGCCGTTGGATAGGTTGTCGACGGTTATTTTTTGAGGTTGATTTAGGTCTATTTCTGATTTCACAAAGATTAATTTGCCGATGTTATCGTAGATGGCTATCTCTGCATTGCCATCGTGTTTGAGCATCAATGAAAATTCTCCGTTGTTTGGGTTTGGAAAAACATTTAGCAAATCATTGTCTAAGCCAGAGCTAAGTAACTCAATGGGTATTTGATGAATAAGGGTGTCATTGCAGGCAATGGTTTTGACTGTTAAATCATAGTTACCCTGTGATGAATAGGTGTGATTAAAAATTACGTGCTCAAGACTGTCTGAATAATTTGATTCTTGAATTTCTATAGGGCTTCCATCTCCCCAATCTACTGTGGCATGTGAAAAATGATTGGCGAAATTGTTTAATTGTACTGATTGAAATTGACCACTAATACTTATACTATCTACTGGATGTTCATGTAAGCCTATGCAATTGACACGAACCAACCAACCATCTTCTACAGTGCCATTTTGAAACTCTGCAAAAGCATAACCAGTAACAACAAAATCTCCGTTGGACATTTTTTTTAAGTTCGTTATGTAATTACTAGAAACACGAATGGATATTTTTCGTTTCCATTTTGGAACCCCATCTGTCGTTAATCCTTGCAGAATGTACCTATTATTATAAGTTATGGAATCTTTGTAGCGCATTAAAGCTACGATTGAATTGTTATTTCCTAAAACACCAGTTTCATAACCATTATCTTCAGCTGCATCAATTCCATTGTATTCAGGGAAACGGTACGACCAAATGGTATCTCCTGCTGCATTTAATTTCAATATTCTAGGTCTTCTCACTTGTCCTGAATAGGCATAATTACCGAAATAATAAATTGAAGAATCATTGGGTGAAAGAAAGCTCACCCCATAATTATAGCCGTTTCCACCTACATTAGTGTTCCAGATTATATCACCATTTGGTTTTAGTCTAGTGAATGTTCTAAAATTACCATTTCTATTTGCTCCAGAAAGTAGAAGATCCCCATTTAAAAATTTATCTACAAAATAACCATATTGAATATACGGTTTGGGATAAATGCGTTCGTTGATAACTGTACCATTTGTATCAATCCATAACAAACGCACATCTAAATTACCGTAACTACTCTCAATTTCACCTGTTAGTAATAGCACGGAGTCACTAATAATTTCAATATCGTTAAATGTTGCAAAGTAATTACCAATGTTGTATTGTTTGTTCCATAACTCATTTCCAAAGGCATCTAGTTTTTGCAATTTTGCAATTGTAGTATCACTATTTTGTCTTCTACCATTCAGCAAATAGATTACATTGTTATGTAAAACACTTTCAAAACATGGAAGACCTCCTGCATATCCACTCGTATCGGATAAATTCACATCTCTGTATATGTCACCCGTTGACGGATTACAATATCTCAGGTATCTTTGTTTAAAAGCATTTCCTACTTGCTTTATTCCAAAAATAATTAAGGTATCGTTCTTTTCAATAACTGATGTGTGAATCGAAATATTTGGATCGAACGTATGCGTTAGATTATACCCAATTTGCGTGTGTGCTGAAGCACACACGCAAAGAAAGGCTATAACTAATTTTAGGTTACGCATTATTTTTGAATCACTAATTTTTTGAGTTGTGTGTCTCGGTTTTCTTCTTTGAAAGAAACTTTTACTAAATACACTCCATTTGTTATCGTTTTTGTATCTAACTCGACTAAATCCTCAATTGTATTGAAATTGACAACTTCTTGGCCTGTTACACTAAATAATTGAATGCATTTCATTGTTTGATAGCCTAAATTAAAATCAAAATTTAACCTGAATGTTGCAGGATTTGGATATAAGTTGAAGTCATACATTGTAACTGGTAAAACATCATACGTTATCGCCTGTTCTGCAAGTGAACTTCTTTTCCCATCTAATTCATAACCGTCAACATAAGGATAAACACCTGAAACAAAGTTAATTCTATTTCGAATAAGTGGCGCTAATTCTTCGTGATTATTTGCAATGCTTACTAATTGCTCTTTTTCTGTTTGATTCATGCTGTAAATACTTCCTTCTTTTTCGTCAATTTCAGCAAAAAGTAAAAACATTTGACAATAGTCAGCAATTAATTGCGCTTCTTCTGGTTTTGTAGTTGATACATCTTGTGCGAGGTTCAATAAATTATTGATGTTTAAAAGTGCATTTTCATTGTTTACACCCAATGTGAGTGGAATAATAGACGCTAAGGCTTCTTTGCTCGGATTGTTGTTGAAATAATTAATTGCAGCATCATTGTCGTTCTCTGAAATGTAACGCCCAATTAAATCGTTTTCTAACATTCTATTTTCTGACACATAAAAATTAACGAGGTTCGTTATTGTTGTCAGTGGCGATTCACCTGCAATTGCAAGCAACTGATTTTTATCTGAATTTACAAGATCAGAATTAAAAATATCGTTGCGGGTTTTCTCTGTAAACGGAGCATTTTCTCTTAGAATTTGTGCCTTTTGACCAGATGCAATGCTTTTGTTTAATACTGCTAACAAGGATGCTTCACTTAAATAAGGACTATATACAACTAGCGCATTGCGCAAATTCGTGCCATCTGTTTCTGATGCTATGGTATTGGCAATGCCATTTGAATCTCCACCATCGATCAATTTTAATGTATTTGTTATTTCCGATTTGTTTTCAGCCATTTTTTGCAATACGCCATTGATCGAAGTAAATGCACTCGGGCATGAATTTTCTCGATTATATTGATTTAGAAAAAAACAATTGTTGTAATTACTTGTTCCAAGAATACACGACTGAGTAATTCCAACATCTGCAGTGCTAAACGAATTGTACTGCCACAAGTTACTTGTTGCACTGTTTATTTGAACACGGTTAGCCCCATTGCAATTGCCGTAAAACTCGTTGGCTTGCGGTAATGTTGGATTAATATTGGGATTAATCCCACAACTTCCTTGGTTTGCTAGCACTCCAGCAACAGCACTTATGTCTGCGTATAGGGCATTGTTTGTGTGGTAGAAGCGGTTGCAATCAATTTGAAGTGAGTTGTTTAACCCAACTGCCTGCGTAGAAACATCCATGTTTGTAAAATCATTTCTATAATGTTTCACACCACCATTGGCTAGATCAGCATTGGCAATGTAAACCCCCATGTTTGCGGCACCTGCTTGCGAATTATTCAAAATTCCATTGTTGTCGGTAAACATATTTTCTTGTATGTCACAACCATACGAACCAGCCATGTATACACCGAATGCGTATTTTGTTTGATTCGCAATTTTTGCATTTGGAATACTAAAATTGTTTTTATAGACTTTGCCATAATGTGCACCTTCAATGCGAATTCCATATAAGTTGTTTGCAAATAAGGCATTCTGAACAGTAAATGCAGTATTATTAGCACCGTTAGACACAATAACACCACTGTATAGATTTGTGAATTTAGATTTTACATTAGGACCTGGACAAGGATATGTTACTGAACTAAATCCTGTGCATGACATATCAACAACAAAAGCTGCATCAATGGTTGCAATACCAATTCCTTTTTTATCAACGGCAACATTTAATCGCAAATTTTCAAAATTATTACCTGTTAATTCAACGTTTCTTGTTTTCCACATTGTAATGTGTGGTGCTGGGTCGATCATCGTACCACCATCTCCATAACTATCCGTTGTAATGAAGGTACATAACCTTAATGAACTAGCATTATTCAATAAGGCACCTGTTGAACTGTAACCTTGGTAAGCCATGAATTCAACATCTCTACGGTTATCAATGAATTGAGTGTTCGTAGCTGTAACTATACCACCACCCGTTTTACTCCAATCAGTTGAAGCATTATCACTTGCAACCAAAGCTCTCGTTGTTACTGCTTCGCGCGCATTTTTTACAAAGCTATTGGAAAATTGCACCCACCCTTGATTACTTGTTGGTGATTGGCGCAACGATGGATTACCTTGTACTTCAATTCCATCCCACATTGCTTTTTCACATGCTTGAATGGAAGTTAGGGTTGCATTCGTAACAATTAATTTGCCACCTGGTTCCACTACAATCCTAGTGTTTACACCAACTCTTTTTGAATCCGCAAATTCAATCGTTGTATTTGAAATTGTTAATGTACGACCTGCTTTAATCAATACTTTTCCTACAACTCTTTTAGGTGAAGACCAAACTTCAGAAGAAGACGTTTCATAGACATTATCAGTAACATCTTTGATGTCGTATGCTAATTTATTTTGGCAATCAGAAAATATTTTAGCGGCGAAATAATCATCTGTATTATGAGATGAATTACCGACAACAACAAAAGCTCCATCTTGATCTGTTGCAATTCTATACATGCATTCTTGTTTTTTGAAATCACCTGGGTAATTTTCAGGAAGTTTATCATCCGAATCAAATTGTTTATCCCATTGTACAACTAGATTTGCATCTAATTTTGCTACGTATGTATCGGTATTCCATGTTCCTAGCTCTAAGTTACATGTATTAGGATTTGTGTAATTTGGTAATTCAACTTGATTTAGGAAATTTTGTAGAGGCCCCACCCATGGTTGAGCGTTTATATCCGGAACAATTTCTACGCCATTTGCATCTTTTGATCTTTTTGACGTTACAATTGCATAGCCACCATCATTGGAGGCAGTAATACCCATTCTCATATCATAAGCTCTGATATTACCAATTGATGTGTTATTCACTAAAACACCATTTGAATTATATTTCACTACTGAACCTTCACCGAAATTTGTACCACTTCCACCTGCAAAACTTTCTAATTCCATTAGTGTAACGATTGCATTACCTGCATTATCAAGTATACAATCTTGAAAAATAGAAAAGCGGTTATCACCAGAATTGGATTGAATTGGATTATCGACCCACCCAGAAGCATTTTGTAACGTCAATTGATTTATTTTGTATAACTCAGCTGATTTATAATTTAAATTTATAGGTGGAGCTTGACGCGATGCAACTATACATTCGTTACTGTTGCATGATAAGGAATAAGATACAATACCTTTTGGACTAGTAATTTCTCTAATATCGGTTTGCGGATTTACAATAAACCCTTGTGCATTGATATTAATTACTAACATTGAAGCTAAGCTATTTGAACCTGCTTTTAGATTACCTAAAATGGTGTACCCTCCCGTTACTGGATTGTAAGCTATGTCTTGACCATTAGAACCACAACGGGTTAAATAAATTACCTGGTTTGTATCAAGGTCTGAGCCAAAACTTTCAGGACCATATAAATAACTCCATTGTTCGTTTCCATTTGCATCGTATTTTGATACAACTATGTGATCAATTCTACTTTGAGTAGTAAAATTTGCAGGTAATTGTGCTATCATACTTGGTGAGTTCGCTGAAGTCGGGTTGTATTTATAAGCAATCCCATTTTGACGATATGAAGCACCGAAATTATCACCAATAGCAATGAAACCACCATCTGCTGTTTGCATAATTGAATTTAAACCAACACAGTGATTTCCTCCTTTGCACCATGCAAGGTTTCCATTCAAATCATACATTCCCACCATAGATCTGTATTGCGATAACCACTCGTCATGAGCAAGTCTTCTGCCACAATCTCCAAATGTGTTCAGTCTATCATCAAAAGAGGTACTAGAAACGTCAATTGGGTCCTCATAATGTAACCCAGGTGGTGATATATGACTTTCAGAATAAAACATGTTTTTTGCTGTTGTAAAACCACATACAATGTATCCCGTTTGAACACCATTTATTACATAAGGTTTGATATCATAAACCCAATCTTCACCAGTTTCAGTTTGTTTTGCCAATACTCCTTGCCCAATAAAACCGGGAAATGCATATACAAATTGACTTGAAGGAGTTTTTAATGGCCATGCGATGTTTCTATTTGCAAGACCAGGAGTTGTTGATTGACCTAATAAGGAATGAGTCCAAATTGAAATACAAAATATTGCTAAAATTTTGTTCATTAAATGTGTTATTTTCATGTTGTACTGGTTTAATTGATTAGTATTTAGTTATTAATTTTTCATTTTATATTGTTAATGTGAATCATAATTTTCATAATGAAATAATCAGTAACAAACTAACACAATCAAAATGAAACTCGCACAGAGATTGATTCTAAAAATTTTTAGTATTTGTTCTATTTTTTTTGAATGCAACAATTATGGGCTTAAGATTTGTTTAGATGGCAACTTTTTTTTTGGGGGGGGGGATAAAAATAACTGTCTTTATTCTTTAATGAACCTATTTTTAATATCTATTGCGCATTTCAAATTCATTAATGCTATTTAAAAAACTCATTAATATTTAATAAACTATAATTTCACTACATGGACTCTAATATCGTATGCCAACGAAACAAGTATCATAGTTTTATTATTTGGCTTTACAATCAAAAAAAGGAAAGTCTTTTACCGGAAAAATTTCGAAATCAAATACCCCACTCTACTGCTTCAACTTGGAGAAATATAAATTTTGATGATTACATTGGTAATGAATTTGCGAAATTGAATGAAGAAGCACTTAACTATCTTGAAATATTTGAGAAACATCAGAAGCTTAAAACGTTAATTCTAACTTTTACAAAAGTTTGGATTAGTATCCATAAATATGTGCAACCTAACATAAAAAGAGAATTACTTATTAATTCAATCCAACAACTTGCGACGATTCTTAAAACTAACTTAGCTTGTAAGATCTTTAACATGTCAAGAGCATCTTACCATGCTCAATTAGCCCAATTAAAATACAAATGTGACAACTCATCACTCTCATTGTGTTTTAAAAAAAATCCGTTGCAATTATCTCCTTATGAAGTTCAAACATTGAAAAATGCTTTTTCAAATGATCATTTTAAATGTTGGCCAGGAATATCTATATACTATTTATTGCTGAGAGAAAACAAGTTAAACATTTCAAAAAGTACTTTTTACAAATATGTTAACATACTTAATTTACAGCGTAAATGGAAAAAACAAAAAGAAAATTATTTAGTTCTGATTACAAAAAAACCAAATGAATATTTACACGTTGACACGACCTATTGGAAGTTAGATGACGGAAAAAAGGTTGGGATTGTTTTTGTTTCAGATAATTATTCAAAAGCCATTTTAGGGTGGAATATTGGACTAGGTAATTCATCTAAAAATGTGTTAAACGCTTTAAAAATGGCTATTTCAACGATTCATCAATATCATCCTGATCATCCATGTTCCATTCAAATAATGGCAGATGGAGGAGCTGAAAACCATACACTGCCAATAAGTCAATTATTGCAAGCTGATTCTAATCCTGTATTAAGTAAAGTTATTGCTAAAAAAGATGTTTGTTTTTCTAACTCATCCATAGAAGCAGTCAATAAAATCATGAAACGATATTTACGGATTTACAAACCAGGAACATTAGAAAAAGTAAACTTTATTTTACCAACTATTATCAATAATTATATGTTTGAAAGACCGCATGGATCTCTAAACGGTTCTACTCCTTTTGAAGTTTACACCAATCAAAAACTAACAATGAATTTCAGTAAACAAATTAAAAAAGCATATTACACTCGAATAGCGCAGAATAAAAACATGAACTGCATGATTTGCAGTTAATACAAGTTCATTTGTAGTATATCCTTTTACCACTAACCGTTATTTCAACTATTTATTAATCACAACTCACAGTAAGATTGAGTTGTGTTTTTAATATATCGAAATGTCACGAAGTAATATCCCTTTTTTCAATAATTACGTTACAACGTAGTGTAAATTGTAGAATTACCGTGGAAGTTGCTGTACTACAGAATCATTACCCCTTAAACACAACTCACAGTAAGATTGAGTTGTGTTTTTAATTTATCGAAATGTCACGAAGTAATATCCCTTTTTTTAATGATTACGTTACAACGTAGTGTAAATTATAGAATTACCGTGGAAGTTGCTGAGCGGTACTTCTAATACCATTACCTTCTTTTGTCAATTGTACAATTTGTTGATCGAAAGTTGAACCAAAACCATTTTGTTTTACAAATAGCACTTTACTTGTTTTGCAAAAACGACACCAATAACGTTGATTTCCATGTGCTGTTTTACCATTTTTAACAACCTTATTTCCACATTTAGTACATGTAGATTTTCCATCAACACTGTTGAAACACGAGGGGTGAAATGCATGCATTTTAAGCTGTTTTAGAACTTTTCTCTTATCAAGTGAGGGTTGAATACCCCTAAATAAATTGTATTAAATTCAAGTTAACTCATTGAAAATGATACAATTATCATTTTCAATGAGTACTATCAACACTGCTGAAACATTACCTATCATTTTCAATGAGTACTATCAACACTACTGAAACATTACCTAAATTTACTTTTAACAAAAACAACTAATTTATTACACTACCAAACTGGTACACTACCTACCTCTCGCAATAGTTTTTAAACCCATTAAAGTAAATATTTTTATCTTCATTTTTAAATGTGTAAACTTTGTTTTGTTTTAAATATTCTAGGGGAAATAAAAATTGTACATCCTTTGAGTCACAATAAGTTTCAAAACCTACAATAGTTGATGTAAATAAATAATTTGGTTCAAAGCAATCTGAGAATGAAGATATTTTCCAATGTGACTTCTTAAAATAATTAGCAATTTCATTAGTAAAATCGATTAATATGTCTATGTTTATATCCTTATTTAAAGTTGAACAATTGACAATATTTCCACAAGAATCTAAATCAATTAAAAATTTAAAGTAATATTCACATTCAAATTGATTGCCTGTAAAATCAAATCGTTTAAAAATTGAGTCAATATCTGTTCTTATCTTATAATTAAGTTGTTCCGTCTGGAATCTAAAAGTTTGACGGATTATGTTATCTAGCTCTTTTTTATCGTTTAAAATGATTGTATCTTGACCAAGAGAGATAAAAGAAAGTTGAAATAGTATAATAAAAATTGATATGTTTTTCATAATTTAAAAAAGACAATTATCATGCCATTAAAAGTTAAACTTCATTACTCCGTTTTCGGTATCTGTTTTCAAGAATTGATAGCGGTACTTTGGCTTAGCTCCCTCATTATCACCAGCACTTTGATTAATCACACCCATCTTTACCCATCCATGTTGGTAATTGTTCATTTCTGTAGTTATTGAATACGAATCGGTTGTTAAAATACAAGTGGTTTTATCAAGATTGGCATAAATTGATATTTTCTTTGCTGATAAATAACCAATTTCTTGTAAAAACAGTTTATCTTTCCCAGCGGTACAACCAGTTAGAATTAAACTACCTCCAGGAGAAATACTAGTAACTAAAGAATTAAATGCCGCGGCATCATTATACTCCATTTGTGTAACACTCAATTTTATTCCAGCTGCTGCCTCATCAATTCCATATCTTGAAATATAAGTTCCATCTGTTGCAGTGGTTGTAATTGATGACATTGGATTAAGCCCAGAACGGTCAGTTCCAGTACCTCCATGTGTATCAATAACTAAAGTCCCAATTTTCAAATCACCAAATTTTTCTTTATACTTTGCTTGGGCTGTTTCAATGTCCTTTGAAAATATCATCCAAGTGTTACTTACTCCTAATTGTACTGAACCCTCTCCAATGCTAAGATCGCCATATCCGCCGCCAATACTTACAATAATATTATCGATTTTCTGGTAAGAATAAGCACCACTTTCACCACCCCGAACAAAAATAGAAGAACCTCCACTTGATTGAAAATTAACAACATCAGCAGAGTTTTTCCATCCTTGACCTTCTCCAGCTCCTGTATAAACCTGTTGATTATCACCTTCAACTCTTGTGTCGCCCTCACTAGGCTCACCTTCTAATCCAGTTGGGTCTGAAAAATGAATTGGGTTATTATTAAACGTGCAATAAGGACTCATATTAGGATACTTTGACATCAAAGGGTCTAATGACAACCATCTTCCCAATCTTGGGTCAAGTTGTCTAAATTCAGTTGTATAACTGTTTCCTTCTCCCTTCATTTCGTCATCAGCTTCCATTCCATTCATTCCAAATCTAAACTTTTTAGCCAATCCAGTTTTCTTAAGATCTCTACCACTCAACTTCACCCCAAACGGAGAGTAATCCGTACTCTGCAAAATATCTGCTAACCAATATTCAACTGTTGCGCCACCGCCCCCTGATCCCGTAACGACGGGAACCGAAGGGTGCGGAATCACCTTATCAGAAATCACACTCAACACGTTACCTAAATGATTACTTAATTCATATCCTTTCTTACCAATCCTATGCGCTACCGTAGTTTGCGTGTACGTGTTGTTTTGGCTACCCAAAAGTGCTATGTTGCAATTTTGAACTCCTAACCTGCTTGAGCCATAAATAAACTTCTCGGTCTGCGCATAGCTTATTTGTTGTGTGTTCTCATCAACAGCACGCTCGTAGGTTGCCATGGTGTTGCCTGTCGCATCCAGCACATAATAAGTGCTTTTCTCCAACACATTGGCACTTGTGTACACGTGTTTTGCTATGCGGTGCCCCATTGCATCGTAGTCAAACGAGAGGTTTTGTTTCGCAGAATTTGCAATGCGGTTAATGCGTTTTACTTTCCCATCTACGCGCCACTCAATGCTTGCTATTTCTTCTTGTAAATCTTGTATTAGTCTTCCTTCTTGGTCGTATGCGTAATTGCTCGTTGCCATGCCCGGATCTATATCCAATGCATCGTAATCTACGTTGTCGCTTACGTACAACAAGCGGTTGCGCACTGTTTTGTTGGCTGCGTTTTTCGGGTAGAAATACGCCAGTTCGTCAATTACTTGGTTGTTGTCGTCGTTACGCGTTTGCGTGAGGATGTTGCCATTGGCATCGTAAGTAAAGCTGTTTTCGTATTTGGCAGGTGCACCACCTGCCCAAGCGTTTCCGTTCAATTGGTCAAAGCTCACTGCGTGTTTTAACCTGTTCAACTGGTCATAGCGGTAGGCATTCCCTAATGGCAAGACCGCACGGCTGTTCGGGTCGGTGATGGTAGTCACCATGCGCGCAATGTTGCCATTGTACAAGTCCGAA
>ERZ650308.825-NODE-825-length-16723-cov-5.973242_pt1 | contig 16723 bp, 17 predicted proteins | sample MGYA00376244_ERZ650308 | MGnify/ENA primary metagenome ERZ650308 (study PRJEB26733, sample SAMN07839295) | wastewater metagenome | biome: small river; feature: stream; material: water | place: USA: North Carolina | collected 2016-04-26 ... | reverse complement strand
TTGTTCACGAAGTGGGTCATAACTTTTTCCCAATGATTGTCAATTCTGATGAGCGTCAATGGACTTGGATGGACGAAGGTTTGAACTCGTTTATGCAATACATGGCAGAACAAGAATTAGAGGCTAATTACCCATCTAATCGTGGTCCAGCTAAAAATATTGTTCCTTATATGAGTGGTGACCAAAAGTTTTTGGAACCTATTATGTCTAACTCTGAAAACATTTACCAATTTGGTAATAATGCGTACGGAAAACCAGCAACAGGATTGAATATTTTGAGAGAAACCGTAATGGGACGTGAATTATTTGATCATGCTTTTAAAGTATATGCTAACCGATGGAAATTCAAACACCCAACGCCAGAAGACTTCTTTAGAACAATGGAAGATGCTTCAGCTTTTGATTTGGATTGGTTTTTTAGAGGTTGGTTTTACTCCACTGATTTTGTAGATATTGGGGTGGAAGATGTCAAACAATATTATGTTTCTGAAACAGCAACGACTGATTTAAAAGATGTGAAAGTGAGAAAAGGGCGTTTTGGTTTAGATAAAGGACCTTTTGTGTATTTGGTTTCAGGACAAAATGCGGAAGTGAATCCAAATGACAAAAAAGCATTGAAAATCGAGGATGTTAAATTGCTTTCTGACTATGTAAATCAAAATTTATCTGCAGATGAAAAAGCGAATTTAAAAGCGCCTAAATACTTCTACGAAGTGATGTTTAATAAACCAGGCGGAATGTTAATGCCTATTGTAGTGGAAATCACGTATGAGGACGACACGAAAGAAAGCTTTAAATATCCAGCTCAAATTTGGAGAAAAAATAACGATACCGCTCGAAAAGTATATGCTACTGCAAAGGCGATTAAGAAAATTCAAATTGACCCAAAATTAGAAACAGCAGATGTTGATGTTACTAACAACACTTGGCCTAAACAAGAAGTGAAATCAAAATTTGAATAAATGAAAATTAAAATAAAGGCTCCAATTGGAGCCTTTATTTTTTTATGAAAAATTTAAAATAGACCGACTTGAAATTTGGTATATTTGTGACCAAGAAATAAAATAGATAATTATGTTTGGTATAGGTGGAGGCGAATTAATTTTCATCATGTTTATAGTTCTAATGCTTTTTGGGTCTGATAAAGTGCCGGAAATTGCACGAACATTAGGTAAGACGATGGCGCAAATTAAAAACGCTACAAATGATATAAAAACGGAAATCCAAAAAGGAGCTGAAGAAAATGGTTTTGACAAACAATCGTTAGCTAATTTAACGGGAAATATTAGTGCCGAAATTGATAAGGCAAAAGAAAATTTATTAGGCGATTCAACTACTTTAAACGATTTTTCGAATACGGTAACTTCTGAACTTACTCAGGTAAAACAAGATCTTCCTGTTGAAGAAAACAAAACAGAAGTGGCCGCTGTAGCTAAAGAAGAGGAGGTTGAAGGACCAATTAAACGTCAAATGTAATGCTTGAAAAAGTAGTAGCACTTGATACCCAATTATTGATTTATTTGAATAGTCTGGGTTCGCCAACTTACGATGGGTTTTGGCTATTCATCACAAAACAATCCAATTGGACACCATTTTTCTTGATTGTATTGTATTTGGTGTATAAAAAGTTAGGAACAAAACCAACACTTGTCTTGCTGTTGTTTGTTGCACTATTACTTCTGGTTTCAGACCAAACCTGTAATCTTTTTAAATATACTTTTCAGCGTCTACGTCCGTGCAATAATCCAGAAATAAAGTCGGTGATACGAATTGTAAAATCAAGCGATACCTTTAGCTTTTTCTCAGGTCATGCAGCTAATTCTATGGCAACGATGACTTTCTTATTCTTGCTTTTGAAAAAGTACTATCGTTATGCTTTCCTGTTATTCTTATTTCCTCTAATTTTTGCTTATAGCCGAATTTACTTGGGCTTGCATTATCCATTGGATATTCTGACTGGTTATTTAGTGGGTGCTACTTTTGGATTTATAGCATACAAATTGTATCAAAAATACGTTTTAAAGCACTCTCGAAACGGTTAATCCATCTCGAATAGGCAATAAAACTGTTTCTACTCTAGGGTCGTTTTTTAGTAATTGATTGTATTCTAAAAGCACTTTGGTACTCAAATCATTTTTTTGAAGCGGTTCCAAAACTTTGCCACTCCACAACACATTGTCCGATAAAATGATACCGCCTTTATTCATTTTTGGAACAATCATTTCAAAATAATGGATGTAGTTTTCTTTGTCGGCATCAATAAAAACCAAATCAAATTGCATATCAAGAGTAGGAATAATGTCTACGGCTTCTCCCAAATGTTGCACAATTTGGTTGCCCCAAGGTGATTTGTCAAAATGTTTGCGTTGAAAATCGATTAACTCTTCTTTGATATCAATGGTGTGTAATTGTCCGTTGTCTTGCATCCCCTCACACAAACACAAAGCCGAATAGCCCGTATAGGTGCCAATTTCAAGAATATTCACAGGGCGAATCAATTTGGATAACATACTCAAAACACGTCCCTGAAAATGACCACTTAACATTCTTGGTAACAAAATTTTTTGATAGGTTTCTTTGTTTAAATCCGCTAAATGTTGTGGTTCTTTTTCAGAATGTTGTTCGATATAATCTTCGAGTTCTTGAGAAATGAAGTGCATTGTATAGTTTTTTCAATTGGTGCAAAGTTATCAAATTATCAAATCACACACGAGCATTTATGTGAATTGATGAAATAAATCAACAAATACTCCTTAAATTTGCGCCATGCAAATCGAGAAAAAAGACATACGGGCCTTATCCAAAGAACAATTGCGAGACTTTTTTGTTTCCAATGGAGACAAAGCTTTTCGTGGCAACCAAGTGTATGAATGGTTGTGGAGTAAAGGCGCACATTCTTTTGAAGATATGACCAATGTGGCAAAACCCACTCGCCAAATGCTCGAAGATCACTTTGTTATCAATCACATCAAAGTCGATACGATGCAACGAAGTGAAGATGGAACTGTGAAAAATGCTGTTCGTTTGCACGATGGTTTGATTGTAGAATCGGTTTTGATTCCTACCGAAACTAGAACTACCGCTTGTGTTTCGAGTCAGGTGGGATGCAGTTTAGATTGTAACTTTTGTGCTACCGCTAGATTAAAACGAATGCGTAATTTGGAACCTGGAGAAATCTACGACCAAGTGGTCGCTATTGACAGAGAAAGTCGTTTGTATTACAATCACCCGCTATCTAATATTGTTTTTATGGGAATGGGAGAGCCTTTGATGAATTATAATAATGTTATCAAAGCGATTGATATGATTACTTCACCAGAAGGCTTGGGAATGTCTCCCAAACGAATTATGGTTTCGACTTCGGGTGTTCCAAAGATGATTAAGAAATTAGCAGATGATGAGGTGAAATTCAAATTAGCGGTTTCGTTGCACTCGGCCATTGACGAAATTCGTTCTCGAATTATGCCTTTCAGTGAAAATTTTCCGTTGGCTGATTTGCGTGAAGCATTGGAATATTGGTACCGAAAAACTAAAAGTAAGATTTCATACGAATATGTGGTTTGGAAAGGAATTAACGATGACAAGGCTTCGGTAGATGCCTTGGTTAAGTTTTGCAAATATGTGCCGTGCAAAGTCAATTTAATTGAATACAACCCCATTGATGATGGTGAATTTCAACAAGCCTCTGAAGAAGCTATTGCGGCTTACATAAAAGGATTAGAAACCATAGGAGTTGTAGTCAAGGTGCGAAGAAGTCGCGGAAAAGATATTGATGCCGCTTGTGGGCAATTAGCAAATAAATCTTAAAAAGTACTGAATTTAGTAAAGGTATTGGCTTTGAAAAAATAATGATTTTGTATCTTTGAAGCCAATGAATATCACTTCTCAAATAAAACAGCCTATTTTGATCGAAATGGAACTTTTTGAAAAAAAGTTCTATGAATCGATGTCTTCTAAAGTAGCGTTGCTTAACAGAATTACCTATTATATTGTCAATCGCAAAGGGAAACAAATGCGTCCTATGTTTGTGTTTTTGACTGCCAAAATGGTTTCTCAAGGCGTTGTGAATGAACGTACTTATCGAGGAGCTTGTGTGATTGAATTGATTCATACCGCTACTTTGGTTCATGATGATGTGGTAGATGATAGTAACCGTCGTAGAGGATTTTTCTCTTTGAATGCGCTTTGGAAAAATAAAATTGCCGTTTTAGTGGGCGATTATCTACTTTCTAAAGGACTGTTGCTTTCTATTGACAATGGCGATTTTGATTTACTTCGAATCATATCTGTGGCTGTTCGTGAAATGAGTGAAGGAGAATTACTTCAAATTGAAAAGGCGCGCCGATTAGATATTACGGAAGAGGTGTATTACGATATCATTCGTAAAAAAACAGCAACATTGATTGCTGCTTGTTGTGCTTTGGGAGCTCAGTCAGTAATTGAAGATGAAGTTCAGGTGAAAAATATGCATCGTTTTGGGGAATTAATAGGGATGGCATTTCAAATCAAAGATGATTTGTTTGATTATACCGATGACGCTATTGGTAAACCAACAGGGATAGATATTAAAGAACAAAAAATGACTTTGCCTTTAATTCATGTTTTGAATACCTGTACTGCTAAAGAAAAAACTTGGTTAATCAATTCTATTAAAAACCACAATAAAGACAAGAAAAGGGTTAAAGAAGTCATTGCTTTTGTCAAGAATAATAATGGTTTGGCTTATGCTGAACAAAAGATGCTTCAATTCCAACAAGAAGCATTGCAACTGCTAGCTAATTATCCGGATTCTCCATTTAAAGATTCTTTAGTCTTGATGGTGAACTACGTTATTGAAAGAAAAATATAATTCTATATTTTCTAATATTGAGCTTTTAAAGTGTATAAAAAGCGTTATAATTTATAATATTTTACTGCTGATTTTAAAAAATACTATAATTTTAAAAAAAAGCGAATAATTTAAAAATATTATAGTTAAATTCGTCACGTGAAAATTCAAAAGAGAAAAATAGTATTAATTGAGGACGATGTAGCATTAGGAAACGCTATACTAGAGCTGTTACTATTGAATAATTTTGATGTTACTTGGTTCGAAGAAAGTACACCTGCCCTTCAACATCTCTACCAGAATATACCCGATCTAATCATAAGTGATTTAATGATGCCTGTTATGAATGGAGAAGAATTGTATTTGAATATTCGTAAAAACAGAAAATTCAATACGGTTCCTTTTATCATTATCACCGCTAACATAGATGATGAAGTCAAGTTACGCCAATTAGAGTATGGCGTGAATGATTATATCATGAAACCATTTAAAGTAAAAGAGTTAATCTTTAAAGTAAATAATGTTTTAGAGTTAAGAAAAAACATTGAAAAAAACTTTGGTATAGATCCTTTTTCAAAGGTTACTATTAAATTATCGGAGAAAGATTTTCTTACATCTCTAAATGAACTTCTTTTGAAAGGCATTAAAACAAGACCAGATTTAGACGAATTGTCTAAAAAATTATTTATCAGTAAATCTACCTTAGATAAAAGAATTAGAAAACTCACAAATAAAAATATAAGCCAATACATTAGAGAGTTTAAAATTCAATATGCTATGAAGTTGATTAAACTAGGAGAGAGAAATATTCAATTCTTAGTGGACGAAACAGGCTTTGGGTCTTTTTCGTATTTCTCTACTAGTTTTAAGGCGTATAGTGAGATGAGTCCTCGTGATTATATTAAGTCAATTCAAGCTTCAGAATTAGAAAAATAAGTCGTTTTTTGTAGTAATTGAAGTAAACTATATTACTAAATTGTTGCCATTCCTATTCTTTTTTAAAATATAAGTAAAAATTAAATTTTTTCAAATTTCTATTATAATTTTCGTTCATCGAATCATCAAAATTGTGTCGTAAGGTTTTTTTTAAAGCTTTAAGAATAACAATTTAAATCTGTATAATTATAAACGTATCCCAATGAAACTAAGACCTTCTGATGAAACGTGGGATAGATTAGATGTAATGCTTAATTATAATGAAAAGAATATAGCTTATGTTAATCGAGCTATTCTTGGATTAAGTTTTTTTGTATTAGTCTTATTCGGAATCCTGCTTTGTAGTAATTAAAAAAAACAAAAAATGCTCTAAAGGCATTTTTTGTTTTTTACACCAATTCAATTTCTGTATTGCTTAAGCACATTTGAAGTATTGAAGTAGATTAGAAATTAAATTATTAGCATTTTTTTTTAATTTATCCATTAAAATAAAATGAAATAAAAATACTTCACTTATTTTTGATGTAAGATTTGGGATCTTTCTTACCGGGCAGCTTACTCAGAAAATTTATTGGGGGCAATGAATTTATGATTACAATTTAGTTAAAGTAAGCTGCTTTAGGTAAGATACTAAAAAACTTCTCTCCCTAAAAAAAATCAACAAAAACATAGTGTTTGAATAATTTAAAAAAAATATTTTTTTTAAATATGCTTTTCTACTATTCCTTTTAGATCTTGAAAAGAAAATGGTTTTTTGATATAGTCTTTAGCACCTAAATTTAATCCTGTAATCTCATCTATTTCTTCGGTCTTTGCTGTTAATAATACGACAGGGATATTTGATTGTGCTGAATTCATGTGGTTTTTTAAAAATCCATACCCGTCTAATTTAGGCATCATGACATCGCAAATAATTAAATCTGGAGAGTGTAATTTAACTTTTTCTAAACCTTCCAATCCGTCTTGAGCTTCTACAATTTCATATCCTATAAAAGAGAATAGTTCCACTATAGCTTCTCTTAATTTGATTTCGTCATCAATAATCAGTACTTTTTTCATAGCACTATGATTTAAATAGAGGGAATGTAAGAGTTACTTGAGTCCCTTTTCCAAGTTCGCTAGTAACTTGAATGGAACCAGAGTTTCTTTCCGTAAACGTTTTTACGATATAAAGCCCCAGTCCAGTTCCTTGAATACCTTCGGTATTACTGGCTCTAAAGAAAGTATTGAATAATTTTGGAATGTCTTTTTCTGGAATTCCAATTCCAAAATCAATGATTTGAATTTCAATTTCATTGTTTTTTGAACTTAGATTCAAAAGAATATCACCAGCACCTTCAGAGTATTTGAATGCGTTATTTAACAAATTAAAAAGAGAATATTCCATTAAGTTTTTGTCTGCAAAAACTGTAAAATGGTTTCCTTTAAAATTAAATTGAACTTTCCTACCGCCAATTTGATGCGAGTAACTAGTTTCAATTACATCCAAACAAATTTGTTTTAAGTCAAAAATAGTTGGGTTAAAATTAGTTTTTCCGGCGTCATCTTTAGAGATGGTAAGCACAGCGTTCATTAATTCAACTATTCGGTCTATTTCTTCGGTAATTGTATTAATTCGCTTTTGCAATTGGGCGGAGTGAACAAAATTATGACCTTCAATATACATTTCTATTAGCTCAGCACTAGTTCGAATAGTTGTCATTGGAGTTCGAAATTCATGCGAAATAGTAGAAACAAGATTTGTTCTCAATTCATTTAATTCTCTCTCTTGTATTAGTGCTTTTTCCATCGCATTCTGAACTTGTTTCTTTTGAGTGATATCTCTTGCACTTGATTGAAAGCTAACAGGTTCTCCATTTACCATAACGATACTCGCTTTTATTTCAAACCATACATATTCGTTGTTTTTATTTTTGAATCGGGCTTCAACATACGAGTCATCAGCTTTAGTGATAAAACTTTCAAATCGTTCTTGAAGTAATTCTAAATCTTTTGGATGGACAAATAGCATAGGTGACTCCCCAATTAATTCTTCGGGGCTATACCCCATTAGTTTTACAATAGATGGAGAAACATATTCAAAGGTAGTATCCAAGTTATGTAAACATACCAAGTCTACGGTATTGTCAGCTAAAAGGCGGTACATGTTTTTAGCCTCATTAAGCTGAATATTTTTATTACGGTTGTTTTCTTCTATTAGCAAACGGTTTTGTTCCTCTACATTTTTTCTTTCAGTAATGTCTTCCATAGCTCCAATCATTCGGATAGCCTTGCCATTTGTATCACGAATTATTATTGCTTTATCACTCACGTAAGCATAACTTCCATCAGATTTGAGATAACGGTATTCATCAGACCATTTTGTAGAGTTGCTTTCTAAAATCGCATCAAAATGGTTGAAATAATTTTCTCTGTCCTCGGGATGAATAAAATTTTCACATTCAGCAGCTGTTATTATATTATTTTCAAATTGATGTCCAAAAAGAGTTGAATAGCTTTCTCCAACAAAAATCTCATCCGTTTGCATATTCCAATCCCAAAGCGCATCTGAAGTGGCTTGACTCGCATAGATGAATCGTTCATTACTTATTTTTAAAGCTGCTTCGGCTTTTTTCTGAGCAGTAATATCAACTCCAAAACCCACCATCATTTCAAGCGATTTATCTTCTCCAAAAACGGGTGCGTATTTGCGTGTATGAATCGAAGTTGATCCGTCACTTTTTTTAATTTCGTCAATCCATTCTATGACAGAATTTGATTTTGCGGCTTCTATAAATCGGTCCCTTCTTTCTTGAGCAAATTGTGGATCTCTTCCGGTATGTTCTGCATATTCAAAATCATCTTTTCCTATGATATATTGGCGAAGTTCTTCATTTTGAATAGCGGCAGGGTTTACGTATAGGTACCTGTGATTACTATCAAATACGGCAATTTCAGTAGGTAAACGATCTAAAATCTTTTTGTATAATTCTTTTGGTTCTGATTCTGAAAACTGGTCTTGCAATTGGTGTAAACGTTGGATTTCATTTACGATATGATTAATTATTTTTAATTGTGTAACGTTAATTGTTCTCGGTTTTGAATCCCAAAAGCAAAGTGTTCCATTAGTAGTTTTATTCCCAAATACGATTGGAATTCCCATATAAAATGTAGGCTCCGATTGAGTCTGGGTTTCGTTTTTTTGAATAATTTTGGCGTTAAGCCAATCACTATTTTCCGTTGTAATGGATAAGCTTTCCCCTGTTTGTGCAATGATGGTCGTAGAATTGTTTTCTACAAATGACAAGACTGCTTTTGGAATTTCACAGACTTCGGCTGCAAAAGAAAGTATAGCAAGACATTCTTCTTGAAAGGCAGTCGACTTAATTATAGATTTAATTTTTATGCTATTTAAGGGCATAGGCTTTAGGTATTTGGGTTAGTTGCAGTAGTAAATTGCAATTACGATTCGGGACGTTAAAGCAAAATAACCATATAATTGGTATAAAAATAAAAGTTTATTGGTAAATAATAGTTTTTTTCTGGGTATAATTTCAAAATATAATCCATTTTCGATTTTAAAGCTTCCAAAAATCATTTTCTATTCTGAAAAATCGAGGTGAAACTTTGTATATTTGTCACTTTACTACTAAATAAATGATTTCAAAAGCTACCATAGATACCGTTTACGAAACTGCTCGAGTTGAGGAGGTTATTGGTGATTTTGTACAATTAAAAAGAGCAGGGAGTAATTTTAAAGGATTGAGTCCTTTTTCTGATGAACGTTCTCCGTCATTTATGGTCTCGCCAGTCAAGCAAATTTGGAAAGATTTCAGTTCTGGTAAAGGGGGTAATGCTGTTGCTTTCTTGATGGAACATGAACATTTTACCTACCCAGAGGCGATTCGATATTTAGCTAAAAAATACAATATTGAAATAGAAGAAACCGAGCAAACCGATGAAGAAAAAGCCAATACAGACATTAAAGAAAGTATGTATTTGGTTTCTGAATTTGCTAAAACGTATTTTCACAATACGCTTTTACATTCAGAAGAAGGCAAAGCAATCGGTCTTTCGTATTTTAAAGAAAGAGGTTTTACTAATGAAACAATTACTAAGTTTGGTTTAGGATACTCTCCAGAGACTTGGGATGCTTTTACTAAAGAAGCTTTAGGAAAAGGGTACAAATTAGAATTTTTAGAAAGTACAGGTTTAACTATTCCTAAAGACGATAGGCCTTTTGATCGTTTCAAAGGGAGAGTGATGTTCCCAATACAAAGTATGTCGGGACGAATTTTAGGTTTTGGTGGTCGAATTCTAACGAATGATAAAAAAGCAGCCAAATACCTCAATTCACCAGAAAGTGAAATTTACCATAAAAGTAAAGTGTTGTATGGTATTTTTCAGGCCAAACAATCTATTGCTAAACTCAATAATTGTTATTTGGTTGAAGGCTATACGGATGTAATACAGTTCAATCAAGCGGGAATAGAAAATGTGGTGGCCTCTTCGGGAACTGCTTTGACTCCAGACCAAATTAGATTAATCAATCGATTGACTAAAAATATCACCGTTCTTTTTGATGGAGATGCGGCGGGACTTCGTGCGTCTATCCGAGGAATTGATTTGATTCTTGAGGAAGGAATGAACGTAAAAGTATGTGCATTCCCTGATGGGGAAGATCCAGATAGTTTTGCAAAGAAAACATCGTATGATGACTTAGTGGCCTATCTTGAGAATAATGCGAAGGATTTTATCCAATTCAAAGCCTCGCTTTTGATGAAAGATGCTCAAAATGATCCTATCAAGAAAGCTGATTTGATTCGTGATATGGTACAAAGCATTTCTAAAATTCCTGACCGAATTCAACGAGAAATCTATATTCAAGAGTGTTCCCGAATTATGGATATTTCAGAACAGGTTTTGGTGAGTACCTTGGCACAACTTGTTCAAAAAGATATTGCAGAAGTTGGTAAGAAGCAAAAACAAGAGCAAAAGGCATTTGAAATTGTAAAGAATGAAGCGCCTGTTCCAACTGAAAAAATTGATATTTTATACCGATTGGAGCGAAAAATAATTGAAATTTTATTGCTTTACGGAAATAAAACAGAAGAATTTGAAGATGTACTTTTAAAGACAAATTCAGAAGGAGAAATTGATCAAGTAGTTGAAAAAAAGGAGTATAAAGTCTACCAGCGCATTTATTTGAGTTTGCAAGAAGATGAGGTCGAATTAGCAAATCCTTTGTTTAAAGCTATTTTTAATGATTTGATGAATTACTATTTGCAAAATGAAAATTTCGGGATTGAGAATTATTTAAAACATTTGCCTGCTGAATTTGCACAAGAAGTAACTGATATTCTGATGGAAGATGAACGCGTTACTCTTCACAACTGGGATGGTCAAAACATTTTTGTCAAACAAAAAACAGAAACGGTAAGTCAGCATACTTCTGAAATTATTATTTCTATGCGAGAGTATTTGATTAATAAATTGATTTTGGATTTAATGAGTGAATTTCCAGAGCAATCCGATACCGATCAAGAAGAATTAAAAGTATTGATTAACGATTATAATAAGTTAAAAGTTAATCTAACGGGAACTATCGGAAGAATTCGTTCCACCTATATCTAAAAAAAATGAAAGCCATTGGCTTTCATTTTTTTTAACGGTTTCTTATAAAGTCTAAACAATTTCTAATGTTTTGGCTTTGTTTACCAAGTCAACTAAATTGGTTACATTCAATTTAGTCAACAATCTTAATTTGTATGTACTGATTGTTTTTTCATTTAATTTAAGTATATCGGCAATTTCGTGGTTTTTCTTGCCATCACTTAAATAACGTAATACTTCTACTTCGCGGTTTGAAAGTTTGCGATACAATCGTTCGCTTTTACTTTGTTTAGCAATTAAGGCTAAATTTTTCTTTACCGTTTCGTTCATGATAATTTTTCCTTGCTGTACTTTGATGATGGCTTCTGCCAAAGTTCCTAGCTTTTCTGTTTTATGTACAAATCCAGAAACCCCCGCTTTAATTGCATTTGGAGCATAAATTTGTTCTGAAAGACTACTGTAAATAATCACTTTTGTTTTTGGAAATTCTTTTAGAATGGATTTTACTTCAAAAATGCTTGTAAGTCCTTCTAATTCAAGGTCTAATAATAAAACGTCTATTTCTTTTGTCTGAAGTATTTCGTTCAACATGGAAAAGCTTCCAATGTTAGCAACTATAGCAATATCCGAGTGATCTTTGAAGTACGATTTTACTCCAAAGTGCACCACAGGGAAATTATCGGCGACACATACCTTAATCATAATGTTGTTTTTAGAATTGTTATTTGTTTTTGGAAGAGTAAAATTAATAAATAAATTCTGTAAACAATTGCAAATCAGTTAAAATGTGTTATTTTATCGATTGTGGTAGTAGGCAAACAGGTATCGGTTGCATTTTATGTTGATTTATAGTGTTTAAACGTTTGTAAATTTCGAAAACTGTTTTTTCTCTGCCTGAAAAAGAAGCAGCTGATTTTCCTTCTTCATCTTGGCGCATCGCCCATTCTAATTCGTCATAACTAGCACCTAATTGGTCTTCATCAGTTCTATCATCCCCAAATAATCCATCAGTAGGAGAAGCGGTTAAAATAGATTCAGGAATTTTTAAATAAGCTCCTAAAGCAAATACATCGGATTTCATTAAGTCAGCAATAGGACTTACATCCACGCCTCCATCTCCGTATTTAGTATAAAATCCCACTCCAAAGTCTTCTACTTTATTCCCAGTGCCGGCTACTAATAAACCATAAATTCCACCATAATAATATAGCGTTGTCATTCGGATTCGCGCGCGGGTATTGGCTAGAGTTAAATGCAGTTGATGTTCTTGGGTGTCATTAGGAAGTACTTCTTTGAAAGTTTCAAATACCGAAGTCAAATTCGATTCGGCTCTTGAAACATTAGGAAAACGTTGCATTAATTGGTTGATGTGTTCTCTACCACGCGCCACATGACTTGCAGCTTGATGAATAGGCATTTCTACACAAACTACTTTTAAACCTGTTTGCGCACAAAGTGTAGAAGTAACAGCCGAATCAACTCCACCCGAAATTCCCACAACAAAACCATTCACTTTTGCGTTAGTGGCATAAGCTTTTAACCAATTAACAATAAATTCATTCGCTTTTTCAACTTGAAGTGTGCTTTTTTTCGACATAATAGTTTAGGTATTAAAAAGCAGGAATGTATATTTGCAGAACCATTTTAAATGAATCTGTTTTCCTGTTACTTTGGAAACAAATTTAATTAATAAATTATGAAATCGCGAGTAACAAATTGTTTTTTGCAAAAAAAGATATCCTAAATTAATTACGCCTTTAAAAAATTTTAGACATGAAGATACGGTTGTTTTTGCTTGCCATTTGTTTGTTTTTTTTATCATGTGATAAAAAAACGGCTGTAGAAAAAGCAGTTGAAAAAATCCCATTGGAAATTAAGGTGGAACGATTTGATCAAGTGTTTTTTGAATCAAAACCAACGGATTTAAAAAAAATAAAAAAACAGTATCCTTTTTTCTTTCCTGTAGGTGTTCCAGACAGTGTTTGGATAAATAAGATACAAAATCCACTTTGGCGTGAATTGTATACCGAGGTTCAAAAAAAATATAGTGATATTGAGCCCGTTCGTTCTGAATTGATTACGCTGTTTAAGCACATTAAACATTATTTTCCAAAGACAAAAACGCCTAAAGCAATAACAGTAATTGCTGAAATGGATTACAATAATAAAGTTATTTATGCCGATAGTTTAGTTATAATTTCGTTAGAGTTGTACTTAGGAAAAGACCATAAATTCTACGAATTTCCCAAATACATTAAGCAAAACTTTGAGCAGCGACAAATGATGCCAGATGTGGTTGCTGGTTTTTCAACTAGTAAAATTAGTATTGAGAAAGAGAAAACACTTTTGAGTCAGATGATCTATTATGGAAAACAATTGTATCTCAAAGATCTCTTATTACCTGAATATACGGATGCTGAAAAAATGGGATACACCCCAAAAGAAATTAGTTGGTGTCAAGAAAATGAAGCGTATATTTGGCGTTATTTTTTAGAAAATGATATGTTATATAGTGACGAACCTAAATTAAGTTCACGGTTTATTACGCCAGCGCCATTTTCTAAATTTTATTTGGAAATAGATAATGAATCTCCGGGACAAGTTGGAGCTTGGATAGGATGGCAAATAGTGCGTTCGTATGCAGAGAATAATGATGTTGCTATAGCCGATTTATTAAAAATGAATGCTAAAGAATTGTTTGAAAAATCAAAATATAAACCAAAGAAATAATGCCAGATACTATCACATCAGAAATTAAATTTGAAATTGAATTAGACGCGAACCGTGTTCCTGAAAAATTATTTTGGACCGCTGCCGATGGCGGTGTAGCTAAAGAAGAAGCAAAAGCTTTTATGTTGTCTATTTGGGATAGTAAAGCAAAAGAAACTATGCGCATTGATTTGTGGACCAAAGACATGCCTGTAGATGAGATGAAGATTTTCTTTCATCAGACTTTAGTAGCGATGTCAGATACTTTTAAACGTGCTACTGACGACGAAAAAATGGCCGACACGATGAAAGATTTTTGTGATTACTTTGCCGAAAAATTAGAGTTGACCAAATAAAATAATAGTTGCTAAAACAAAAAAAGCCAAAACAAAATTCGTTTTGGCTTTTCTATTTTAAATCAACGATTTAAAATTCGTTTTGACCTTTAAAAACTTCTTGATTAACTTCGTCTATATAACTTAAAAGCTCTTCTTTTCCAGTAAATTCAGTTGAAGAAGTTACGAAATATTGAGGCATTTCAGCCCAATTATTAGCAAACATTTTCTTTTTATAGGCGGCAATATGCGAGTCTATTTTCACTTTACTGATTTTGTCTGCTTTGGTAAAAATAATGCAAAACGGGATTTCGCTTTCTCCCATATACGACATGAATTCGATGTCTATAGTTTGAGCTTCGTGTCGAATATCAATTAAAACAAAAGCACAAACTAATTGTTCTCGGGTTTCAAAATAATCGGTAATAAATTGTTGAAAGATAGATTTTGTCTTCTTAGAAACTTTGGCATAACCGTAACCAGGTAAATCGACCAAAAACCAGTTTTTATTGATTAGAAAGTGGTTAATTAGTTGCGTTTTTCCGGGTCTTCCAGAAGTTTTTGCTAAATTTTTATGATTAGTTAACATATTGATAAGTGAAGACTTACCTACGTTAGAACGACCAATAAAGGCATATTCAGGTAAATAATCTTTTGGACATTTATCCACTTGTGAGTTACTAATAATAAATTCAGCAGTAGTGATTTTCATAGGTACGATTTAGACTGATTTAAGAAACCGGTTTGTAAACAGTTGTAAACCAATCTTCTAATATTCTGTTAAATTCGTCTGGATGTTCCATCATGGCAGCATGGCCGCATTTGTCAATCCAATATAACGTGGAATTCGGCAATAATTTATTAAACTCTTCTGCTACATCTGGAGGAGTTACTTTGTCATTGCGTCCCCAAATGATACAGGTTTGCACTTTCATTTTAGGTAAATCCTTAGCCATATTGTGACGAATTGCACTTTTGGCAATCGTTAACGTTTTCAAAAGTTTAATTCTGTCGTTTACGGTTGCAAAAACCTCATCAATAATTTCTTTTGTTGCCACTTCTGGATTATAAAATACATCTTCAGCTTTCTTTTTGATGTATTCATAGTCGCCACGCTTTGGATAACTCTCACCCATTCCACTTTCATATAATCCAGAACTACCAGTAATGACAAGTGCTTTTACTAAACTTGGATACATTTTAGTGTGGTATAAACCAATGTGACCTCCTAATGAATTTCCTACTAAAATTACTTGATCGAAACCTTTATAAAGAATAAAATCTTTAACAAATTTTGAAAATGCTTTTACGTTGGTTTTTAAAATATTTTGGGTGTAAATGGGTAGTTCAGGGATGACTACTTTGTACCCTTTTGGTGGAAAAAATTCCGCTACACCTTCAAAATTACTCAGGCCACCCATTAAACCATGTAAAATAATGATTGGGGTTCCTTCTCCAGCTTCAAAATAGGTGTATTTCTTTTCTTTTTTTAACATAAATGCCACTTAAAATTTTGGTTGTCCTATTTGACAAATATACTATTTTATTATGGAAAGCAAAGAAAAAAATAAACCCGATCCACAGTTATTGATTCCGAAAATTTTTTAGTTATCAACAATTTTAATCAAGTAATTAACAATATGATTTTGAAGGATTTACTTTTCAGCAACCAGTTGAAGTGTTTAATTTTTGAGGACTTTTTAAAAAGCAACAAAACTAAAGTGGTTTTTCAAGGCTTATTTTTCTGAAAACTTATTAACAAAGTGGTATTTTGTGGTAAAAAGTGGTAAAATTTATTTAATTTTGTCCTTATTCAAACAGAAATAGAATTGAAAACATTAATTGGGACATACGAATGCAAGGTAGATGCTAAAGGGCGTCTAATGTTGCCTACTACACTGAAGAAACAATTGGGTTCTTTGGAGGAAGGTTTCGTGTTGAAGCGTTCAGTTTTTCAGCCTTGTTTAGAGTTGTTTCCAATGAGCGAGTGGAATAAAATGATGTTGAAAATCAATAAATTAAATCGTTTCGTTAAAAAGAATAACGATTTTATTAGAAGATTTACAGCGGGAGTTAAAATGATTGAGATTGATGCAACAGGACGACTTTTAATTCCGAAAGATTTAGTGGTTTTTGCTCAAATAGATAAAGACATTGTCTTGAATTCAGCTATCAATATTATTGAAATTTGGGATAAAGATAAATACGAAAATGCAATTGAAAACGCTACGGATGATTTTGCAGATTTGGCAGAAGAAGTAATGGGTAATTTTAATGACGATGAAGATGGAATATCATAATCCAGTATTGTTAAAAGAAACAG
>ERZ650308.824-NODE-824-length-16727-cov-4.374580_pt1 | contig 16727 bp, 12 predicted proteins | sample MGYA00376244_ERZ650308 | MGnify/ENA primary metagenome ERZ650308 (study PRJEB26733, sample SAMN07839295) | wastewater metagenome | biome: small river; feature: stream; material: water | place: USA: North Carolina | collected 2016-04-26 ... | reverse complement strand
CATAGCACCTCGAACGGGTTTCCCTCAATGCCAAGCGCAGATTGCTCAGGGGTTTTTGGTTTTCCCCATCCGCAATCATTAACCGCGTCAAGCCTGCAACGTTCTGCAAGTTTTGCAGTGACATCAAATAACTCGATTGCTCGCGCGCGATCTTCGGTAATTTCAATCGCGAGTGCCAACATCTTGGCCGGCGGTTTCATCCATGCTTGTGCATTTGGTTGCGATTCAAATAAGCCAAGCGCTTCAAGATTTCTTGCAGCATCAAGAACATCGGCGGTGAGTGCATCATCGGGTTCTAGGTAACGAACCGCATTGGTTAACACCGCGGGAATTTTGTGCGCATCGGCAAGCTCCACCATGCGCCGAGCTTGCACGCTCGAAAAAGAAGTTCCCGGTTCGGTTAGGTGACTAACAATCTCAATTGCAAATGTTCCGGGATATTGAAACAGCCCCTGCCAATTTTCTAGTAGCTCGTCTGCGCGATCGCGATTGCCGGCAACCACCGCGTGACCAACATCGCTGTCTGGCCCAAGTAGCAGCGTGCAGTTTCCGTTGGCGAGTAACTCTGCGAGCATGCGCCTACCGATACCAATTTCTTTTTTACTGGAACGTGTTGCCACTCGTTTGCCGTGGGCGGTAGACACAACTTTGCAAAGCGTCGACCAACCGGCGCCTTTGTTATTGCCGTGCGCCAAAATTACGCAACGCCCAAGGCTCGACCCGTCATCATCGAATACGGTTAGGTCCACGCCCACTATCGGGGTGATGCCAAGTTGCAAACAAGCACCGATGTGTTTGACCGCGCCATAGAGTCCGTCGCGATCTGTGATGGCAAGCGCCGTCATCTTTTGTGCGGCCGCAGCCTCGGCGAGCAGCTCTGGTCTCGTCACTCCGTAGTGTGACGAGAACGCAGAGGCTACGTGCAGGTGGGCAAATTCAGACATTGGTCTAGAAGCGAACCGGGGTAGTGGTTAGTTAAAGATGCGGTTGAGTCGCCAGACGTTTTTGTCGCCGACGAATGAGTGCACCAATTCGAACTGCTGCTTCTCTTCGTTGCAGCTGGCAACCAGGCGCCACATTTCGACCTCGAGCACGCCGGCGCCGATGCCGCGCTGAACCCGAGATGCCTCGACCCACCACTCGCGTCTGGCGAACCAGCGCACCGGCTTGTTTAGCACCCGGTATGCGCCATCGCGCCAGCTGAAGCCGATCGGCTCACCCTTTGGGTTGACTGACACAGCAACCATTTCGTCTACTCGAACCATTTCGAGCCCCTCTCAAACATCTGCCAAAGCAGCAAAGTATTCGAACAAATGTTCGAACGTTAAGAATGTAGGCAGGGCCACCGACAAAGCAAATTGCAACGGCGTGGCGACTTCAACAAATGGTTGAAGGTTTGTGAAAACCCCGAAATGACGGGGCAGAAGGCCGACTAAAGCGGGCGAATCAGGTCGCTCGAGTTGTTGCGCACGGCACCAACTGCGGCATCGACTTTATAGAACTCAACCTCTGCGGCAACCAAGTCGCTTTCGCTGGCAACCGCATCGAGCAGGCTCTGCTCGCCGACGATGTTCGGGTCTAGCCAGGCATCCAGTGTTTCTGGGGTTAGTAACACCGGGTTGCGATCGTGAATGTGAGCGAGCTCTGGCGCAGTGTCTTTGGTGAGCGTGGTTGCCGAGAGCAGCCAGCGGGATGGGTCGTTATCGGCCTTGCTCGGGTCGCGCCACCACTCATAGAGGCCGGCGAGCGCCAGCATTCCGTCGGTGCCTGCCGAAATGTAGAACGGCTGCTTGGTGCCATCAGCGGCTACGTGCCACTCGTAATAGCCAGTCGCCGGAATCACGCAGCGACGACGAACCACCGAGTCTTTGAAAGAAGGCTTTTCTAAGATGCTCTCGATGCGACCGTTGATCAGAGGTGAAGAGTTTGCCGGGCCGTCTTTGCTCCAGCGAGGAACAAGACCCCAACGAGCCGCGTGAATTTCGCGGTGCAGATCGCCGATAGGCGAGCCATCCTGTGCTTTTTCATCAGGGCGTTCGACGATTATCGAAATCTGGTGGGTCGGCGCCACGTTGTAGCTGATGCCAGGCTGATCGCCAACAATCTCGTCGACCTCGAAGATGTTCATGATCTCGCCGACAGTCTTGGCGACAACGAAACGACCGCACATTATTTGACCGTCGCTTCGGCGTTATTGGTCATGAACATTAGATTCACCGGTCAATCTTCACACGAGTGCCTGGATTAGGGCGACGGGCAGGGGGCTAAACCGCGACACGTTAGGCAGGCCTTAGTTGATTTGTCAAAGTCGTTCGGATACAAACGATTATGAGGAATGCCCTCAGAAAGCGAGGCAACAATGCACACACCGCATCTGTTGAACGAACTCAGCGCACTAGACCTTTCGCGCTGGCAATTCGGTCTAACTACCGTCTATCACTTCTTGTTTGTGCCACTGACCATCGGAATGGTCTTCTTGGTCGCGATCATGCAAACCGTTTGGTACAAGACCAACGACGAAAAGTGGCTAAGGCTCACCAAGTTGTTTGGAAAGTTGTTCCTCATTAACTTTGCACTTGGTGTTGTAACCGGAATCGTGCAGGAGTTCCAGTTCGGAATGAACTGGTCTGCCTATTCGCGTTTCGTTGGTGACATCTTCGGTGCACCACTTGCAATGGAAGGTCTGCTCGCATTCTTCTTTGAAGCAACCTTCATCGGTCTTTGGATTTTCGGCTGGGAGAGACTCTCAAAGAAAATTCACTTGGTCACAATCTGGATGACCGCTCTCGGTGTTGTGCTTTCTGCATATTTCATCCTTGCTGCGAACTCATTCATGCAAAACCCGGTTGGTTTCGAATTCAACGAGGTGAAGAACCGTGCAGAGCTAACTGACATTGGTGCAGTGCTAACTAACATCGTTGCTTTGAACCAGTTTCCTCACACGATCACCGCTTCGATCATGTTCGCCGGTGCTGTCATGGTTGGCGTTTCGGCTTATCACCTAAAGCGTTCGCAATTCGTTGAGACCATGCGCACAAGCTTGCGCTTCGGACTCTGGACTGTAATCGCCGGTGGAGTTGGAACCGTTATCTCTGGTGACGGCCTTGGTCTCGCAATGGTTAAGACTCAGCCAATGAAGATGGCTGCAGCAGAGGCGCTCTATAACACCACCAACAACGCGAGCTTCTCGCTCTTCACCCTCGGAACTCCAGACGGCAAGAGCGAGTTGTTCTCGATTCGCATTCCAAATCTGCTCTCGTTCTTGTCGACTCACACCATGGATGGTCAGGTCGAAGGTCTAAACGATCTTCAGGCGCAATACACCGCTTCGTTTGGCCCTGGCGACTACATGCCGGTTATCTGGATCACATACTGGGCATTCCGCTGGATGATTGGCCTAGGAATGCTCTCGGTTCTAGTGGCGCTAGTTGGCCTCTGGATGACCCGCAAGGGCGAGCTCAACTTGCCTAAGTGGGCCTGGAACATCGCAATCTGGGCGTCACCGATTCCGGTGTTGGCTATCTCAATCGGCTGGATGTTTACCGAGATGGGCCGTCAGCCTTGGATCGTGTTCAGCATGCTCAAGACCGCAGATTCGGTTTCGCCCGGCATCAACGGCGTGGATGTGTTGATCTCTCTCATCTCGTTCACCGCAATCTATGGAATTCTCGCGGTCGTCGAACTCAAGTTGTATTTGAAGGCAGCTCAGACCGGACCGGTCTTAGAAGTGGCTGAGAAGACCGACTCTGAGCAATTGACCGTTGCCTACTAGGAAATCAGGAGACTAAAAAATGCAACTTCAAGATATCTGGTTCCTGGTTGTCGGGTTCCTCTTCATCGGTTATTTCGTGCTCGACGGTTTCGACTTTGGTGTTGGAATGTCTCTGCCGTTTCTTGGCAAGGATGACATCGATCGTCGCGTGCTCATCAACACAATTGGCCCGGTATGGGACCTCAATGAAACTTGGGTTCTCGTAGCTGGTGCCAGCCTGTTCGCCGCATTCCCTGAATGGTATGCATCCTTGTTCAGCGGGTTCTATTTGCCGCTGCTACTGATTTTGCTTGCGCTAATCGGTCGCGGTGTTGCATTTGAATATCGCGGCAAGGGGCAGACCCTGCGCTGGAAGGCAACCTTCGACTGGCTAATCGTCGTCGGCTCAGCTCTTCCTGCGTTGCTCTGGGGTGTTGCTTTCGCAAACATCGTTCAGGGTGTTCCTTTGAACGCTGATCACATCTACACGGGAACACTATTCACCCTGCTAAACCCATACGGTTTGCTTGGTGGCTTGGTGACCCTGACCTTGTTCTGGTTGCACGGTTTGATCTTCATCACGCTGAAGACCGAAGGAGACATCAAGGTTCGTGCTCGCGCACTTGCCGTCAAGGTTGGCATCGTTTGCACCGTGTTGGCAGCGAGCTTCTTGTTGATCACACTGTTCGCACACTTCACAATTCTTGGTTTGGCGCTAACCGGCATCGCGGCTCTCTCGCTGATTGCCGGTCAGTTGGCAAACCTAAAGAACCGCGATGGTGTGGCGTTTTCGCTAATCGTGTTGACTATCGTCACCGCCGTTGGCGCCTTGTTTGCCGCGCTATATCCAAACGTGTTGCCGTCAACCACTGACGTGGCATTTAGCCTCACGGTCGACAACGCGCGTTCAAGCGACTACACCCTCGGTGTTATGAGCTGGGTTGCCGTCATCATGATTCCTTTGGTTCTTGCCTACCAGGGCTGGACCTACTGGGTATTCAAGAAGCGCGTAAGCCGCAAGTCGATTCCGGCTGGCTCGCACTAGGGTAAATCTGAAAAGCCAGCAGACGAGGAGCAAACATTAAGCCGTTTGACCCTCGTCTGCTGCGCGAAGCAGGGGCGGCCCGCTGGTTTTTTGCCGGCGTGGTCGCTTTTGCTTTGCTCGGGGCAATCAGCACCATCACATTTGCTTTTGTTCTAAGCGATTTGATCGTCTCGCATCACAGCGATTTTCTGGCTCTTGGCGTTGCGGCTGCAGCGGTTAAAGCGCTCACGCTGTTAGGGCAGGAGTGGTTTTCGGCAATTGCCGCTACTCGCGTGAAGTCGCAACTTCGCGGCAAGTTGATTTCGCAGATGCGCGCCAACGGCAGCTACTGGATGAATTCGCAAAACAAGTCAGAACTGAATTTGCTTTTGACCACTGGGCTCGATTCGCTCGATGCCTATTTCGCGAAGTTTCTGCCACAGATTGTCTACACGGCTTTAGCCGCACCCATCTATGTGTGGGTTATCTTTTCACAGGATGCGCTTAGCGGCATAACGGTAGTCGCGACGATGCCGCTCATCCCGTTGTTTATGACTTTCATCGGTTGGGCAACGGCAAAGGTGCAGAGCCGCCAACTTGCTTCGCTCACCGCACTCTCGTCGCACTTCGTTGATGCGATTCGCGGGCTAACCACGCTTCGCGTCTTTGGTCGTGCGAATGCGCAGGTTGACATCATGCGAGCAAACAGCGAGCAGCACCGCAAGCGAACTATGCGTGTGCTTTCAGTTTCTTTTCTTTCGGGTTTCGCTCTTGAGCTAATTGCGAGTCTCGCGGTTGCGCTGGTTGCGGTTTCAATCGGCCTGCGTTTGATTGACGGAACAATCACGTTCGCCGCTGGCCTGCTGGTTTTGATTCTCGCCCCAGATGCCTATTTGCCGCTTCGCATGATTGGCGCAAACTTTCACGCATCGGCCGATGGGGTAGCGGCCATCGAACGAACCTTCGCTCTGCTCGATCAAAAGACTGAAGTGTCGTCAATTCGACCAATCAAGATCAAGCCAAAGGCCGGCAAGGTCATTGTGGTCACCGGGCCCTCTGGTGTTGGCAAGACCACGGCACTTCGGGCTTTGGTCGGCCCTAAGAGCGCCTATATGGCGCAGGGTTCGGGGCTGATTGCGGGAACCGTGCAGAACAACATTGTCGGCGACAAGCCAACTGATGCAAGGGTTCTCGAGCGGGCGTTGCAACTTGCTGCGCTTGACGATGTAGAACTCTCGACAGCCGTTGGGCCAGATTTTTCTAGCCTCTCTGGTGGCCAAATGCAGCGCGTTGCAATAGCTCGCACCTTTTATCGTTTGCTGACTGCGGGCTGCACGACGCTCTTGGTCGATGAGCCGATTGCGAGTCTTGACCCGTCTCGAGGCAAACGAATCAGCAAATCACTCGAACTTCTTGCCGCTGAAGGTTTTGCGGTCGTAGTCGTTTCTCATCAGAGTTCACTCATCAAGGTTGCTTCAGAAGTTCTCGAGGTGCATCGATGATTCGTTTGATTGCATATGCGCTTCCTAGGTCTAGAAAATTCGCCGCATCGCTCTTCGTTGCGGTTGTGCAGGGATTGTCTGCCGTTGCTCTGCTGGCAACCTCGGCATGGTTGATTTCGAGAGCTGCCCAGCAGCCACCGATCATGTATCTGTCGCTCGCGATTGTTGGTGTGCGCACTTTTGCTCTGGCTCGAGCGAGTCTTCGCTATGCCGAACGCTGGCTGTCGCACGATGCAGTGCTGCGAAACTCAGGCAACAAGCGCGCAGCTGTTTTTGAAAAACTCATCGATTTCGTTCCGGCAGGTTTGGGTAAGCAATCAATTGCCGATTTGAGCAGTCGCACTGTCGCAGACGTTGACGAAACTCAAAACCTAGGTTTGCGAATAATTAGCCCTTTGGTTCAGTCATTTCTCGTTTCAATAATTTCAACAGTTGTCTTTTGGTTCATGTTGCCTGCCGCTGCGCTAGTGATGGGCACGCTCTTGCTTTGTGCATACGTGATTGCATTGCCAACGGCAGCGCTCGTCTCACTTCGGGTCGACAGGCAGAGCGCAAACCAGAGGGCCTCACTTGCGGCTGACACCGCGAATCTGCTCGACAATCTCGAACTGCTCGAAAACTACGACTGGGTTGAAGGGGCATTGACCAAAATCGAAGCAACTCAGGCACGCTTGGCTAAGGCGACCAGGCTGCAGGCTATTTCGTTTGGTTCATCTCAGGCGACCTTCGCCTTCGGCGCAGGGCTTGCGGCCGTCTGCGCCGCAGTCATTGGCGCAGATCAGTTGGGCAGCAGCCATGGGGACTTTGTGGTGCTGGCTGTTTTTGCCCTTTTGCCTTTGGCTGTCTTTGATGTGGCTTCTGGCGCGCAGTCGGTTATTTCGGCTTGGCGCCGCTATCGAGCCAGTGCCGAGAGGTTGATTGAACTCGCAGATCGCAAGCTGCCAGCCGAGCTCGAGCTTGATGCCGCTGAAATGCTTAGCGACCTAAAGTCAGTCAAGCTCGAGTCTCTTGAGTTGGGCTATCCGGGGCAAAGCAGCGTGGTTGAGTCATTCTCGCTATCTGTGAAGGCAGGCGAGTCTATTTCTTTGGTTGGTGCGAGCGGAGCTGGCAAGAGCACGATCGCATTGGCCATGGCGCGGTTGTTGAAACCGCGTGCCGGTCACATTTTGCTAAACGGTCGCAACGCCAAAGAATTTAGCCGCGAGTCGATTCGAAAGCAGATTGGCTATCTCGAGCAGAACGCGATGGTTTTCGCTACCGATGTGCGAACTAATTTGAAGATCGCTCAGCCGCAAGCCACCGATGCCGAATTGATTGATGTGCTTGAGCGAGTTGGTCTTTGGAGTGCATTTGTTAATCGCGCTGGGTTAAACACCCAGGTAGGAGAACACGGATCACTTATTTCTGGCGGCGAAGCCCAGCGTCTAGCTTTGGCGCGTGCATTGCTCGCAGATTTCAGACTTATCGTTCTAGATGAACCAACTGCAAATGTTGATGAGGCTCAAGGCAAAAAGTTAGTCAGCGACATGCTTGCTGCCGCAAGATCGAAACAACGCATGATTGTGTTGATTACTCACGATGCCAAATTGGCGAAACTCACCGATCGAATTATCAAGCTCTAACGAATCGGTGCGCTGAGCAAGCGAAGTCGTTTGGTGAACGCATCGACGTGACTAGCTGTTGCCAGCGGGCCGCCGAGATCTATCCATGATTCAACCGGGCGAATCGCCTGCAGGCTGCTGAGCATCCAGACTTCTGTTTCAACCAGGTCGGCCGGCTTTACCTTTTCGGTGCGAGTTTGCAGCCCCATCTGTTCTGCAATTGCAAAGACCTCGCGACGGGTTACGCTATCGAGCCATTCGGTTTCTTGGTTTGGCGCGCAAAGCACATCGCCCCGCCACCAAACAATCGAGCTCAGCGCACCCTCGACGATGTGGCCAGATTCATTTAGCAAAACAGCCTCGTCTGCACCGAGCATGTTCGCGCGGCGGCGCAGTTGAAGGCCGAGGCTAAGGTCAGGCCCCTTGATGCTGCGATTGCTGCGCGGGTCTGGCTCGGGGTATGTCCACAGCACAGCCGAGCCAAGCAGTTCAGGTGCCTCACGCAATCGAAAGTGCAGCTGCGAACCAACTGGCTGGTCTGTGTGCAGCTCAAAACGAGGAAACCACTGGCCTTCAAGCGCGATCTCGGCAATTGCAGCTGCGCAAAAATCGTCTAGCTGAGGCGTTTGTTCAGGCGAAACTTCGGCCACCCATCGGCGAAAGCGATCGAGGTGCAAGCCGAGATTGCGAACGCGCCCCTCATCGACCAAGAAGCTATCGGCGACGGCTAGTTGAGTGCCGAGGCTAATCGGAACCTCAACTAGAGCGCCATCAACAAAACGCATTAACTCGCTAGCCACGTCACTCCTTTCGCCTGTTGTCTAATCTAATAGTCGTGCCAATCTACTTTGCCGACCTCAATGGTTGGGTGCATCCGGCGGATGTCTTCATCTCGCTGCACTCTGCCGACGAGAACTCATTTTGGCTCGACCGCGAAACTCATCCGACTGAGCGTTTCAGCGTTATCGGTGGCACCACGCGGGTTTATGAATCCACGGATGCCTTCGGGCTAATGCGTTCGAACATCACAGGGGTTTCTGCGAGCACCGAGCCTGACCTCGGCTTCGCATTTCGCCCTGGCCTAGTTGGCTTCGTCGACTTCGAGGGCGGCGCAAAGTTCATGCACGTCGATCGCGCGATGGTGTTCGACCACGACAACAAGATGATGCACTTCGTTGGCGAATTCGATAATCAAAAAGATTTTGATGCTTGGCATCACGCGGCACTCTTGCGCCTCGCTCTCTGCGGTGGCGAGCAGGCGGCATACCGTTTGAACAATCAAGCGTTGACCGCAACGAAAGCCAGTGTTCGTCACGCCGATGAAGAATATTTGCAACTAATCGAACGCGCGCAATCTCACATTGCGGCCGGCGATGTTTATCAGCTTTGCCTCACCAACCAAATTTCGTTGAGTGTCGACGGCGATGGTTTGCTGACCTTCTTGAACCTGCGCGAAACCAACCCGGCCCCCTTTGCGGCATTTCTCAAGTTCGGCGGGCAGTGCGTTATTTCATGTTCGCCAGAACAGTTCATCAAGGTTGAGGCCGACGGCAAGATTTCATCTAAGCCAATCAAGGGCACCCGCCGCCGCGATGCCGACCCGGCAGTCGATGCGGCAATTGCCGACGAGCTGCGCACCGACGAAAAAGAGCGCGCCGAGAACCTGATGATTGTCGATCTGATGCGCAACGACTTTGGTCGAGTTGCCCAACCTGAGTCGATTCGCGTCGACAAGCTGTTTGATGTCGAGAGCTATGCCAGCGTGCACCAGCTGGTCAGCACGGTCGAGGCCAAGTTGAGCGCGGGAAACACCGCGGCCGACGCTTTCGAGGCGGCGTTCCCGGGTGGCTCAATGACCGGTGCGCCAAAGCATCGCGCGGTGCAACTAATTGGCGAGCTCGAGAACCTGACCCCAAGCCAAAGCGGCCGCGGCGTCTATTCGGGGGCCATCGGCTTTTTGACCCACGGGGGAGTCGCCGACTTCTCAATGACGATTCGCACCATCGTGGTCAACGGCCCAAGCGCCACCATCGGTGTGGGTGGTGGCATCACGATTGACAGCCATCCGGTTAAAGAACTTGAAGAAACCAAGTTGAAGGCCGCGGCTCTATTGCGAGCGCTAGATGCGCCTGACCCTTGGGCAAGCGCCTAACTTCGCGGCCCGCTTGGTAATCTTGACAGGATGTCTGAGCAAACAAATACCCCTGAATCTGAATACGACGTATTCGCCATCCAAGACCGCTGGTTGCCAGTGTGGGATGAGCTGAAGCCGTTCAACTCGGGAATCGAAGGCGACCCACGCCCAAAGAAGTATGTGCTCGACATGTTTCCTTACCCATCGGGCGATCTGCACATGGGTCACGCCGAGGCTTATGCACTTGGCGACGTAATCGCGCGCTACTGGGCGCAAAAGGGTTTCAACGTTATGCACCCGATCGGCTGGGACTCGTTCGGTCTGCCAGCAGAAAACGCGGCAATCAAGCGCGGTCTCGACCCTAAGGGGTGGACATACGACAACATCGCGCAGCAGCGCGCTTCGATGCGTCGCTACGCATGTTCATTCGACTGGGATCGCGTGCTTGTCACCAGCGACCCGATTTACTACCGCTGGAACCAGTGGTTGTTCTTGGAGTTCTATAACAAGGGCTTGGCATACCGCAAGAATTCAAACGTCAACTGGTGCCCGAGCTGCCAAACCGTCTTGGCGAATGAGCAGGTTGTTCAGGGCTTGTGTGAGCGTTGCGACAGCGTTGTAACGAAGAAGGCTCTCACCCAGTGGTATTTCAAGGTCACCGACTATGCAGATCGCCTCTTGGATGATCTCGACACTCTCGAGGGCAGCTGGCCATCAAAGGTGCTCACCATGCAGCGCAACTGGATCGGTCGTTCAGTCGGTGCAGAGGTTCAATTTGAAATCGAAGGCCGCACCGAGCCGGTAACCGTCTACACAACTCGACCAGACACTCTCTATGGCGCAACCTTCATGGTTGTTGCCGCAGATAGCGATCTAGCAGCCGAGTTGGCTTCGATGTCGACTCCTGAAGTTCGCATGGCCTTTCAGGCATATCTAGAAGAAGTAAAGAAGTCGAACGACATCGAGCGTCTTGCCACCGACCGCAAGAAGACCGGTGTCGAGCTTGGCGTCTATGCGATCAACCCGCTCAGCGGCGAACGCCTGCCAATCTGGGCCTCTGACTATGTGCTTGCCGACTATGGCACCGGTGCGATCATGGCTGTTCCTGCTCACGACGAGCGTGACTACGAATTCGCTAAGGCATTCGATTTGCCTATCCGCCAGGTGGTCGACACCGGCGAGGGTGACCCATTGGTGCTTGGTTTCGCAACCGTCGGCGAGGGCACCGTGGTCAACTCTGGTGCGCTCGATGGTTTAGGCAAGGCCGATGCGATTGCAAAGGCGATCGAGATTTTGTCTGCCGCCGGCAAGGGCAAGGCTGCCAAGAACTTCAGACTTCGCGACTGGTTGATTTCTCGCCAGCGCTACTGGGGCACACCGATTCCGATCATTCACTGCGACAACTGTGGCGAAGTTCCTGTTCCTGCAGATCAGTTGCCGGTTGAGTTGCCGTCGGCCGAGGGTCTCGACCTAAAGCCAAAGGGAACATCGCCACTCGGTGGAGCGGCCGATTGGGTAAACGTTTCTTGCCCTAAGTGTGGAGCTGCTGCGAAGCGCGACACCGACACCATGGACACCTTCGTTGACTCGTCTTGGTATTTCTTGCGCTTCTTGTCACCGAAGTCAACCGAGTTTGCATTCTCGAAAGAAGACGCGCACAACTGGGCTCCGGTTGATCAATATGTCGGTGGCGTAACTCACGCGATTCTTCACCTCTTGTATGCCCGCTTCTTCACGAAGGTGCTGCACGATCTAGGTCACGTAGATTTCGAAGAGCCATTTAGTCGTTTGCTAAACCAGGGAATGGTTTTGATGAACGGCTCGGCCATGTCGAAGTCGCGTGGCAACCTGGTTACCTTGAGCAGCCAGCTCGATGAGCACGGTGTCGACGCAATTCGTTTGACCATGGCATTTGCCGGACCACCTGAAGACGACATCGACTGGGCCGACGTTTCACCAGCCGGTTCTGCAAAGTTCTTGGCCCGTGCTTGGCGTGCCGCCAACGATGTGACTTCTGCGCCTGGGGTTGACTTTGCTTCGGGCAACAAGCATCTGCGCAAGGCAACGCACACCTTCTTGCGCGACTTTGCTCCGGCAATCGAGGGCTTTAAGTTCAACGTTGGCGTTGCCAAGATCATGGAGCTGGTCAACGCACTTCGCAAGGCAATCGACGGCGAGGCCGGCGGGGCAGACCCAGCGGTTCGCGAGGCCGCCGAAGTCGTGGCCAAGGCGCTGTCGTTGTTCTCTCCTTACACCGCAGAAGACATGTGGGCAAAGCTCGGGCACCAGCCTGGCGTTGCTTTGGCCGGCCTTCAGGTTGCAGACGAGTCGCTCTTGGTCGAGAGCAGCGTTACCGCTGTGGTTCAGGTTGATGGCAAGCTTCGCGACAAGTTCGAGGTTGCAGTCGATATCAACGAGGATGCCCTTCGGGAGCTCGCCTTTGCGTCTGAAAACGTAAAGCGTGCAATTGGCGATAAAGAAATTGCCAACGTGATTATTCGCGCACCGAAACTTGTCAACATCGCAACTAAATAGCGCTTTTATCAACAGAAATCTAAATCCGCCGTCAATGATTTGATGGCGGATTTAGTTTTTCTAGATGCCTACATTGCGAGAACGAGCACTTGCCGCCTTCGCAGGTGCATCGAGCGTTAATCGCAAGCTAATCGTCTTGATGCTGCTCATCGTGGTTGCTGTTGCTTCGGTGCTAGTCGCGTTGAATTCGGCGAAGCCATACCGCGCCACGGCTGCATCTCGCAGTGATTCGGTTTCATCGGCTTGGCCGAGCTCGGCGGCTGTTCAGTCGGCAACGCTCTATGTGCATGTAGTTGGTGAAATTCGAAAACCCGGAATCTATGAACTCGATTCAGGGTCGCGCATCTTCGACTTGGTTTTCGCAGCCGGTGGTTTCACTGAGAAGGCCGATCAGGCAAGCGTTAATCTCGCTCGCGAGATCACCGACGGTGAACAAATAGTTGTTTTGCCCAAAGGAGCGGCCGCCACAACCAGTTCGGGCACTGCGGTCGGCGCACTGATTTCACTGAACCGAGCGAGCCAATCTGAACTCGAGGCTCTGCCCGGAGTCGGGCCAGCCCTGGCCTCGCGAATGATCGACTGGCGAACCACAAACGGCGGTTTCAAACGTAAAGACGACCTGCTAAAGGTCAGTGGCATTGGTCAAAAGATGTTCGCGGCAATCGAAAAGTTGGTGACTCTTTGAGTCTGTTTGTCTCTGCAATTTCTGTTTGGTTGGTTGCTATCGGCCTGGTTAGCCGGGCTTGGTGGCCGCTTGCCATTGGGTCGCTTGTCGGTGGGGCAGCGCTTCTTTACCTTCGACTGCCAGCGAGACGGCTAAGTGGGCTTGCACTTGTGCTTGGCAGTTCGCTCGCCTTGCTGCTGTTGCAGGCCTGGCTAGGCGCTGCGGCCCGAGTGGGTTCAACGGCCGCAGCTGCATCCGGTGAAATCGCAACGCCAATCTGGCCGTTTTCTGCTCTGAGGGCAATGGCAACAGCTGCGGCAGTTGGTGTGAATCGCGATGCCAATGCGCTAACCCTTGGCCTCGCGATTGGCGATTCGAGTCTGGCCACGCCTCAGCTTTTGCAAGACATGAAGACGGTTTCGCTAACCCATTTGGTCGCCGTCTCGGGAGCCAACTGCGCCATAGTCGTGGCGGCGGTTTATTTGTTGCTGCGTCGTTTTTCAATCAAGACGAGAGTCTTCGTATCGCTAATCGTTTTGGTTTGCTACGCGGCCTTGGTTGGCGGTTCACCGAGTGTGCTCAGAGCTTCGGTCATGGCGGCAGCGGTTTTGTTTGCGCAATTGGCAGGTAGAAAATCTCAGGCAACGGCGATTTTGTCGCTCAGCATCATCGTCTTGCTTGTAGCCGACCCAACGATGGCGCTTAGTTATTCATTCGCACTTTCGGTTTCGGCGACCTTCGGCATCTTGTTGCTCGCTCCAAGTCTTTCTAGAAATCTTGCCCTGCGAATGCCTAGGTCGCTTGCTCTTGTCTTGGCCGTGACGTTGGCCGCTCAGGTTTTATGCCTGCCGATTCTCTTGCAACTACAACCTGGATTGCCGACCTATTCGATCGTGGCGAATTTGATTTGTGAGCCATTGGTTGCGCCAATTACGTTGATTGCAATTGCTGCGGTCTCATTGAGTTGGTTGCCGATGATTTCATCGTTGTTGTTTTGGTGTGCGTCGTTGCCGGCGGCAATTATTGCTGGGCTCGCGCATTTCTTTGCAAACTTGCCGCTCGCGATTCTGCCGTGGTTCGAGGGGCTCGCCGCAACTGCGGTTGCGCTGGTTCTCGCCCTGGCAGTCGTTGTTTGGGTGAGAGCGAGCTCGGCTTCGAGCAGACTCCTAGCGGCAATCACAGTTGCACTTTGCCTAACCAGCACATTTGCAGCAGTTAGCAATTCGGTAGTGAAGTTGGCGGCCTGGCCGCAACCCGATTGGCAGATAGCCAGCTGCGACGTTGCTCAGGGCGATGCCACGGTAATCAGATCTGACGACAGGTTTGCGCTTATCGACGTTGGTCGCGTTGATTCGAAGATCGACACCTGTCTTGCCAAGTTAGGAGTCAGCTCTATCGACCTGCTCGTGCTTACTCACTATGACTTCGATCACGTTGGAGCGCTGGCAGCAGCGATTCGGGGGCGAAGCGTGGTCACGACCATGCTCACTTCTTTTGTAGACGAGCGGCCAGCGGCAGCCGTGACCAGGGCAGTGGTTGCCGGTTCTGGTTCTCGGGTGGTGATTGCCGAGCAGGGCTTGACCGGCAGCCTCGGCTCGGTGACCTGGCGGGTGCTGTCACCCACAAGAACGGCAGTCGAAGCAGAAGACTCGAACGATGGCAGCGTCACCATGCTGTTTCGGTTCGCAGACTTCTCGCTCATTACTCTTGCCGACCTTGGCGAAAAGGGGCAGATGCGGCTTGCATCAAATTTGCGCACCTGGTTCGACCAGTGGGTTGAGGGTCATGACCTGGTGATGAAGGTTTCGCATCATGGATCGGCTGATCAATATGCCGAGTTGCTCGAATATCTGCATCCCGCAGTTGCGCTCATATCGGTTGGCAAGAACAACGGCTATGGGCACCCGACTCGGCGAACGCTAGGGCTGCTTGAGCGAGTTCAGAGTCTCATTTGCCGCACCGATTTGCTCGGTTCAGTTGCGATTAGCAGACGAGACGGAACCTTCGCAATCGCTGACAGTGGTGCAAGTTAGGCTTTAGGGGTGGCGAAGGCAAAACAAATCGAATGGCGCAAGATATCGCCACACTCGGTCGTTTTGGCAACCGGTTCAGAAGACTATTTGACCCAGCGAACCATCCGGTCAATCAGAGACCAGCTTCGCGCCTTAGACCCAGCCCTCGAGATTCACGAGATCGAAGCAAATGACTATTCGTCTGGGCAGCTAAATGACCTCACCAGCCCTTCGCTTTTTGCTGAGCCAAAACTGGTCATCATTCGTGGCGTTGAGCGTTGCACCGACGAACTAATCGAAGATGGCATTGCCTATCTTTCATCTCCAACGCCTGAAGCAACAGTCATCTTCACTCACTCGGGTGCAACTGTGCGCGGCAAAAAGTTGCTCGATGCCATCCGTGAAAATTCACACAGCGCTGAAGTTCTTTGTGCGCCGGTCAAGAACCCAAGCGATCGCCAGGCGTTCATTACCGCAGAGTTTGCAGCGGCCGGTCGCCAAATTACCGGCACTGCCATTCGCGCGCTGCTCGATGCATTTGGTGAGGGGCTCGACGAGCTGGCAGCAGCCTGCAGTCAGTTGCTTCAAGATTCATCGGCGACCATTAGCGAAGAGCTTGTCGATGCCTACTATGGTGGCCGAGTCGAAACCACACTGTGGAAGATCGCCGATGCCGCAGCTGCGGGTCACTCGGCCGAAGCGCTTTCGCTTCTGCGTCACGCACTTAGCGCGGGTGCAGATCCGGTGCCCATTGTGGCTACTCTTTCGCCAACCGTTCGGCTCTTTGCCAAACTCATTGGCAACCGAACTGCAACAGCGGCTTCGCTTGGCGCTCAACCGTGGGCAGTCGAAAAGGCACGCAAGAACCTAAGTGGTTGGACAGAAGAGGGTTTAGCCAAGGCAGTCAACGCGGTTGCCGAGGCAGATGCCGCGGCAAAAGGCGCCGAACGCGACCCGCAATATTCACTCGAAAAGCTGGTTCTATTGATTGCGAATAAGGGCCGATGAAAACCAAAAGAATTGCGGCCTACACCGTCGTCTCGCTGATTTTCATCTCGCTCGTGCTTCGCCCGCCGATTGCGGCGATCGGCCCGTTGCTCCACGAGATCAGCACCAAACTTTCGCTGAGCCCTGCTCAGGCTGGGTTGCTAACCGCGATTCCGGTTTTCTGTTTTGGTCTAGGTGCTTTCTTGAGCCCATACATGATGCGCCGTTTTGGTTTGAACCACAGCATGTTCGCCGTTCTGTTGATTCTCTTGGTGAGCATCATCGGCAGGCTCTGGTTTGGCTTCGAAATTCTTTTAGTCGGCACAGTTCTAGTTGGACTATCTATTGCCGTTGCCAACGTGCTCTTGCCGACTCTGGTGCGAACCGATTTTCGCGCGAAGGCTTCGCTGCTCACCTCGGTCTACACAACTCTTCTCGCCATTGCTGCCAGTTTCACCGCCGCAATCGCCGTGGTCTGGAGTGACTCGCTAGGCGGTTGGCAATGGGCGCTTCTGCT
>ERZ650308.823-NODE-823-length-16728-cov-63.622204_pt1 | contig 16728 bp, 13 predicted proteins | sample MGYA00376244_ERZ650308 | MGnify/ENA primary metagenome ERZ650308 (study PRJEB26733, sample SAMN07839295) | wastewater metagenome | biome: small river; feature: stream; material: water | place: USA: North Carolina | collected 2016-04-26 ... | reverse complement strand
TTAATAATAAAAACATCACTACTATAAATAGTGTCTTCTATTTCATTATTTTTTGTACTATAAATATTTATTCTAAAAGCAGTTTTCAAATTATTTTCAAATTCATTAAATTTCTTTTTCAAAAAATTGAACTCTAGTTTTTGAATTTTTGAATTCTCATTTTTTTTATTAGGCGTTACTAATGTTACTATTTCTGACATAGAAGTTATTGGCCAACTCCCATAGCTTGAATTTCTTTTTGGAAAATCAATAAATTTACTTTGTTGTTTTCCTTTGATTATTATGACTTCTTTAAGAATTATTGCGTTTGGGGATAAAATAATTGTGTCTTTAATTTCAGACACTTTAATATGTAGATCGTTATAACCAATATGCGATAACAACAAGGTGTCATTTAATTTTCTATCAACATTAAAATAGCCGAATTCGTTTGTGTAAGTTCCCTTATTATTGCCAATAAAAATATTTACGAATGGAATAGGTTTTTTATTTAATGAGTCTAAAACTAAAACATTTTGTGCATGTGTTTTAATAAAAACGGCAAGTAAATATATATATATGTATTTCATATAAATTTTGAATTAAATAGACACTTGTATCAAAGACAAGTGTCTATTATACGTTTCTATTTTCTAATTTGCAACTTCTACATCACAACCTGTATTAATCCAAAAAACATAATAACAACAGGTTCTGTAACTTTCTCCAGTTGGGAGTGTCCAAGAACCTCCACAACTTTCTCCCCAAAATCTGTAAACTTCTGAAATTTCAAAATTTATTTTTTGTATTTCTTTTAATAAGTCTATTTTGATAAAATTAACAAACTTATTATCTTTTTTCAAATTAATTATATCAGTTTGATTATTTAAAAAATCAATAGCCTTAATCTCTTTAGTATTTCTTAAATAGTCAACAAAATATAATAACTCATTCTTATCCTTGTCATAAGCTATATAACCATTAATTCTTTCGCTATTTTTATCTAAAACTTCTGAAACAACAATACTCTTATAATTAACATTTGTTTCAATAGATTTACCTAAATTATAACTACTATAATAGGAATTTAGAAAGTTAATTACACTATTCTTCTTATCGAATGTTGAACTCGAAAATGAAAAATTTGAAAACAGAACTGTGGCAATTAAGCCGAATAACATTTTTTTCATAATAATAATTTATTGATTAGTAATGAAGCAAAATTATCCGGTATTATTTTAAAACATTAGTAAATAAATACTCTGTTTAGCACTAAATTTCAGCACTTTAGTAATTTTTTTCTAAGAATAAAGTTAAAGTTGATTTTATTTATTAAAATTGCATTTAAACCCCCAATAAATGAATTCAGTGAACCCCCATAGCACTAAAATTGGTAATAAATTAAGACAATTACGAATTAACAAAGGTTATTCTCAGGAATATATGGCAGAAATACTTGCTGTTTCTCAAAAAACGTATTCCAATATGGAAAATGATAAAACTAGCATTTCTATAGAAGCTCTAAAAAAAATTGCGGAAGAGTATAGAGTGAATATTTTAAAACTACTTTCAGATGAAAAAATTATGGTGCAGCAAAATAATTTTTTAGATTTAAGTTCTAAACAAGAAATTTTTTATAATCACATAACAGACGAGTTAATAAATCAATTGAAATCACGAATTGAAGATTTAAAAAACAGTCTTGCAGAAAAAGAAAAATATATTTCAACATTAGAAAAATTATTGTTGAAATAACACACAGAATCAAGCTTGATTAAAATCGTTTTTTTATTTATAAAATCGTTTTGAAAAATCGTCGTAAATAGATCATCATGACAAAACATATTTGGCTAAATCTTCCTGTAAATAATGTTGAAAAGTCTAAAAAATTCTTTATCAATATTGGATTTTCATTCAATGAAGAATACAGCAATGAGCATTCGGCTTGCATGCTAGTGGGTGAAAAGAATTTTGTAGTGATGCTTTTTGAAAGGTCGATGTTTGCCACTTTTGTACAAAATGCAATTGTGGATACGCAATCGCATGCTGAAATGTTGATTTCCATTGATGCTGAAAGTAGAAATGAAGTAGATGAATTGGCTCAAAAAGTCGAGAAAGCTGGAGGTGTGCTATTTGCAAAACCAGCTGAAAATCAGGGTTGGATGTATGGTTGTGGCTTTTCTGATTTAGATGGACATCGTTGGAATATTTTGTTTATGGATTATGATAAACTAAAGAATTAAATACTATTTTATATTTTTATATAATGGTAAAAACCTGTTCTTAATAGTAGAACAGGTTTTTTTATGTACAATTGGAACTATTATGCTGACTATAAAAAAACATGATTATTCTTTTTTATCAACGATAGAATGTCGATTTTTGTGTTTCTAACTCACAACACTACAAATGGCAATAGCAGATAAAGAGATTATTTTGTTGAAAGTTTCTGGTCAAGATAAACCGGGTGTAACTGCGGGTTTGACTTCTATTTTAGCAAACTATGATGCCGTTATTTTAGATATTGGTCAAGCCGATATTCACGATACACTTTCGTTAGGAATTTTATTTCAAATTAAAGCGGGTTCCTCTTCAGGACCAGTTTTAAAAGATTTACTTTTTAAAGGGTATGAATTAGGAATTAAAGTAAAGTTTATTCCGATTTCAATTCCCGATTATGAAACTTGGGTTAAAGCACAAATCAAACAACGCTATATTATCAATATTTTGGGGGAAGAGCTCACAGCAATTCAATTGGCTGCGGTAACCAAAATCATGTCAGACCAACATTTGAATATTGATTCAATTATTCGTTTAACGGGACGAACTTCGGTAGTAGAGAAAGAGGAGTATCCGCGTTCTTGTGTTCAATTATCAGTTACCGGTATCATTGAAGACAAGACTGCAATGACTGCTAGTTTTATGGAAATATCAAGAACATTGAATGTGGATATTTCATTTCAAGAAGACAATATGTACCGCAGAAACCGCCGTTTGGTGTGTTTTGATATGGATTCGACTTTGATTCAAACTGAAGTAATTGATGAATTAGCCGATTTAGCTGGGGTAGGAGAGCAAGTTCGTGCTATTACCGAATCAGCAATGAATGGAGAAATCGACTTTAAAGAAAGCTTCAAAAAACGCATGGCGTTGTTAGAAGGCTTGAGCGAAGAAGTCTTGCATAATGTGGCTATCAATTTACCAATAACCAAAGGAGCACATCGTTTGATGAGAGCCTTGAAATACTATGGTTACAAAACCGCTATTTTATCTGGAGGGTTTACTTATTTTGGAGAATATTTACAAAAGGAGTTAGGTATAGATTATGTTCATGCTAATCAATTGGAAATCAAAGACGGGAAATTAACGGGTAACTATTTGGGCGAAATTGTCGATGGTCAAAAGAAAGCCGAATACCTGCAAGCTATTGCCCAAAAAGAAGGCATACACATTAATCAAACGATTGCTGTGGGTGATGGTGCCAATGATTTACCGATGTTAAATTTAGCCGGTTTAGGAATTGCTTTCCATGCCAAACCAACAGTAAAAGAGAATGCAGCGACCTCAATTTCAAGTTTGGGATTGGATGGTGTTTTATACTTGTTAGGGTATCACGATCGTCATATTGATATGATGGAAGACTAGAGATTAGATAGAATAAAATTATAAAAGCCCAACATTTATTGTTGGGCTTTATTTTTGTCTGTATTTTTTTTATAATTTTAATTCATTAACCAATTACTATTAAGAATAAACGGTAATGAATTTAGAAACGTAATATTGTAATAGCCCTAACAATATTGCGAATACCATTAAGATTAATAGTCATTAAATCTCAAATCAAATGAAAAAAATTAGTAGATTATCAAGTCTATCAATGATTTTAATTTTATTAATCTCATGTGATAAAAACGACTCTCAAATTAATGATACTGTTACAACCAACGAAAAAACAGTACCTTCAAATCCTATCTATTATTCTACTTCAGAAAAAGAGTATGCTCAAGCCTCGCCTTTTACCAGGCGTTTAATTAATCAAGTTGATGCTGCAGTTATCTCTTTAAATCTATTGACTAAAGAACCTAGTGTAATTAAATATGAAGTAATAATTAGTATTGACAAAAATCCTGAAAATAAATTTTCAAATTTTGTATCTATAGTTCCATTTGACAATTCGCTAAACAGTTTTGTGTTGAAGCCTGATGGGAAATGTCATATTTGTGGCATGGGTGGTGCATATAGTTGTATTAAAGAAGTAGAGACTTACATGGATCAACGCAATTTAGACGAAATTGATATACATGTCAGACGATCTTCAGACGGGTGTATCGATATAACCTATAAATAATAGTCTGAGAATCATAACTTTTTCCTAATCACCGGGGCAATGTTGGGAGTTAAGTTGAAAAAAATAGTGTATTTAAGCCAAAAGAAAAATAGTCTAAACACTAAATTTCTTTTGGCTTACTTTTATTGTAAACCTTTCAATTGCTCTAAATACTCTCTTTGGTTGGATAATCTCGGAATTTTATGTTGGCCACCCAATTTATCTCGCTCTTTGAGCCAATCATAAAATAGTTGTGGTCGAGCCAAATTAATTACCAAAGGGTTTAAAGTCATATTATTATACCGTTTGGCTTCGTAATCAGAGTTGAGGCTTTGTAATGTTTCGTCCAAAATCGTTCGAAATTGATCGATATCAGTTGGGTTTTTCTTGAACTCAATCATCCATTCGTGTGCCCCTTTTTCTTTGCCGTCCATAAAAATAGGAGCTACTGTATACTCTATTACTTCTGTGTGTGTGAGTTGACAAGCTTTGGCAATAGCTTGATCGGTATTTTCAACCATGAGTTCTTCGCCAAAGACATTGATATGGTGTTTGGTTCTGCCCGAAACTCGAATTCGATAGGGATTCAAAGAAGTAAAACGAACAGTATCGCCAATTAAATAGCGCCACAAACCTGAATTGGTTGTAATTACAACGGCGTAGTTTTTAAACAATTCTACCTCTGCCAAACGGATTACTTTTTGATTAGGTGTGCCAAAAGTATCCATAGGAATGAACTCATAGAAAATGCCGTAATCTAGCATTAATAACAAGTCACTAGAATCATTTAGGTCCTGAATAGCAAAGAATCCTTCGGAGGCATTGTATATTTCGTAGTATTTAAAATTGGATTTTGGGAGTAACTTTTGATATTGTTCCCGATAAGGTTCAAAGCTTACACCACCATGAAAGTAGACTTCTAAGTTAGGCCAAACTTCCAATAAATTACCTTTTCCAGTTTCTTCAAGCATTCGGTTCATCAAAACTAACATCCAAGAAGGAACTCCTGCAAAGCTGGTAACATTTTCATTTTTAGTTTCGTTGATAATTGCAGTCAGCTTTTGCTCCCATTCACTCATCAACGATATTTTATTGCTAGGGGTACTGCTGAATTCGGCCCAAATAGGCATATTTTCAATTAAAATCGCAGATAAGTCGCCAAACAACGTTTCCTTATCTTCATAAATTTGAGAACTACCACCTAAGCGAAGACTTTTCCCCAAAAACATATCAGAATCTTCATTGTTGTTCAAATACAAACACAACAAATCTTTACTTCCTTTATAATGACAGTCTTCTAAAGCATCATTGCTTACGGGGATAAATTTACTTTTGGCATTGGTGGTTCCGCTGGATTTAGCAAACCATTTTATTGGAGCGTCCCAAAAAACATTTTGTTCACCTTGGCGCGTGCGTTCAATTAGCGGTTGTAAATCTTCGTAAGTAGCAACGGGAACTCGTTCTGAAAAAGTAGTGTAAGAAGTTATCGAACTAAAATCGTATTGGGCGCCAATTACCGTATTCTCTGCACGTCGGATCAAATTCATCAACAATTCTTCTTGCACCTCATTAGGGTACTTTAAGAACAATTCGATTTGATGAATCCGTTGCTTTAAAACCCAAGAAGCAATAGAATTAATGATCGGTATGGGCATATTTCTGAGTTAGGAATTATGAATTTCGGATTCCGAATGATAACTTTACCAAAAATAACATTTTTTGTTCAATTCCAAACCTGAAACTTAAAACCAAATGACTTACGAAGGAGTTTTAACCAAAATGCAAACTGAATTTGGCAATCCAATTCAGTATTATCTTGTTTTTGAAGACAGCTTTTTGAATGTAAACCAACTATTGGGTAAGTCAATGGAAATCAATTTTGTAGGTTTTCAATGTTTGAATTGTGGGAAGAAGAAAAAAATATTCCGACAAGGATTTTGTTATGACTGTTTTTATTCTAGTCCTGCTGTAGGAGATTGGATTATGAAACCGGAGTTGAGCACAGCGCATCTCGGAATTGCAGATCGTGATTTGGCTTATGAAGAAAAAGTGCAATTGCAACCGCATATTGTGTATTTGGCTTTGTCTAGCGAAGTAAAAGTAGGGGTGACAAGAAAAACGCAAATGCCTACACGTTGGATTGACCAAGGTGCGAGTCAAGCGATTTCAATTGTTGAGGTACCAAACCGCTATTTGGCAGGGATTACAGAAGTGGCGTTAAAAAGTCATTATGCCGATAAAACCAATTGGCGAAAAATGCTAACCAATTCTTTTGAAACGATTGATTTAGTCGCCGAGCGATTGAAAGTAGAGCATTTAATCCCAACCGAAGTTCAGGAGTATTTTTACAATCAGAAAATAGATTTGTATGAAATGCACTATCCAGTTTTGGAGTATCCTTCTAAAGTGACTAGTTTGAGTTTGGATAAAACGCCTAATTTTCAAGGAAAATTAATAGGTATTAAAGGACAATATTTACTTTTTGAAGGCGGAATAGTATTTAATATTCGCAGTTCAGAAGGCTATGTTGTAAAAATAGAGTTATAAAAAAGCTTCCAATGGAAGCTTTTTTATTTATTGAATGGTAATTTCGAATGGCATTCGAGCTTGAACTCCTTTGTAGCTTTGAATGCGTTTAATTTGTTCCATTATATTGTAATTTTCTTCACCAATTTCTTCTTTAATCCAACGCTCTTTAGTTTTGGCAAAAGGGAAATTTTCTAATAAATCATCAAAATTTTTATTGTATTCTGGATAATTTTGAGTGTTGAATGTTTTGATTTTTGCTAAACGGGCCGCTTCTTGAATGGCATCATCTAAACCGCCAATTTTGTCCACTAAACCAATTTTGATAGCATCAGCGCCAGTCCATACTCTACCTTGTGCAATCGCATCTACTTGTGCAAAACTCATTTTTCGCCCTTGCGCTACATGGGAAACAAATGTTTTATAGATTTGTTCTACACCTTCTGTGGTTACGGCTTTAAATTTTTCATCGATTGGTGCAAATGGATTGTAAGTACCTGAGTTTTGGTGGGTATTGACTTGTTCAGAATGAATTCCCATTTTGGTACTAAGACCACTAAAATTAGGAAGCATACCAAAAACACCTATAGAACCAGTAATAGTATTTTTTTCTGCGAAAATTGTATTAGCATTACAAGCAATATAATACCCTCCAGAGGCAGCATAATTCCCCATGGATACAACAACCGGTTTTACTTTTTTAGTCAATTCGATTTCTCTCCAAATCAAATCGGAGGTTAATGCATTTCCTCCAGGGCTATCTATGCGAAGTACTATTGCTTTCACATCTTCGTTATTTCTTGCCTCACTGATAGAACGTCACATTGCGCCTTCTCCAATGATGTTGACATCTCCTTCACCACTTTGAATTTCACCTTGGGCATAAATAATGGCAATTTCATCAGTAGCATCATTAGGAATTGATGTCGTGGTATATTTATGAGTGTAATCAAGTATAGAAACCGATTCGTATTCGTCTTTACTATCGACTTGTAATCGTTTTTTAATGGCATTGTGGTAAACATCTTCATAAGCAACTACGTCTACTAATTTTTGAGCCTTAGCCATTTCAGGTGTTCGTGCCAATAAACCATTTGCAATTTCATTTAATTTTTCAACAGATACATTTCTACTTTTGGCAATGTCAGTTACAACAGAATTCCAGATAGAATTGAGTAAGGCAGTAATTTGTTCTCTATTGGCCTCACTCATTTTATTTTCGAGGAAAGGTTCTACAGCACTTTTATATTTTCCATGGCGAATAACTTCCATTTTTATGCCTGTTTTATCCTGAAAATCTTTAAAAAATAGTAGGTCAGAAGAAAGTCCTTTGAAATCTAAATCGCCCACCGGATTAAGATAAATAGTGTTGGCTACGGAATTTAAATAATATTCTTTTTGCGAATAGGTATTGGCATACGCCATCACAAATTTTCCTGATTTTTTGAAGTCTTCCAAGGCATCTCTAACCGCTTTGCTCTGCGCCATGCCTAGCGAAGAATTATTGTTTAAAATAGAAATACCTTTAATATTTTCATCGTTTTTAGCAGCTCCGATAGCATCAATGACATCGGTTAAGCCAATCTGTTTGGTGTCTGAAAATGCGGTAACCCAAGGGTCAGAATATTTCCCAGCATAGTCATTTTGGATATCTTCTAAATTCAATACGATTACCGAGTTTTCTTTTATGTCAATACCATTTTCTTCTCCGCCAAAAATGGCCCCAATCAGCACTATTCCAAAAAAGAATAGCATGGTGAAAACAAAAATTCCTACGATGGTAGCCAATACATTTCCTAAAAACTTCATAATAATTTAATTTTTGTATAAGTAGTTGTTGGGGTTAAAATGTTACACAATTGTATTTTTCAAATTGAAATTTAATTATTAACACTTCACACAAATATAGTATACTTTTAGTTAATTTGCAGCTGTTATGAAATCACAGCATCAAGTCGTTTTATCTATAGGAACTAATCAGGGGAATCGTTTGGAAAACATCGAAAGTTGTTTGCAATTGATTCATCATGAGGTCGCTACCGTGGTTAAAGTTTCAAAGGTGTATGAAACGCCCTCTTGGGGATTTGATAGTGAGGCTTTTTATAATATTGCTATTGTAGTGCATACTTTCGACTCGGCTGCCGAAATTTTGTCCAAAATTTTGGAAATTGAACAGCAGATGGGACGAGTGAGAGAAGATACTCTGGGCTATCAATCTCGAATTATTGATATTGATATTGTTGCTTTTGACAATGAAATAATATCGACTGAGCAACTTAAAGTTCCACATCCCTTGATGCAAGATAGAATCTTTGTTTTGAAACCGCTGTTGGATTTAAATTTAGAATGGATTCATCCTATACTCCAAAAAGATATATCCGAGTTATTGTCTGAAACTAAAGATACATCAGATTGTAAAGTGGTTCAAAGTCTAGAAAGTCCATTGCGAAAAATCAGCTTGGAGCAGTTCAATTATGTTGCTTTTGAAGGGAATATTGGTGCTGGAAAAACTACTTTAGCAACAAAAATAGCCGAAGATTTTAATGCTAAATCTGTTTTGGAACGTTTTGCTGATAATCCTTTTTTGCCTAAATTTTACAAAGATCAAAACCGATATGCATTTCCATTAGAAATGTCTTTTTTGGCCGATCGGTACAAACAACTTTCGGATGATTTATCGCAATTTGATTTATTTAAAGACTTTGTTGTAGCCGATTATCATATTTTTAAATCCTTAATTTTTGCAAAAATTACCTTGGCTGATGATGAATACCGATTGTACAGTAATTTGTTTCATATCATTTACAAAGAAATGCCTAAGCCCGATTTGTATGTGTATTTGTACCAAAATTCGGAACGGTTATTGCAAAATATAAAAAAACGAGGCAGAAGCTACGAACAAGAAATTCCTGCCGAGTATTTAGATAAAATTAATACGGGTTATTTGGATTACATCAAATCACAAACGGATTTAAATGTCTTAATTATTGACGTATCAGATCGTGATTTTGTTAAAAACCATGCTGATTATCTGTATATTTTGAACGAAATTCAAAATAAGATTTCTTCAAAATAAACTATCTTTTTAAGGAAAAATGACCTCTTTTCTCCGGTGTATTTGAATCAAGTTTAAACACGAACCAATAATCTGAAGCAGGCAATGGTTGTCCGTTAAATATGCCATCCCAGCCTAAACTGTTCGGTCTTAATTCTTTTAGTAATTTTCCGTATCTGTCAAAAATACGTAATTCGGCAGTGGGATACGAAATCATTCCTTTAACAGTCCAGTAATCGTTATACCCATCATTATTTGGGGTAAAGAATTTTGGTATGCTTAGAACGGTAATTTCTTTAGAGACCAAACCACAACCGTTTTTATCGTTAATCAATACTTGATGAATTCCGCCTGGAACATTGGTAAAAAGATTTGAATCTTGCCAAATTCCGTTCAAATAGTCCATGCTGTATTCATAATCGCCAGGTCCTGTTGTATTAATGGTAACAGTATTTAAATCTACTAAATCTACAATGTCAATGGATGTAATAGTCGCCAAATTAGATGCTGTAACTTGTATAGTCCTGGTTGCGCTGCATCCAGATTGATTGGTCACTTCGACTGTGTAGCTTCCCTCAGAATTTACACCTAATGTTGGACTAGTTGCTATAGAATTACCTCCGTCTTTTATCCAATTATAATTATAATCGGAAAGTGTAGGATTATCTATAAAACCAGGTGATAAGGTTACAAAGAAGGCAGGTATATTGGAACAGATTAATTCGGTAGCACTTAATTCAATTTTAGGTATTGGATGAACTTTAAAAGGGATTATTATAGTTGCTGAACAATTGGTGTTTATTGGATTTTCCACAACTACGGTTACATTTTGTGTTGCAGATACAAATGGATTGGGAAGCGGACTTGGTAAAATAGTATTGTTTTGATCGTAATATGTAACAGTCATTCCAGTTTGTCCACCTAGGATAGTAGTTTGAAATGTCGAAGTGTCAAAAGCATATTTGCCATCTTGATTTGCAGGGTCAGCTTCGTCATCACAAACGGTTGTTAATGTTGATGGAATTGGTGTTGCTATTGGAATTACATCTACATAAAAGGATATGGTTGTTTCTGCAAAACATTGTTGAGGAGAATTGTTAGTAACTATTGCCTTTATAGTTTGAGTTGCACTAGAAAAAGTTGCTGGAAATGGACTTGAAATCAGCACACCGTTTGCATCCTTTAGTGGATTGTTATTCTGATCCAAATAACGCACAAGAACATTGGTTTGACCGTTTAATAAATTGGCTTCAAGGGTTGAAGTATTAAAATTTACTATTCCACTGGAGTTACTATTACATGCTCTTAGATCATTTATTGTATTGGCTTTTGGTAATGCTTCTATATTCAAACGAATGTAAGGCCCAACTCCAACACAAGAATTGGTAACAATATCAGTTTCTATTCGAACCCAAATATCTTGGGAGTTAGCATAACCAATATTTCTGTAATGGGCAATATCTGTTATAGCATTCAATTGTGATAAGGCGTCTGCTTGGTTTCTGTAATAGTTGATAGTATAGTTTTGGGATTGAGTTGGTAATTGAGCAAGGATTGCTGCCCTTGTTGTCGAAAAATCAAATGTAGCAATCCCGTCACTACTGTTGTTGCTAGTTGAATTGTTTCCGTTAGTATCTAAGAAATCATCACAAACTGTAAACGAAAAAGTTGAAGAGGGCTGAAAATTAGTCGTAGGAACAACCAGAGTGATTTGGGCAGGAGAACTACATCCAGTTACGGCATTATATACCCGAACTCCAATAGGCATTGTGCTTGACGTTGTATTATTAAAACTGAATCCATTTGGTATTAGATCAGAAAGTATTTCGTTTGTGGCACTGCTAAATGAGTTAAAATATTTGAACGTTTCATTGGTATAATTCGCTGAAATTAAATCATTGTTCACAGTTAAATTAAAAGTGGTTTTTCCATCCGAAGTTGCATCGGTATCACATTGGGTGATGGAGGTGTTTTGTACAACAGGCAATGGGTTTATCGTAGCGGTAATTTGGGTTCTATCGGCAGCACAACCTGCACTTACGAAGTAATTGGTAGTACTTGTTAAATTGGGGGTAGTGAAATTATTTCCTGTTGCAATTGGGTTACCTCCTGTCGCAGTAGTATACCATTCGACAGTGCTATTTGTAGCAACTGCACTTAATGTTACATTTCCAGGACCACAATTGGAATTAGAATTTACAGCCGTAATTTTGCCAGCCATAGTCAAAGAGGTGCTGGCAGAAAACTGAAGAGCATCTACATCTCCTGGTACCATTCCTCCATACTCTACGATATAACCTTTGGGTTGGTAAGCACCACTAGCGGCTCCTGTATTGGGTAAATCATTCCAAGATCCAGGAATTCCAACGCCCGGAGCAGTGATGTGAGCATAGTCCTCATTTCCAGCTTGGTTTGGTTCATTTGTATTCCAAAATGCAAAATTAGGGGTAGAACCGTTAGCTAGTCCATTCCAAAAAATGGTTCCAGATCCTCCATTGGCTTGTCCCTCGGGTCCAGTTACCCATTTCCATACTCCTTCTGCACCTTCGTCTGTACCGCCAATCCATCCAGTGCCAGGCGCCTGTTTACCTGCTAATTGGGCTTCATCTGCAGCAGTTAGAGTTGCCAAATACCCTTGTAGTCCATAAAATGTTTTGGTAGCCGCTGCTGCCTTTGCATTGGACCAGGTAATACCTAAACTTGGGAAGTATTCATAATAGTGGCCATTTCTGGGTAAGTAATTGGCATTGCCATTTCCTAGTGTAATTGAAAAATTACGGGTTCCAGTTGGGTTGGGATTGGAACTGAAAAACACCACATCTTTGATGGCCGCTTCAAATTCAGAATAAAGAACTTGTCCGCCACTAAATAGACTTGATAGGACTAATTTTCCTTCTGGGGCATTCCATGTTGCAGTAACGTTTGGATGTGTTCCCGACGGATTGGTTATTGCCAATAAATCTTCTCCCAAAACATAACCAGAGGCAATTTGTATTGTTACAGCTGTAGTGGTTAACTCAGTTGGGTCGTGAGTAATTGTAACAGTAGTTACAATATTAGCTAAAGATTGCGGACAATAATTTGCATTACCAGTGGCAGAAATTGTTGGTGCTACCGGCGCAACATTTTTTATTAAAGACGGATCAATATTTTTAGGAATTGCAAATCCCAAATGGATTCCAAATACTATAAATAAAGCTAAGAAGGGAATTTTAAAGCTATTCTTCATGCTATAAATTTAGTACTTTCAACGGATTAAGCGAATTTATTTTGTGAAATGCATTTTTTGAAACAAATCCCAAACTACAATTCCAGCACTTACTGAGATGTTGAGTGAATGCTTTGTTCCTAGTTGGGGTATTTCGATAGCGCCATCGCAAATAGCAACTGCGTCTTGGGCTACACCAAAAACTTCGTTACCAAAAACTAATGCATATTTTTGATTGTTTTCAACTTTAAAATTTTGAAGAAGAATAGCGCTTTCTACTTGTTCGATGGCAAAAGTTAGAATTTTTTCAGATTTAAGTTTAGTAATTACATCCAATACATTTTCAGCATGCTCCCAAGCTACTGTTTCTGTTGCGCCTAAAGCAGTTTTGTGAATTTCTTTGTTGGGTGGAATAGCCGTTATACCGCACAAGTATATTTTTTCAATTAAAAAGGCATCAGCCGTTCTAAACACAGATCCAATATTGTGCAGACTTCGAATATCATCCAAAACCAAAATTAATGGCGTCTTATCTGATTTTTTAAAATCTTCAATCGATTTTCTATCCAGTTCGCTATTTTCTAATTTTCTCATTGTAGTTTAAGTCTAGGCATAAAAAAAGCTTCCGTAAAAGTAGGAAGCTTTTGTGATTATTTTGAAATAAAATTAGCTTTTAGCTGACGCAGCTACAACATTACCTTTAATTGTTAAAACCTTTGTAGGTTGTCCAGCAGCATTTGATGAAATGGTTACTGTTTTTGTAAAAGTACCAGGTCTACTGGTATCATATTTTACTCCAATTGTACCTTTTGAACCAGGAAGAATAGGTTCTTTTGGAGTTGATGGTACTGTACAACCACAAGATCCTTGCGCATTTGTAATTACTAGAGGAGCATTTCCATTATTAGTAAAAACAAATTCTCTTTTTCCATCCGCATTTTGAGAAATTGTCCCGTAATCAATCACCTCTTTGGCAAAGAGCATTCCTGCTCCAGCTACTTTTGATGCTACCTGTTTTGCTTTTTTTGAGGTTTCTTGTGCGTTAGAAGCAATAGATCCTAAGATCAATATGGCTAAAACAATTATTTTTTTCATGATTTCTTAAATTAAAAATTTGAACACAAATCTATATAAAAATTGGAAACTAAATCTTAAATTTTACTTAAAAACAGATAAAATTTTAGAACTGTTCGTTATTCGCTATAAAATCTATAAATTCGCTCTCACATTAGAAATTGATTAAAACATTTGATTTGGCAGCAAAAGAAAAAGTAGTAAAGGAAACTCCGTTAATGAAACAATACAATGAAATCAAGGCAAAATACCCTGATGCTTGTTTGTTGTTTCGTGTAGGAGATTTTTATGAAACTTTTGGCGAAGATGCTGTAAGGGCTTCAAAAATTCTTGGAATTGTATTGACCAAAAGAGGAGCGGGTTCTGAAACTGAAACTGCTTTAGCGGGTTTTCCACACCATTCCTTAAATACGTATTTGCCTAAATTAGTAAAGGCAGGTTTGCGTGTTGCTATTTGTGATCAATTGGAAGATCCAAAAATGACTAAAACTATTGTGAAACGTGGTGTTACCGAGTTGGTTACGCCAGGTGTTTCTATGAACGATGAGGTTTTACAGGCTAAAGTCAATAATTTTTTGGCTTCCATTTATTTTTCTAATAAGTCAATTGGAGTTTCTTTTTTAGATGTTTCTACAGGTGAGTTTTTGACTGCACAAGGGAACGCAGAGTACATTGATAAATTACTACAGAATTTCAGTCCAAGTGAAGTTTTGGTGCCAAAGAATAATAAAAATGATTTCAAAGCCGCTTTTGGAGAGGATTATCATAGTTTTTATCTAGAAGATTGGTTGTACAAAGAAGATTACGCATTTGAAACTTTAACCAAACATTTCCAAACCGTTTCATTGAAAGGTTTTGGAATTGAAGAGTTAAAGGAAGGAATCATAGCTTCGGGAGCTATTTTGTATTATTTATCCGAAACACAGCATAACAAAGTTCAACATATAACTTCTATTCAAAGGATCGCTGAGGATGCTTATGTTTGGATGGACCGATTTACCATTCGAAACCTTGAATTATACCATAGCTATAATCCAAATGCGGTTACGTTACTAGATGTTATCGATAGAACCCTTTCGCCAATGGGTGGGCGTTTATTAAAACGCTGGTTGGCTTTGCCATTGAAAGATGCAACCAAGATTCAAAGTCGCCATCAAGTTGTGGCCTATTTGAAAGACAATCAAGAAATTTTAAAAAGCATCCAGTTGCAAATCAAACAAATTTCAGATTTGGAACGTTTGATTTCGAAAATTGCAGCTGGAAAAGTTTCGCCGCGTGAGGTGGTTTATTTAAAAGAATCCTTGGATGCTATACTTCCAATTAAAGCCTTGGCTTTGCAAAGTCCACAGGAAGCCGTAAAGGTAATTGGAGATCATTTGCATAGTTGCGATTTATTACGTGAAAAAATAAAAACCACACTGAATCAAGAAGCGCCAGTGGCTATTGCCAAAGGAAATGCGATTGCTACAAACGTGAATGCCGAATTAGATGAATTACGTGCTATTTCGACTTCAGGAAAGGAGTTTTTGGAAGGAATTGAAAGAAGGGAATCGGAGCGAACTGGAATTTCGTCATTGAAAATTTCATTCAATAATGTTTTTGGATATTATATCGAAGTACGAAACACACACAAAGATAAAGTACCGGAAGAATGGATTCGCAAACAAACTTTGGTTAATGCGGAGCGTTATATTACCGAAGAATTAAAGGAATACGAAACCAAGATTCTAGGAGCCGAAGAAAAAATACACAAAATTGAATCGGAATTGTTTGAACAATTGGTGCAATGGATTAGTACCTACATCAAACCGGTTCAAATGAATGCGAATTTAATCGCGCAATTGGATTGTTTGTGTTCGTTTACACAATTGGCAATTGAAAATAAATACGTTTGCCCAGAAATTGACGAAAGTTTCGAATTGGAAATCAAAGAAGGAAGGCATCCCGTGATTGAGAAACAATTACCGGTTGGAACACCTTACATCTCTAATGATGTGTTCTTGGACAGAGAATCACAACAATTGATAATGATTACGGGACCTAATATGTCAGGAAAATCAGCTATTTTACGTCAAACGGCTTTAATTGTACTCTTGGCTCAAATGGGAAGTTTTGTTCCGGCAGAGAGCGTTAGAATGGGAATTGTAGATAAAATTTTCACAAGAGTTGGTGCAAGCGATAATATTTCGATGGGCGAATCGACCTTCATGGTTGAAATGAACGAAACCGCTTCAATTTTGAATAATATTTCGGATAGAAGTTTAGTGCTTTTGGACGAAATCGGAAGGGGAACAAGTACCTACGATGGAATTTCGATTGCTTGGGCCATCGCTGAGTTTCTACACGAGCATCCGGCACAACCCAAAACACTTTTTGCGACACATTATCACGAATTAAATGAAATGAGTGAATCGTTGCCAAGAATTCAAAATTATAATGTAGCGGTCAAAGAATTGAAAGACACAGTTCTTTTTGTTCGAAAGTTGGTAAAAGGAGGCAGTGCGCATAGTTTTGGAATTCATGTGGCTAAAATGGCTGGAATGCCTCAGATTGTAATTT
>ERZ650308.820-NODE-820-length-16761-cov-16.088232_pt1 | contig 16761 bp, 15 predicted proteins | sample MGYA00376244_ERZ650308 | MGnify/ENA primary metagenome ERZ650308 (study PRJEB26733, sample SAMN07839295) | wastewater metagenome | biome: small river; feature: stream; material: water | place: USA: North Carolina | collected 2016-04-26 ... | reverse complement strand
AACGAAACGCAGGGCATATACAACAAAGTCAATCGTCCGAATTGGGCTCAAAACCCATGGGGGCGCACGCTACTGACGTTCAAGCAATACAGCATCATGTATGTCGAACTGCTGGTACGCATGTGGAAGCACGGCGGCCCAGAGGGCAAGCGTGCCGCGCTCATCATGCTAGGAGTGCTCATGCTGGCAGCTGGTGAAGAAGGTTTGCCGTTTGCTCAAGATTTGGATGACTTGATCGACACAATCGGCCAAGGATTCTTCAAGTCCGACACCAACATGAAGCGCAACAAGCGCCGCGTGGCTCACGAGATTCTGGGGAAGCAACTGGGTGACCTGTTCTTGTACGGTGTGTCGTCTTACCTACCGCTCGACTTCGCAGGACGTATTGGTTTGGGCAACCTCGCCCCCGGTACCGCGTTGTTCAAGCCAAGTGACGCCGACATACGTGGCCGTCAGGCCGCCGAATTGTTAGGCCCAACGGCTGGCATGGCCATGCAGATCGGCGACGCCTACGACGCTGTGGTGGAAGGAAACACCGGCAAGTCCGTGCAGAACTTAGCACCCAAGGCGGTCAAAGACTTGTTGGCCGCTGGCGAGATGGCGAAGAAGGGCTACGCAACTGACGCCAAGGGCCGCAAGGTCGTTGACCAGGTAAGCGTTTCGGTGAAGCAAGGAGAGATTGTGGGATTGCTAGGACCAAATGGTGCCGGTAAAACAACCACCTTCTACATGGTGGTTGGATTAATTGCACCTGACGAAGGCCGTGTGTTTTTAAATGAAGAAGATATCACCCATTTGCCGATGTACAAACGTGCTCAGATGGGATTGGGTTATTTACCTCAAGAAGCGAGTGTTTTCAGAAAACTATCTGTTGCTGATAATATCATGGCCATCTTAGAAATGACCAAGTTGACAAAAGGCGAGCGTTTACATAAAATGGAAACCCTTTTAGACGAATTTAATTTACAGAAAGTAAGAAACAATAATGGCGATAGCTTAAGTGGTGGAGAGCGTAGAAGAACTGAGATTGCAAGAGCGTTGGCCGTAGATCCTAAATTTATTTTATTAGACGAACCCTTTGCTGGCGTGGATCCTATCGCAGTAGAAGATATACAGTCTGTAGTGGCTAGACTAAAATTAAAAGACATTGGCATTTTAATTACCGACCACAATGTCAACGAGACCTTATCCATTTGTGATCGTGCCTACTTGTTGATTGAAGGAAAAATATTCAAACACGGCACGGCCGAAGAATTAGCAGAAGACGAACATGTGCGACGATTATACCTTGGTACCAACTTTGAATTAAAACGCAAGGATTGGATTATCGAAATGGGACAAAAATAGCCTATGAAGATTTTTAGCCCTGCATTATCAAGATTGGCAAGATTGCGCTATTGGCATATCGAACATTGGGTGAAAGATCCCATTGCAGCACAACGTGAAGTATTGCAGGACCTCATTACACATGGTCAGTATACACAAATTGGAAGGAAGTATCAGTTTAGTACCTTATTCAATATTAGAAAGTTTAAGGAAACCGTTCCTATTCATGAATACGAAGACATCAAGCCCTATATTGACCAAATCATGCAAGGCGAAAATGCTGTTTTATGGAATACGCCCGTGGAGTGGTTTGCTAAAAGCAGCGGTACAACAAGTGACAAAAGCAAGTTCATCCCTTTAAGCAAAGAAAGTATTGAAGACAATCATTTTCAAGGATCTAAAGATGTCTTAACCATCTATTACCACGAATTTCCAGACAGTGATCTATTAACAGGCAAGGGGCTTGTGATTGGCGGAAGCCATCAAGTGCATCCTATTAAAGAGGATATTCAATATGGCGATCTTAGTGCAGTATTGTTACAGAACGCTCCTATTTGGTCTGGTCTTATTCGTGTACCTGAATTGTCGATTGCCTTGATGGACGAGTGGGAGTCTAAGATTGAAATGCTTGCTCAGAGCACGATCGAGGAACCTGTGACTTCCATTGCAGGCGTGCCTACATGGACCCTGGTATTATTAAAACGAATTTTAGAAATTACAGGCAAACAAACGATTAAAGAAGTTTGGCCTGATTTTGAATTATATATTCATGGTGGCGTTTCATTTACGCCTTACAGAGAACAGTTTAAAAAAATCATTGGGGGAGATTGCAACTACCTTGAAATTTACAACGCGAGCGAAGGATTTTTTGCCGCACAAGATAGATTGAACGAAGAAGGCATGTTGCTTTTCTTAGACCATGGAATTTTTTATGAGTTCATGCCGATAGAAGAATATGGGAAAGAAAATCCATTGACGATTGGATTAGATAAGGTTGAGTTAGGAAAAAATTATGCTATTATCATTAGCACCAACGGTGGGCTATGGCGTTATTTAGTGGGTGATACGGTTCAGTTTGTCACACTCAATCCTTTCCGTGTTAAAGTAAGCGGAAGATTAAAACAATATATTAATGCCTTTGGGGAAGAAGTCATTGCAGACAATAGCGACAAAGCAATCAGTGATACTTGTGCAAGTTTTAATGTGGTCATGAAAGAATATACTGCAGCACCCGTGTATATGTCTGACAAAGGTGCTGGTGCACATGAGTGGCTGATTGAATTTGAAACAGCTCCAGCAGACCTACATGCATTCACGGTTGCATTAGATAAAAATTTACAGTCCTTGAATAGTGACTATGAAGCTAAAAGACACAAGGACATTGCACTTGGTTTACCACAGATCACTGCAGTAAAAAAAGACTGCTTTCATGAGTGGTTAAAAAGAAAAGGTAAGCTTGGTGGTCAACATAAAGTGCCTAGACTTTCTAATGAACGTAAATTTTTAGAAGAACTGAAATTGATTCACCAAGAAGGATAGTTCAAACAATAAATAATAATAAAATGATTGATGCGTTAGGATGGGTGGCCACCGCGGTGGTAGTTGGTTCTTTTGGAATTCAAGATGTAAGGAAATTAAGAATCACCAATATGGCTGGCAGTTTACTATGGATTGCCTATGGTTTTTTAAAACAGGATAATCCTGTTATATTTGTAAATATTAGTATTGTATTGATGCATACTTATTGGTTTATTAAAAACAGAAACTAATGAAATTATTAGCAGGTAAATTAGCAATTGTAACAGGTGCAGCTAGAGGCATCGGAGCAGCCATCGCTTTGAAATTAGCAGAGCAGGGTGCAAATGTCGCATTCACTTATGTGAGTGATAGCAGTGCAGACAAAGCAAACCAATTGGTTGCAGAAATAGAGAAACTAGGTGTAAAAGCAAAAGCATATCAAGCCAACGCTGGTGATTTTGCTGCTTGTGAAACATTTGTAAATGATGTAGTCGCAACTTTTGGTACCGTAGATATCTGTGTAAACAATGCAGGTATTTCTAAGGACAACTTGTTGTTACGTATGACCCCAGAACAATGGGACGACGTCATGGAAACCAATTTAAAGAGTGTATTTAATATGACCAAGCAAGTGATTCGTCCAATGATGAAAGCACGTAGCGGTAGTATTATCAACATGAGTTCTATTATTGGCATTCGTGGTAACGCTGGTCAAAGTAGTTATGCTGCTAGTAAGGCTGGTATCATTGGTTTTACAAAGTCAATTGCTGCCGAAGTTGGAAGTCGTAATATTCGTTGCAATGCGATTGCACCTGGATTTATTGAAACAGACATGACGCATTATTTAAATGAAGGGGAGGCTGGAAAAGCATTCTTAGATAAAATTCCTTTGGGTCGTTTTGGTAAAGCAGATGAGATCGCAAACACCACATTGTTCTTAGCGAGCGATATGAGCAGCTATGTAACTGGCCAAGTGATAAGTGCTTGCGGCGGTTTAAATATTTAATTGAATCATTTGAACGCATAAAAAAAGGAGCAACAATTGTTGCTCCTTTTTAATTTACACTGTTCGTGTTATTTAATTCTTTTGTCGATTTCTGTTTTTAAATCTGCGTAGATAGATTCAACAGTACCTTCTCCTTTTACAGCAACCACTTTATTAAATTGTTTGTAATAAGTTGCTACGGCTGTCGTCTTATCGTGGTATTCTTGAATTCTTGCACGAATAATGGTTTCGTTGGTATCATCGCTTCTTCCAGATGTCAATCCTCTTCCTAATAATCTTTTTACCAACTCCTCTTCGCTTACTTCTAGTGCAAGCACCACATTGATCTCATTTGATTTCTTTTCTAACAAAGCATCCAATGCAATACATTGTGCAGTCGTTCTTGGAAAACCGTCAAACAAAAATCCTTTTGCTTCTGGGTGTGCATTCATGAAATTATCTACCATGCCAATCACCACTTCGTCTGGGACCAATTGTCCTTGATCCATTAGTCTTTTTGCTTCCATACCCAATGTGGTTTGATCTGCAATCTCACTACGCAACAAATTGCCTGTAGATAAATGCTGCAAACCATAGGCTGCGATAATGTTTTCACTTTGTGTGCCTTTACCGCTTCCTGGAGGACCAAATAAGATTAAATTGAACATGGGATTGTGTTGATAGATGACAAAGATAACGAACTCGGGTAAATTTTTTTAACCGGATCTTATAATTTACTCAACAAATTATCTGAATACTTGTTAGTATTTTTATATAGAAATCCACCCCATGTATAAAATACTTTGTTTTTGCCTATTGATTAGCCAAACCGCATGTGGCCAAGCCTCTATAAAGCAATCCAATAAATCGAACACCATGCCAACGAAAGACAATACTTACTACTCTAGAACAAGCAAGGATCCTGTTGTGGTACCCGACAGTGTTTGGAAACAAATCTTAAGTCCAGAAGTCTACGCCATTGCAAGAGAAAAAGGAACAGAACGTCCTTTTACAAGTGCTTTTGAAACCTCAAAGGCCGTTGGCACTTATTATTGTAAAGCTTGTGGAAACCCCTTGTTCAAAAGTGACACCAAATTTGATAGTGGTTGTGGTTGGCCTAGTTTTTATGAGCCCGTTGCCAAGCAATCCATTATTTATACGCCAGACAATACGCATGGTATGACGCGTACCGAAGTGCAGTGCGGTAAGTGCAAAGCACATTTAGGCCATGTATTTGAAGATGGCCCTCCTCCAACAGGATTGCGCTATTGTATCAACGGCGTGATTTTAGATTTCGATGCAAAATAATACATCGCATAGGCTGTAATAAATAAGCCCACAAAAGACAAAATCATTACGCTCTGTGCAAAGAAGGCCGTCCAGGCAATATCTAAAGTCATGCCCTCTTTAACCAACATCACGGACACACTGCCCACATAGCCAATGGAGTCTGCCAAATAGATAAAGAAGCCCGCATTGCCTTTGATAGAAAATGCCGCAATTAGTCGGTCAAAATAAATTGAATTAAAAGGGATATACACCAAGTATAAACCCAAGCCCACCAAGAGCATCCACCAAAACGGATCCAATAATTTTTGTGTGAAAAAATATGTGGACAAGCCTGCGACTACAAAACCAATTAAGATAAAGACATGGGCAATCATGAATGCTTTAAAACTATTTTTAACTGCAACGACTGCGCCAATTAAGATTAAAATAAAAATGGTAATTGGAATTTCTGTTTCAGAAAATGTAGAAGGCTTTGCCGCATAGCCCATTTCCTTCCACATGTCTGCCGAAAAATTATCTCTGATATCTCTAAAGATGGTCGCAAATAAATAAATCGCAACAAAGGCGATCACGCCTGGCAGGTATTGTTTTAAAATTAACTTTCTATCCGCACCCGTCATAGGAATTCTTTTTGCCCTCAAAGCCTCATCCTCTACAGAAGGTGCAGGCACTTTCTCTAATCCCCAAACACAAAGCACCAAGGGCAATGCAAAAACAAGGCCCGTACAAAATGGCACCCAAGTTTCAGTAATATGAAAATCCTGCATCAGCCAAGCACCAACCGACTTTACCCATCCTGCAGAAAAAATAAAACTCACCGCCAATGCTGCACCAATAAAGTCTGTGCTACGCCTACCTTCTACATAAGAGAAGACAACACCCCATAACATGCCCAGCGGAAAGCCGTTGATAAATAAGAACAAGACACTATAAGGCGCCGGGACAATTGCAAACAATAACCATGCAGCCCATGCGATACCCGTTAATAAAAAAATGATTTTATAGCGATGCTTTTTTTCTAGTCCAGAAATGAACTTAATCCCATAAAACTTGGCCATCAAGTAACCTAACATTTGACTAATCACCATCGCCGTCTTAAATGCAATAGGTCCAAATGTCATGCCGTCAAAAGTGCAAACAGTAAATGATTTTCTAAATCCAAATATAAAAACATAGGTACCGAATGAAACCAAGGCTGCGTATAGTGCAACTGATTTTTCTTTTGTAATGAATGACATGCCTATTTTTATTTAATGAAAACAATTTGTTTCAATCGTCCTCTTAAAGATAGGGTAATTCAACTAATTTTTATGATAAGCAAAGACAAAGGGCTTCTCTGGATTGTCCTTTATAGCGCGCTTCACCAAATGCGGCTCTTGTATAATTTTTCTTTTATTCAGATCGATCACTTCGATATTCTGATAAAACAATTCCACCTGTTCGATTTGAAACAACATGGCATGTATTTCCAATAATAATACCAATTGCTTCTGTCTTTTTAAAACATCATTATTCGCAAGATATATATGGCTTCTTAACATGGATACAAAACTACAATTTTTTACAAGTATATTTGAATAAGATTTATTTATTCATGCAACAAAAGTCTGTACTTATCGCACCATTAGATTGGGGACTTGGTCACGCAACAAGATGTATCCCCATCATTGCTGCGTTGCAAGCGCTTGGCTATCGTGTAACGATTGCTACAGACGGACCTCATGAAATTATTTTAAGAGAAGCCTTTCCTGGATTGGATTTCCTTACATTAAAAGGATATGGTATTCGTTATTCAAAAAAAGCAGAAGGATTTACTATTAAAATGCTGGTTCAGATTCCACGCATTTTGTACAACATCTTTCGAGAATTTTGGTGGTTACATAAAACAAGTCGTCAGCAACATTTTGACTTAATCATTTCGGACAATCGACTTGGTTTTTTCCATTTTAAAACACCCTCCATCTTTATTACGCATCAACTGAATTTACAAACGCCGTTTGTGTGGACAACGCATTTATTACAGTGGATGCAATATACTTGGTTCAAGCTTTTTTACGCCATGGTTTGGGTGCCCGACATGCAAGGAGATCAAAGTCTCTCTGGCATTTTAGGCAATCCAACAAGAAAGCCTAGTACACCCTTATGGTATATGAATCTGCTTTCTAGGCTCCAGGAATTTGCAACTAGTACAAGGGTTGAAAAACCAGCAAATTTGTTTTTAGCGATTGTTTCTGGCCCAGAACCTCAAAGAAGCATTTTTCAGGAGCTAGTTTGGAGAGAAGGCAATCAAATGCAAGTGCCCTTCCAAATCATTGCTGGCACAGCCAACCTGCCAGACAACCAAGCTGTTTCTGCAACCGGGTCGATCATCCCTCATTTGGGCGGTCCAGCATTGGCTCAGGCCATTCAAAACTGCAGTTATATTATTAGCCGAGGAGGTTATACCAGCTTAATGGAACTCATTCCTTTTGGAAAAAAATTGATTTTAGTCCCAACGCCTGGTCAAACCGAACAAGAATACCTTGCAAGGCGATGGCAGGAAAATGGCTGGGCGATCGCTTATGACCAAACAGCGTTTCATCTTGAGACGGCCTTAAATGCGGCAGCGAATTTTAATTACCAACCCATCCCTTTTAAAAGCTTTACAAAAGAAGCACTAAAGGAAACATTAAAGCAAGTAAATTTGTAACATGGCTGTGCAAAAAACGGGTGAGGGGATTTTTGAAAATTTATCCAACTATTTAATTATTGATGTTCGAAGTCCAGGAGAGTATGCGCATGCGCATATGCCGAATGCATTTTCGCTTCCTCTTTTCACTGACGAAGAACGTGCGGTGATTGGTACTACTTATAAACAAAAAAGCAGAGAAGCTGCCATCAAAGCCGGCTTGCCTTTTTTTGGAACGAAGATGCCAACCATGATTGATCAGGTTGAAACATGGGTTGCAGCATATGAAAAAACAAAAGGACAAAAGCCCAAGATCTTAGTGCATTGTTGGAGAGGCGGCATGCGTAGTGCCGCTGTTGCCTGGTTGCTTGATTTATATGGTTTTAAAACAGAACAACTTACAGGCGGCTACAAGGCCTATCGCAATTGGGTTTTAGCGCAGTTTGAAAAAAACTATTCCATGAAAGTCTTAGGTGGCTACACTGGATCAGGTAAAACAGAAATTTTATTACAATTACAAAAAAGTAAAATACCTGTGATTGATTTAGAGGGTTTAGCGAATCACAAAGGGTCTGCTTTTGGCGCACTTGGACAAAACGAACAAAATAGCCAAGAACAATTTGAAAACAATTTAGCGACTGCTTTATTTGACACTACATCTAAGCATCCCTATTTTTGGATTGAAGATGAAAGCCAAAGAATTGGTACGAATATGTTGCCGATGTCCTTTTTTAAAAATCTACGTGGCAGTATTTGTTATTTCATTGATATTCCATTTGCATCTAGACTTAAATTTATTGTTCAAGGCTATGGCAAATTTGCAGTTACCGATTTAATTGCCGCTACTTTAAGAATTCAAAAAAAGTTAGGTGGCCTGGAAACAAAAAATGTGGTGCATCTTTTTGTTGAAAATAATATTGAAGCCGCTTTTTCTATTTTATTAAAGTACTACGACAAAATGTATTTAAAGAATCTAGAGACCGCTGCCATTCCAAAGTTCAAAACAACCTCTATTGAGGCCCAAGAAGTAAATCCGGTGCACAATGCCGGACTTTTGATGCATCTTTAATTTAAACATATGTTACAGCAAATTTTAGCATGGTGGTTTTTTAAAGTAAGGGGTTGGAAAACAGAGGGCAACTTTCCTTATAGCCTAAAACAATCCGTTATCATCGCCGGACCGCATACCCATAATGTAGATTTTTTACTAGGCTTGGCAGTGCGCAAAAAACTGCATTTTGAATTTGTACAATTTTTAGGCAAAAAAGAGCTTTTTAACCCTTTAACGGGCTGGTTTTTTAGACTTTTGGGTGGTCATCCCGTAGATAGAGGCAAAAAGAGCAATATGGTGGACCAAGTAGTTGCCCTGTATCGCCAACACGAGCGTTTTCATATTGCGCTTTCTCCAGAGGGCACCAGAACCAAAGTGCTTAAGTTTAGAACAGGATTTTATCATATTGCCAAAAACGCAAATGTGCCCATTTTAATGGTTGGCTTTGATTTTGGAAAAAGACGTGTGGTATTTGCAGACCCAATCTATCCAAGCGATAATGAACAAGCCGATATGCGCTTAATCGTTCATTTTTTTAAGCAGTTTCAAGGCTATGTTCCAGAATATGGTATCACAGATGATATTGTTTGTTAAAAAGGAGTGATTTTTCATATTTGTTTTATTCCTAAGCCGTAGTTTCCTATTTTTGTTACAGCAATAACTTGATTATTCATTTATTAAAACCGACTTAACATGAAAAGTAAAATTTTTTTAGCGCTTGCTCTTATTAGCTTAGGTGCTTTTTCTTGCGTTAGCCCTAAAAAATTACAAGAGGCAGAAGCAAAATATGGTCAATTAAACGGAGCATATGCGGACCTTCAAAGTAAATACCGTGATGCACAAGATGCAACTGCAAAAGCAAAAAATGATGCAGATAAAATTGCTGCAGAAAGAAAGTCATTAGAAAAACAAGTTGCTGATTTAAACAAGCAAATCGACTTTTTGAAAGAGAACAACAATGTGGTTTTAGGTCAATTGAAAGATATGTCTGTTGTAACAGGTGCACAAGCTGAAAGCATTAAAAAGTCTTTAGACAATATTGGTGCAAAAGATATGTACATCCAAGGATTACAAAGTTCAATGGCTCGTAAAGATTCAATCAACATGAACTTGGTGATGAACTTGAAAGGTGTATTGGGAGACTTAAACGATGACGACGTAAATGTAAAAGTGGATAAAGGCGTTGTATACGTTGACATTTCTGATAAATTATTATTCAAAAGCGGAAGCTTCAACGTAACAGATAAAGCAAAAACTGTATTGGGTAAAGTGGCTAAAGTATTAGCAGCTCAACCATCTATTGAATTCATGGTAGAAGGCCATACAGATTCTAAGCAATTATTAGACAATGGTTCTGTATTAGAAGACAACTGGGATTTATCTGTAAAGCGTGCAACAACTGTAGTGCGTATTTTACAAGATACTTATGGTTTAGATCCTAAGCGTATGACTGCAGCTGGTAGAGGTGAATATGCACCATTGGTTGAAAACGATAGCGCTGCAAACAGAGCTAAAAACAGAAGAACAAGAATTGTAATCTTACCTCAATTAGATCAGTTCTTTAAATTATTGGAGAAGAAGTAACCTTTTTCTCTTTGAAAAAAACCCACCCCAAGAACAGGTGGGTTTTTTTATGTTTATAGTTTTCCACGACCATAAAAATGCTCCCAACTAAACGTATCTTCGCTGCATGCAACAAGCGTATTTGAATGGATTAAACGAACAGCAAAGAGAAGCAGTACTTCATCTTAATGGACCCTTGATGATTATTGCCGGTGCGGGTAGTGGAAAAACAAAAGTGTTGACCTCGCGTATTGCGCATTTAATGCATAGCGGAGTAGACTCTTTTAATATATTGGCACTTACTTTTACCAATAAGGCTGCCGCGGAAATGAAAGAAAGGGTAGAAAAAGCCCTTGGCAACACCGAAGCCCGTAATTTATACATTGGCACTTTCCACAGCGTATTTGCCCGCATATTAAGAGCAGAAGCAGCCAAGCTGGGCTATCCTCAGAGCTTTACCATCTATGATACCGACGATTCTAGATCTGTGTTAAAACAGGTCATCAACGATATGGGCTTGGATGATAAATTATACAAACCCAATGTAGTGCACAATCGTATCTCGTCTGCTAAGAATGCTTTAGTAGGTCCAAGTGAATACGCGATGGACAATTTTTTAAAGCAGGAAGATGCTAGAGCGAATCGTCCACAGATTGCAGAAATCTACGCAAGCTATGTAGCACGTTGTTTTAAAAGTGGCGCAATGGACTTTGATGATTTGCTTTTTAAAATGCACGAACTGTTGCGCGACTTCCCTGAAGTGTTGCACAAGTATCAACATAAGTTTAAATATATTTTAATTGATGAGTACCAGGATACCAATCCGGTACAGTATCAAATTGCAAAACTACTTGCAGCTGTGCACGAAAATCTTTGTGTGGTAGGTGATGATGCACAAAGTATTTATAGTTTCCGTGGTGCAACCATCGAAAACATTTTACAATTTCAAAAAGACTACGACGACGTTAAATTAGTCAAGCTAGAACAAAACTATCGAAGCAGTAAGTCGATTATCGAAGTCGCAAATTTTGTCATCAAAAACAATCAAGGTCAAATTCCAAAAGTGCTTTGGACCGATAACGATGAAGGGGATAAAATTAAGTTAGTGCGTACGATGACCGACAACGATGAAGGAAAATTTGTGGCCGATAGCATTCAAGAAAATAAATTAAGAAATCATTTTTACAATAAAGACTTTGCCATTTTATACAGAACGAATGCACAGTCAAGATCTTTTGAGGAAAGCTTAAGAAGAACTGGTATAGCGTATAAGATCTATGGTGGGCTTAGCTTCTATCAAAGAAAAGAAGTCAAAGATTTTATTGCCTACCTACGTGTCATTGCCAATACGAAAGACGAAGAAGGATTAAAAAGAATTATCAATTACCCTGTGAGAGGAATTGGTAAAACAACAGTGGAAAAATGTTTAGTGATTGCAAGCGAACAGAACATTACCTTTTTTGAAGTACTAGAAAAAGCAAAAGGTTTTGGTTTTAAAGCGGGCACACTCAACGCCATTGAAGAGTTTGTGACAATGGTGAAATATTTTCAAAACCTCTTAACCAAAAACAATGCCTACGATGTAGCAGTACAAGTGGGTAAGAGTACCAATATCATTAAAGAACTTTTCAATGATAAGTCTACCGAAGGATTAGCGCGTTACGAAAACGTACAAGAATTATTGAACTCAATTAAAGAGTGGACCGAAAGTCCTAGCAATGATGATGGTGAATTAGGCGATAAAAGCTTAGGATCTTATTTACAACAGATTACTTTAATTACCGATGCAGATAACGATACTGGCAACGAAGACACGGTTAAACTAATGACGGTGCACGCTGCTAAAGGTCTGGAGTTTGATTGTGTGTTTGTGGTAGGATTAGAAGAAACATTATTCCCTAGTGGAATGAGTGTGAATACAAGAGAGGAGTTGGAAGAAGAGCGTAGATTGTTTTATGTTGCCGTAACAAGAGCAAAGAAACACTTATGGTTAAGTTATGCCAACTCGAGATATCGCTTTGGTCAACTGGTACAAAACGACCCAAGTAGGTTCATTGAGGAAATGCCAGAGGAAAAATTAGACAAGTCGAGTGCAGGTGGTGGTGCCAGAAACCAATCAAGTGGTTGGGGCAGCGCCTACGACAGAATGCATGGTGGTAATAAATCGGGCTACTGGAACGAGTCCAAGCCAAAAACGACTGCATCTAAGCCTAGCTATATGCCGGTTACGCCTCCTAGCACATTGAATAAAAATCATATTCCATCGGCCAACTTCATAGCTGCCGACCCAACGGCCTTGGAAGAGGGCATGAAAGTGGAGCACCAAAAATTTGGCTTTGGCATCATTAAGACGATTGAGGGCTCGGCCCACAACCCAATTGCCAATATCCTTTTTGATACCAATGGAGAGAAAAAGATCATGCTGAACTATGCCAAACTGAGTATTATCCCAAATTAAAGGATGTCGTTTTTCGATATCGGAAAAATAAAGGGAGATTCAGCCTACTTGGGCTACCAAGCAGCGCAATTTGATTAATTTTGTACCGGATCCATTAAAATAGCAGATTATGATTACAACAGGCAATACCATCGTGAGCATTTATACAGAAATGACACCGAATCCAGAAACTATGAAGTTTGTGGCGAATAAGTTATTGTACCCAGGCAAAAGCTTAGATGTAGCAGAAGAGTCTTTGGCTACACCTTCACCTTTGGCAAAAGAATTGTTTAGCTTCCCTTTTATTAAAAGTGTTTTTATCGCTAGCAATTTTGTGACATTGACTAAAACAAATGATACAGAAGATTGGCAGGATGTGATTCCTACGATCAAAACATTCTTGAAAGAATATCTTGAAGCGGGTGGTGTTGTAGTCAACGAAGATGAAGTGGCGAAGATGAAACAAGAAGCAACCAATGTGGTTTCTGCTGATGACGATGATGTAGTAAAACGTGTGAAAGAATTATTAGAAAATTATGTAAAGCCCGCTGTTGAAATGGATGGTGGTGCAATACAATTTAAAAGTTATAACGACGGCATCGTCAACCTGATGTTACAAGGCTCTTGTAGCGGATGTCCTTCTTCAATGGTTACATTGAAAGCGGGTATCGAAGGCATGATGAAGCGTATGATTCCAGAAGTAAAAGAAGTAGTGGCAGAGGCGGAGTAGGACCAATTTGTTTGATGGGTTAAAAAGTACGAAAAAGGCCTCGCAGTAATGTGAGGCCTTTTTATATAAAATCTTTTACGAAACAATCTTAAAGCTTTCCGTAAAGGAAAAAAAGTTTCGAAAAGCCTACAGCTTTCCGTAAAGCGCTCTTAGCTTTTCTCTTGTCATGATGGTTTCCCAATCTTTTCCAAGCGCATTCTCCCATAATGGTTTCATACCAAGAGATACATTGATCATAGCATCAAATTGTTCTTCGGTTAAGTTGGCACAGATACCAACAGGAATATCAATATTGTTCTTCGCAACCATATGCTTGAACTCTTTTACACCAGCTGGATAATATTCCTCTAAGTGATTCATCACAATACAGTTTCCAATACCATGCTTAGTGCCTAATAAATAACTTAAGCCATAACTCACCGCGTGCGCCACACCCACTTGGCTATACGCAATACTCATACCTCCTGCATAAGATGCCATCATCAATTGATCATCACACTCATCATCCCATGTATTTTTTTCAACAAATACTTTTCTACATAGCTCTAATGCTTTTTCGCCATAGCTCTTGCTAAACTCGTTTAAGAAAGTACCTTCTAAACTTTCAATGCAATGGATATAGCAATCCATGCCTGTATAAAAACGTTGGTTCGCTGGTGCGTCTTTTGTTAATTCAGGATCTAATACAATTTGATCAAATGGGGTAAAGTCAGAATTCATTCCAAGTTTTCGCGTAGGTCCTGTTAACACGGTGGTACGACTCACTTCGGCACCTGTTCCACTCAATGTTGGAATGCCCACTTTATAAACGCCAGCTTGTTTTACCAAATCCCATCCTTGGTAATCTGCAGAGGAGCCCGGATTGGTCATCATCAATGCGACCGCTTTAGCCAAGTCCATTGTAGATCCACCACCGATACCTATGATACCACTCACTTCTCCAAATTCAGCTTTTAATGCAGCAGCTAGTGCATCCACCTGCGTTGTTTTTGGTTCGTACGTCACATCAACAAAAACAATTTTATCTTTTCCTCTTAGTGGCACCCTGCTCGCTAATGCCTTTCCTTCGAAATAATGATCTAAAAAAAAGATCATTGGGAAATCACCTTTTCTACGAGGTGCTATAATTTCATCTAATTGGTTAAAAGATCCGCGGCCATATACCACATAATCTACCATTTTAAAATTGCGAAACTGCATACAGATAATTTTATTGAACTAATTTCTTTTGTAATTCCTCCAAAGATACGCCTTTTGTTTCTGGCACTTTTACCAAAATCCAAACTAATTGTAAAGCCATCATGCCTGCAAAAAATGCAAAGATAGGCCAAGGGTTTTCTTTAAATATTCCATACTCGCTATCTAAGAACACCGGTGTCACCAAAGTGATTAACGCCGCAAAGACCCAATGGATACTTGCACCAAATGCTTGTCCGGCTGCGCGCACTTGTGTAGGAAAGATTTCTGAAATAAATACCCAAATCACCGCGCCCTGTCCTATTGCATGAGCTGCAATAAATAACAATAAGAAAACCAACATAAAGGTTGGCGCGCTATGCATAAAGAATCCATACGCCACCATGGACAAACTAATGATATATCCAAAGGAACCAATGATTAAAAGTGTTTTACGACCAATGCGATCAATCAACCATAGTCCAACAAATGTAAATACCAAATTCATCATACCAATGGAGATGGAACTCAATAAAGAATTGTCTTTTGCAAATCCTGCTTCTTCTAAAATTCTTGGAGCATAATATAAAAGGAAGTTAATACCTGAAGCCTGATTGAAAAAAGCGATGAAAAATGCTAGTGAAATTATTTTAACATGGTGCTTTGTAAATAAGTTAGCGCTGCCAAAAGATTTTTCTTGCGCATTGGCTGCATTGATTTCTTGAATGGTCTCTTCTATATTTTCTACACCTACTGCTGCTAGATTTTTTCTCGCAGCAGCTTCGTCACCTTTCACAGACAGCAACCATCTTGGGCTCTCCGGCAATCCAACAGCCATGAAAGTATAAATCAAAGACGGCACCAATAACACCGCCAACATCCAACGCCAATCATTGGCTCCACCTACACCTTGTAAAAAATAATTAGACAAATACGCCACCAATATACCAAACACGATATTGAATTGATACATGCCCACCAATTTACCACGATTGTTTTTATTTGAAATCTCAGAAATATATGTAGGGGCAACAACAGATGAAACACCAATGGCAATTCCACCAATCAATCTAAAGAATGAGAAAGTATACGGATCTTGTGCAATCGCAGATCCAATAGCAGAAGCAATAAATAATACGCCCAACCAAATTAATACTTTCTTGCGACCATATTTTTCTGTTGGCGCACCGGCAAAAATAGACCCAACAACTGTGCCCCATAAAGCCATTGACATAATAAAGAATCCATGGAACCAAGGTGTGGTTTGCCACAAAGCTTGTATCGGTTTGTCTGCACCAGATATGACCACCATATCAAATCCAAAAATAAATCCTGCAAGCGCAGCGACTACTGTTGACTGAAATAATTTTCCTTTGTTCATTGTGTCTTTTTTAAATGTATAAAGAGGGGGCTGGGTTAAATAAGATGGTCTATTTTAATAAAGCAGCGGCTTTAATTAAATCTTCAGGCGTATCAATTTCTACACCCATATAATTGGTAACTGCCATTTTAATAGAGACGCCATTTTCTAAATAGCGCAAGCATTCAATTTTTTCTGCAGCCTCTAGTGGCGACATAGGCCAATTGGTGAAATCAAGTAATGCCTGCTTTTTAAAAGCATAGACACCAACATGTTCATAATAAGTAATAGAAATATCTGTTGCCCTTGGATAAGGAATTACACTGCGTGAAAAAAACAACGCATTCCAGTTTTTATCTACTGCCACTTTCACATAATTAGGATCCTCAATGGATGATTGATTTGTTAACACCTGCATCAATGAAGCCACTTGTACTTTTGGATCTTGAAAACAAGCAAGCACTTGTTCTAACGGTTCGCGTTTTACAAAGGGCTCATCTCCCTGCACATTCACCACAATATCTATATCCAATCCTTCGATTGCTTCTGCGATTCTATCGCTGCCGCTTTCATGTGCGCGTTGACTCATAATGGCTTTTCCGCCATTGGTTACGATTTCGTTGAAAATAATTTCACTATCTGTGACTACGTATACTT
>ERZ650308.818-NODE-818-length-16789-cov-8.962412_pt1 | contig 16789 bp, 15 predicted proteins | sample MGYA00376244_ERZ650308 | MGnify/ENA primary metagenome ERZ650308 (study PRJEB26733, sample SAMN07839295) | wastewater metagenome | biome: small river; feature: stream; material: water | place: USA: North Carolina | collected 2016-04-26 ... | reverse complement strand
CAGACGTGTGCCTCTTCCGATCTTGCGAAGGTCGCCCTCGTTCAGGCCCACCACGCCGCTCACCCGCGCGCCGCACAGCAGCAGCGCCAGCATGGCGGCATCGCGCACGCCGATGAAGGTCCCCAGGTCCGGCGCCCACATCAGCTTCTCGGCGCTGGCCAGCGACATCGCCCGGGGCAGCGGCTTGGCCGTCATCGGGTGTTGCAGCTGCGCGGCCGGGTCGCGCCGCAGCTGGCCGCTCTTGCAGGCCCAGGCGTAGAAGCCGCGCAGCGCGCTGATGTACGGCTTGCGGCTTCTGGCCACCACGCCCTGCTTGTGGAGCCACACGCCGGCGAAGGCTTCCAGCTCGTCCGGCGTGGCCTGAAGCAGCGGCTTGACGTCCAGGAACGCGCTCAGCCGCTCCAGCGCCAGGCGGTAGGCCTCCAGCGTGCGCCGGCGCCGGCCGCGCGCGGCCTCCAGGTGCTGCAGGTAGGCGTCCACCAGGGCCTGGTCGTCGGGGTGCTTCAGCGTCATCGCAGCCTTTCTCGGGGCCCTCTCAGGGAGGGTAGGGGCAAATCTTCCGTGGATCCGTGGATCGGGCCTCGGCAGAGCCGATTCTCCTTGCGCACCAATGACTTAGCGCGCTCTCGCATCCACGGAAAACCCGTGGAAGGCCCCTCCAACCCGTGGATACACTTTTTCGGCTCGCGCCGAACCTGTGGATCGCGCATCACCGCCGCCGCGCATTCTCCACCCTTACTTTCTCTTTTCAAATCAAATAGTTAGAGAGAAGAAGAAGGGGTGGAAGCGAGAAACGCATATGTGGAGAAAAGAGGCCAACATGTGGAAGTTCAGGCCCAACCTGTGGAAAAGCGCTGCGCCTTTCCGACAGGGTTTGCCTTACGGGCGCCTCGAAAACGGGGGTTTGTAACCACGGGTCCACGGGTTTTCTGGCTACCTCCCTGTCTACCTTTTGTCGCAGGCGCACGCACGCACCCCCGCGCTTTAGGGAAATCCCGGATAAGCCGCGGAGCCACTTCGTGGGGTGGGGTCGGGGGAGGGTCGGCCAGCGGCGGCCTTGGCGGGCGAAGGAAGGCCCGCGGCCGGCGCGGCGCGCTACAGGGCAAAGTTCGGTGCGCTGCGGCCCACAGCGCGGGCAATTCCGGCGCTACAGCGCGTCGGCGGGCGTCCGGTGCGGCTACACCACCGCCGCGGCTGCTCAGGCGGCCTGCAGGCGGCCCTGGCGCGTCAGCCGGGCCCTTACAGCACCCACGGTGCTGCGCACGGCGTTCTTCGACAGCAGCCCCTGGTCGAAGTAGCCCGCCTTCGTCGGCCCCAGCACGCCGGCGCGCAGCTCGGGCGCCAGGCGGCCCAGCGCCTCCAGCGTGGTCTCCTTCCCGGCGCGGTCCGCGGCCGTCACCTCGTCGGCGAACACCGCCACCACGAAGCTCAGCGTGTTCGGGTGCGCCGGCCATGGCGTGTCCTGCCGCGTCGGGTACACGCCGGCGCCCAGGCCGTGCAGGTTCTGCCTCGCCAACAGGTCGCAGATGTCCGGCCGCGGGTGGTTCGGGCTCAGCAGGAAGCGGAAGCCCACAACGCCCTGCGCAGCCTCGGCGCCGGCCATGTAGGCCTCGCCGTGGGCCCGGTTGATCTCGGTGCGTAGCACGCGCAGCGCGCTGGCCAGCGGCGCTGCCGTCTCGTCGCGCAGCAGTTCGGCCGCGCGCAGTACCTGCGGCAGCTCGGAAGCCTGCTGCGCCGCCCGGGTGGCCTGCGGCACCTCCTGCCCACGCATCACCAGCGCCGCGGCCGCCTGGTCGGCGCTGGCGCCCTGCACCACCGCCTGCTCGATCGCGCGGCCCAGCGCCTCGCGCGCGCCGCGGTCGATCGCCCACAGCCGGTCGCTCAGCACCAGCCCGTCGGCCGCCCTGAACTCGCGCACGAAGGCCACCGCCGCGTCGGCGATCTCCACCGCCCGGCTCACCTCCAGCGGCGCCTGCGCCATGCGCCCGGTGGCCGCTATGCCGGCGCCCGTCAGCGGCCGCACGCCCAGCTCGGCCGCCTGGTCCAGTGCGCCGGTCAGCAGCTGGTCGCGCCGCTCTCCCAGCGCGCGCAGCACCGCCTCCACCTGCTGTAGCAGCTCGCGCAGCCTGGCCAGCTCCACGCGGTTGCCGCCGGCGGCCGCGGCGCGGATCGCCGCCTCCACCTCGCCCGCCGCGTCGCCGTAGATGCGCTGCAGCTCGGCCACCGCCTCGTCGTCCAGGCGCTTCATCGCCATCTGCGCCTGGCGGCTGGCGCGCCTGATGGCCGCGGCCGTCTTGTCGGCCATCAGCCGCGTCCCCTGCCGCCGTTGCTGCCGGCCACCGCGATCGAGGTTGCGCTCTCGCCGCGCGGTGCGTTGCCCGGCGTCACCGAAACCCGCGCCACCCGCTGCGCCGCCGGCGCGCCGCCTGGCATGCCGCCGGCCGGCGGCTGCGGCATCGGCATCGACCGCCTGATGATGCTGCTGACCGACAGCGCCAGCATCCGCGACGTGATCCTGTTCCCGGCCTTGCGCCACGTGCAGGAATAAGCGCACAACGCTCCAAAAACAAACCCGGCCTTGGCCGGGTTTTTGTTTCATGCAGGCAGGTCATCAGCCCTGTTGGCGGGGCGGCAAGCGCGGTGCATCTTCGACCACCTCGCGCACTTCGACATCGACCACCTGATCGTCGAAGGAGCGGGTCGGCCCACGACCCCAAGCCCCATCAGAACCGGGTGCAGTTTGCCCACGGAAACCGCCTTGACCGAAGTTCTTGCGCATGGCGCTGTATTGCTGCCACACCACCGCCACCTGCGGCTTGCGCCCAGTGAGCAGCCAACGCAGCGTGGCCCACACGATGTAGAGCCCTAAGGCCACCACCAGGCCCAGCAAAAAGGCCAGCCCCATGAAGGTCATGAACAGGCGAAACACCCAAGTCAGCAAAGTGGCCACAACTTTTTCTTTCTCAAAACAACATCAAGGCAGGCGATCGAGCGCCTGCATGTAATCAGCCGAACGCACCAGCTCGTCCCAGGCGCGTGCGGGCGAGCGCGGCAACAGGTTCAGACGGCGCTCTTCACTGACCTCGTTGGGCTGCCATTGGCCTTTGACTTGCGCCTCGGCCAATTGGTCGAGCACCTCGTCCAGTTCAGCACCACCATTGACCGCCGAGCGGTTGCACAGCAGGGCCAGATCGCAGCCCGCCTGCAATGCAGTGATCACGGCCTCGGTGTAACTGAGCGTGCGCCCGTCCATCTGGCGGGCGGCGGCCATCGACAAGTCGTCGGTGCAGACCACGCCTTGAAAACCCAGCTGAGCGCGCAGGATGTCCTGCAGCCAGCGCGGCGAAAAACCCGCCGGGCGACTGTCGACCTTGCTGTAGATCACGTGCGCTGGCATCACCGCAGTGAGCACGCTGCCCAGCCAGCGGTAGGGCTGTGCATCGTCCGCCAGAATGGCCTTGAGGCTGCGCTTGTCCACCGGCAAGGCCACATGCGAGTCGGCCTTGACGGCACCGTGCCCTGGGAAATGCTTGCCGCAGTTGCCCATGCCCGCCTGTAGGAGGCCTTGCATCAGGCTGCGGGCCAAGAGGCTCACCACACGCGGATCACGCGCAAAGGACCGGTCGCCAATGACGCCGCTCTCACCATGGTCCAGATCGAGCACGGGCGTGAAGCTGAAGTCCACGCCGCAAGCACGCAGTTCACTGGCCAGCACAAAGCCCGCCGAGGTGGCCGCCTCGCAGGCCTTCAGCACGCCGCTGCCGGGCTGGCCTTTGTCGTCCTGTACCCAGAGTTCGCCAATGGCCCGCATGCTGGGCAAATGGGTGAAGCCATCGGTGCGAAAGCGCTGCACGCGCCCGCCTTCGTGGTCCACCGCAATCAGCAAGTCAGGTCGGATGCTTTTGATCTCGGCGCACAAGTCGGTGAGTTGCGCACGGCTTTGCCAGTTGCGACCAAACAGGATCATGCCGCCGGTGAGCGGATGCGCCAGGCGGCGACGGTCCACGTTGGTCAGGCTGTGGCCTTCAATGTCCAGGATCAGGGGGGCGTGGATGCTCATGGGTATTCCAACAGTTCAGGGTGAACCACTCAAATTCAAGGGGCTGTGCGGTCAACAGCGCCCGCCAACGGGGCTGACAAGGTCTCGACCACACAGAAACTGGCGGCGTATTCGCTCTCATCGGTCACGGTGATGTGGGCGCTCAAGCCCTTGGCTTCAAACCAGTCTTTCAGCACCCCGTGCAACACGATGACCGGCTGACCGCTGGGCAGCTTGCCGATCTCGCACAGGCGCCAAGTCATGGGCATGCGCATGCCCAGGCCGATGGCCTTGCTGAAAGCCTCTTTGGCCGAAAAACGTGTGGCCAGGTAGCGCACACCGCGCGCGGGCCAGCGGGCACTGCGGGCTTTCCAGGTGGCCATTTCGGCATCGGACAGCACCTTGGCGGCAAAGCGCTCGCCGTGCCGGTCCAGACTGGCCTCGATGCGGCGGATGTCGCAGATGTCGGTGCCGATGCCGTAGATCATTTTTTCAGGCAATCCAGATAAGCCTTCACCGTGGCGGCGTAGCCCAGCTCCAGCGCGTCGGCCATGAAGGCGTGGCCAATCGAGACTTCCTGCAGGCCTTTGACGGCGGCCACAAAGGCGGGCAAGTTGTCGCGGTTGAGGTCGTGGCCTGCGTTCAGGCCCAGGCCCGCCTGCGTGGCGGCCTCAGCTGCATCGGCATAGCGCTGCAACTGAGCGGCGTTGCCCGGCGTGCCCCAGCTGGCGGCATAAGGCTCGGTGTACAGCTCCACACGGTCAGCGCCCACCGCGCGGGCTGCGGCCATTTGTTCGGGGATCGGGTCCATGAACAAGCTGACGCGCACACCCAAGGCCTTGCATTCGTCGATCAGGGGTTTCAGGCGCTCGGCGTCTTGCGGGAAGGTCCAGCCATGGTCGCTGGTGAACTGGCCTTCGCTGTCGGGCACAAAGGTCACCTGGTGCGGGCGCACGGCACGCACGTGTTCCATGAGGTTGTGGAAGGGGTTACCTTCGATGTTGAACTCGCGGTCGGGCCAGGTCTGCATGAGGGCGTGCAGCTCGGGCACATCGCTGGCGCGGATGTGGCGCTCGTCGGGCCGGGGGTGGATGGTGATGCCCTGCGCACCCGCTTGCAGGCACAGCTCGGCAGCACGGGTGACGCTGGGAATGCCCAAGTGGCGAGAGTTGCGCAGCAACGCCACTTTGTTGACGTTCACCGACAGGGCAACATGGGAGGAAGTGTGGGTCATAAGGTTTGCAGGTCCAGCATCATTTGGCGGGTGCGCAAAGCACCCACACCGCAATGGTAGTTGAGCATCAGGCGCATGGGGCGTTGTAACTGGATCAGCAAGTCGCCGCAGTCGCGCACCAAAGCCGTCATCGGATGCACGTCGTCCAAAGCGGCTTGCAGCGCCAGCCACTGGCGGCCCGTCAGCGCATGGCGGTCGTCGGCCGGCACCCATTGCAGCCCCGCTTCTGGCACCAAGGCATAGTGTTCATCGGCGTCTAAGGCTTTGAGGGTGAGCGTCTGGGCATTGAGCGCCGGCAAGAGGCCAATGTCCTTGAGCAAGATCAGCTCAAAACCACGCAAGGCCCATTGCAGGGCGTCGGGGTCGCCGCTGGCGAGCAAACGCACGGCGGCGGCATAAACCTCAAACAAATGCGGATGGGGGTCGTCGCGCGCCGTCAGGCGCATCAGCAATTCATTGAGGTAATAGCCCGACAACAGCGCTTCGCCCGTGGGCATGACGTGCCCGCCCACCCATTCGGCCGATTTGAGGGTGCGGATGTCGCCGTCGCCCCCAAAAGCCAACGACAAAGGCTGCAAAGGCAGCAGCACAGGACGAAAGCTCGATGTCGGCCGCTTGGCCCCTTTGGCCACCAGCGCCACCCGGCCGTGGTGGCGGGTGAAGACTTCCAGGATCAGACTGGTTTCGCTCCAGTCGTAGCGGTGCAGCACATAGGCTGGCTCGTCTGCGATCCGCTTGGTGGCCATTGAAAGTGGGGTTACTCGTAACCGAAGCTGCGCACGCGCGCTTCGTCGTCGGCCCAGCCCGAACGCACTTTGACCCACAGCTCGATGAACACCTTGGCGTCCAGCAGCTTTTCCAGCTCCATGCGGGTTTCGGTGCCGATGCGCTTGAGCTTTTCGCCCTTGTCACCGATCACCATGGCCTTGTGGCCTTCGCGCTCAACGACGATGGTCGCAGCGATGCGCAGCATGCGCTTGGCGGTGCGTCCTGCCTCTTCTTCGAACTTGTCGATCACCACCGTGGAGGTGTAGGGCAGCTCATCGCCCGTCAGGCGGAACAGCTTTTCGCGCACCATTTCGCTGGCGAGGAATTTCTCGCTGCGGTCGGTCAACTCGTCTTCACCGTGCCACCAAGGCTGCTCGGGCAGGTACTTTTCGCAAATGTCCAGCAGGCGCTCGATGTCTTTGGGCTGCTTGGCCGACATGGGCACAAACTCGGTGAAGGCATGGCGCTCTTGCATCTCGCGCAACCAGGGTGCGATCTCGGCGCGGCGGTGCACATTGTCCAGCTTGTTGGCCACCAGCAAGACCGGGATGCCGGGCTTGAGCAGCGCCAGCACTTTGGCATCGGCGTTGGTGAAGCTGCCCGCTTCGACCACGAACAGCACCAGGTCCACATCGCCCACGGCGCCGACCACGGTCTTGTTCAGCGACTTGTTGAGCGCCGTGCCGTGGATGGTCTGAAAGCCAGGCGTGTCCACAAACACAAACTGGTTGGCCCCTTGCGTGCGGATGCCGGTGATGCGGTGGCGCGTGGTCTGCGCCTTGCGCGAGGTGATGCTGATCTTTTGGCCCACCAAGGCGTTGAGCAAGGTGGACTTGCCCACGTTGGGCTTGCCCACGATGGCCACCAGGCCGCAGCGCTGGCCTTCAACCACTGCGGGCACGGGCAGCGGCTCGGCAGGCAGCGCAGCAGCTTCTGCGCTGTCGCGCGGCTGGATGGTCACACCCGCGATCTGCACCGGGCGGCGCACGATTTGTTCATGCGCAGTGCGCTCGGCTTCGCCAGGGGTTTTGTCGGTGCTCATGCGGCGCTTTCTGATTTGAGGATTTTCAGCAGGGCTTCGGCCGCTGCCTGTTCGGCTGCGCGGCGCGATGCGCCCGAGCCTTGTTGGGTCTGGCGCAGTTCGGTCACTTCGCACGAGACTTCAAACACCTGACGGTGTGCGGCCCCGGAAGTGCCGATGACGGTGTATTTGGGCAAAGCCAGCTTGCGACCTTGCAGCCATTCCTGCAGTTCGGTCTTGGGGTCTTTGCCCACCGCCTGCATGTCGGGCTTGATGTCCACTTTCTGGAACAAACGTTCCACCAAAGCTTGCGCATCCTTGTAGCCGCCGTCCAGGTACACCGCGCCGATGATGGCTTCCAGCGCATCGGCCAGGATCGATGGGCGGTTCTGTCCGCCCGAGCGCATCTCGCCCTCACCCAGGCGCATCACAGCGGACAAGTCCAGGGTTTTGGCCAATTGGTGCAAGGTGTCTTGTTTGACCAGATTGGCCCGCACACGCGACAGATCGCCTTCAGGCAAGGTGCTCAATTGGGCATAAAGCAAATGCGCCACCGAGAGGTTGAGCACTGAATCGCCCAAGAATTCGAGGCGCTCGTTGTGGTCGGCACTGAAGCTGCGGTGCGTGACCGCTTGCTGCAGCAAGCCGGGCTGGCGAAACGCGTAGCCCAGGCGAATTTGCAAAGCGGACAGGAGTTCGGACATGGCTGAGGCCACCTCAGTCGAAAGCGCCAATGCGCTTGAGGTTGCCGAAGTTCATCCAGACAAAGAAGGCTTTGCCGACGATGTTGGCATCGGGCACAAAACCCCAATAGCGAGAATCCAGCGAGTTGTCGCGGTTGTCGCCCATCATGAAGTAATGCCCTGCGGGCACCTTGCAACGCACGCCTTCAACGGTGTACTGGCAGTTTTCGCTGTGCGGGAACGGGTCCACGCCCGGCACAAAAGCAGGCCGATCGTTGTCCTGGATCGACTGGTGCGGTTTGCTGCCCAGCTTTTCGCTGAAATGCTTGAAATACCGCATGGTCGAGTCGTCGAAATAATCGGGCAAAGCCTGGGTCTCGATGGGCTGGCCGTTGATGGTGAGCTTCTTGTTCAGGTAAGCCACTTCGTCGCCCGGCACACCCACCACACGCTTGATGTAATCGACATTGGGCTTGGGGGGGTAGCGAAAGACCATCACATCACCGCGCTGCACGGGGGTGCCTGCGGTGAGTTGGGTGTTGAGCACCGGCAAGCGGATGCCGTAATGGAACTTGTTGACCAGGATCAGGTCACCAATCTGCAGTGTCGGAATCATCGAGCCCGATGGGATCTTGAAGGGCTCGAACAGGAAGGAGCGCAAGATGAACACCACCACGATGACCGGAAACAGCCCCGCAGTCCAGTCCAGCCACCAAGGCTGCATCAGCAGTTTGTCACGGGCGTCCTGGATGTCGGTGTCCACCTTCTCGATGCCCATCTTCGACAGCTCGGCGCGGCGGGTTGCGGCCTGGGCTTCCAGCTGGGCTGCAGCTTGCTGGCGGCGGGGCAAAAACACAAAACGTTCAGCCAACCAGTAAATACCGGTCACCACCGTGGCCATGAACAGCAACAAGGCAAAGTTGCCCTCGATGAACCCGAGGTACCAACTGCCCGCGTAGGCGACAAAAGCGGCCAACACCAAAGACGTCAAGAACTGCATCAATCTTCCACCTGCAAAATCGCCAAGAACGCCTCTTGAGGCACCTCGACCGAGCCAATCTGTTTCATGCGCTTTTTACCCGCTTTTTGCTTTTCGAGCAGTTTGCGTTTGCGCGTGATGTCACCACCGTAGCACTTGGCCAGCACGTTCTTGCGCAAAGCCTTGATGGTTTCACGGGCAATGATGTTGGCGCCAATGGCGGCTTGAATGGCCACGTCGAACATCTGACGCGAAATGATCTCGCGCATCTTGGCCGCCACAGCGCGACCGCGGTACTGGGCCTGGGTGCGGTGCACGATGATGGACAGCGCATCGACCTTCTCGCCGTTGAGCATGATGTCCACCTTGACCACGTCAGACGCGCGGTATTCCTTGAACTCGTAGTCCATGGAGGCATAGCCCCGGCTGACCGATTTGAGCTTGTCAAAGAAGTCCAGCACGATCTCGCCCAGCGGCATTTCATAGGTCAGCATGACCTGGCGGCCGTGGTAGGCCATGTTCATCTGCACACCACGCTTGAGGTTGGCCAGCGTCATCACCGGGCCCACATAGTCTTGCGGCATGTACAGGTGCACGGTCACGATCGGTTCACGGATCTCCTGCAGCTTGCCCTGATCGGGCATCTTGGAGGGGTTTTCCACCATGATGACTTCGCCATCACCCTTGACCACTTCATAGACCACGCTGGGAGCGGTGGTGATCAGGTCCTGGTCGAACTCGCGCTCCAAGCGCTCCTGCACAATTTCCATGTGCAGCAAACCGAGGAAGCCGCAACGGAACCCAAAGCCCAGCGCCTGAGACACTTCAGGTTCGTAATGCAGCGAAGCGTCATTGAGCTTGAGCTTTTCGAGTGCATCGCGCAACGCGTCGTACTGGTTCGCCTCGGTCGGGTACAAACCGGCAAACACCTGCGGCTGGATTTCCTTGAAGCCCGGCAAGGCTTCGGTCGCAGGACCCATGTTGTTGGGCAGCTTCTTTTCCAGGGTGACGGTGTCGCCCACCTTGGCGGCCTGCAATTCCTTGATGCCCGCAATGATGTAACCCACCTCGCCGGCCTTGAGCGATTCACGCGGCTGGTTGGCCGGGGTGAACACGCCCAGACTGCCCGCTTCGTACACCGCGTTGCTGGCCATCATGCGGATGCGCTCGTTTTTGATCAACTGACCATCGACCACACGCACCAGCATGACCACGCCCACATAGCTGTCAAACCAGCTGTCGATGATCATGGCGCGCAAAGGGGCATCGGGGTTGCCCGTGGGCGCGGGCACCTTGGCCACGATCGCTTCCAGGATTTCATCAATGCCCATGCCGGTTTTGGCAGAGCAAGGAATCGCATCGGTGGCATCGATGCCGATCACATCTTCGACTTCCGCACGCGCGTTGTCGGGATCGGCATTAGGCAAGTCCATTTTGTTGAGGACAGGGACCACCTCCACACCCAGGTCGAGCGCGGTGTAGCAGTTGGCCACGGTTTGCGCTTCCACGCCCTGGCTGGCATCGACCACCAGCAAGGCGCCTTCACAAGCGGACAGCGAACGCGACACCTCATAAGAGAAGTCCACATGGCCGGGTGTATCGATCAGGTTGAGGTTGTAGACCTGCCCGTCTTTGGCTTTGTATTGGAGTGCTGCGGTCTGCGCCTTGATGGTGATGCCGCGTTCTTTCTCGATGTCCATCGAGTCCAGCACCTGGGCTTCCATGTCCCGGGCTTCCAGACCTCCGCAACGCTGAATCAAGCGATCGGCCAGCGTGGATTTGCCATGGTCAATGTGCGCAATGATCGAAAAATTTCTGATGTGATTCATCAACGAAGGTCTGCAAGTGTTTGAGGATCAAGGATCCGGAAAAGAAAAAAGGGCGCGTCTTTTGGTGACGCGCCCTGAACCAACAATCTATGGCAACTGCGATAGTTGGGACTTCATTGTAGGCAAATTGCCCCATCCGTACAGCCCCAAAATCGCTTCAGACCGGTCGTTGCTGCTTTGCAACATGAAATTTATCCACAACTTATTCACAAGACGCCGAATACTTCGAGGAACAACTTGTGGAAGGTCTGTGAATGAGCGGTGGATTCTTGTGGGGAATCTCGCATCGTGAATTCGAACCTGTCTGATATGCCATGAATTCATGGTCAAGACGTCTGATTTTATCCAAATTCGTTATGAGAGCCCATAAAAGTCAGTATTTACCCACATTCAATTAAGCCAATCGCGGCGTCAAAAAATTTTGATGACACCGCAATCGGGTGAGCAATAACCCAGCAAAGCGGCGGGACTCTTGACAAGCCCGCCACCCGCTCACTTGCCGGGGCGGATCAGAACATACTGGGCACCATCGCCCCGACGAATCAAAAGACTCACAGGACGGCTCTTGTCAAGTTTGCTGACCACCGATTCGAACTCTTTCACGCTGGCCACTTCCATATTGGCCACCGCCAAGATCAAGTCGCCTTCCTGGATGCCGGCGCGGGCTGCGGCATCGCTGGCACTGTCCACCACCACGCCACCGCGAACACGCGCGTCTTTCTTCTGAGCGGCCGTCAAATCGCTCACCACCAGGCCCAGGCTGGAAGCTTTGGTCGGGGCCGCTTTTTTCTCGGCAACAGGCGTCTCCGCTTTATCGGCTTCGATCTCTGCCACCGTGATCGTCAACTCCTTGCTGCTGCCTCGGCGGAACACGGTGATGGGCGCACGCGTGCCCGGTTTGGTGTTGCCGACCCAACGGGGCAAGTCCGCCATCTTCTCGATCGGCTTGCCATCGAATTTGGTGATGATGTCGCCGGCTTCGATACCCGCCTTGTCGGCAGGTGCGCCCTCTTCCACGCCACGCACCAAAGCGCCTTGGGCTTTGCCCAGGCCAATGGACTCGGCCACTTCTTTGGTCACTGGGGCTATTTGCACACCAATGCGTCCACGCGTGACGCGGCCACTGGCGCGCAGCTGCTCACTCACACGCACCGCCTCGTCCATGGGGATCGCAAAAGAAATGCCCATGAAACCGCCGGAGCGTGAATAGATCTGGCTGTTGATGCCGACCACTTCTCCACGCATGTTGATCAGCGGACCGCCCGAGTTGCCGGGGTTGATCGCCACATCGGTCTGGATGAAGGGCAAGTACTCGCCCGTGTCACGCTGCTTGGCGCTGACAATGCCTGCGGTGACGGAGTTTTCAAGTCCAAACGGTGAGCCGATCGCCATGACCCACTCACCGACTTTGAGTCGGCTGACATCACCTACTTTGACAGCAGGCAGGCCGGAAGCCTGGATCTTCACCACCGCCACATCCGAGCGTTTGTCGGCGCCCACGATGCGGGCCTTGAACTCCCGTTTGTCGGTCAGCGTCACCATGACCTCATCCGCACCGTCGACCACATGGGCGTTGGTCATGATGAAGCCGTCCGCACTCAAAATGAAGCCTGAACCCACACCCCGTGGTTGCGACTCTTCGGGTGCCTGAGGGCGGTTGGGCTTGGGCGACTGCTTGGGCATATTGGGCAAAGGCATGCCGAAAAAGCGGCGAAAGAGCTCTTGCATTTCCTCGTCGGTCGCGCCCGATCCAGCGGCATTGGTGCGCACCTTCTCAAGGGTGCGGATGTTCACCACAGAAGGCCCCACCTGCTCCACCAATTCGGTGAAGTCGGGCAGCCCGCGCACACCTGTCTGCGCACTTTGGGCCATGGTCACACCGGGCGTCAGGCCCGCCACAGCGCCGAGCAACACAGCAGCCCCGGCAAAAGAGGCCGCGCACTTTTTCAATGCCATTGTCAACATCGATACATCCCTTGATTTAAACAACGTGCAAGCGCACCCGAGGCGGTTTGCAGCTCAAATGGCCATGAGCGATTTTGCAGAATCTGAAGACCTGTCATCGCCCAATGGGCGCGAATATACAGCGCAACGAAAACCATGCCAAGCCAAGGGCATGTCCATTTGGGCAACGATGGCAAACTGTGGCCATGCGCTGGGTTTTTCAAGACCCTGCGCCATGCGGTAGGACACCCACAGGGTTCGGCCACCATCGAGCAAGAGGCTCAATCGAACTGGGTGCTCTTGTTGGTGCTGGTCTTGCCAGCACCAGCCATCACCACGCCAAACCAAATGGCCTGGCGCGGAAGACTCTCTCGATTCGAGCCACAACGCCAAAGTGCTGGAGACAGCCCAAAGCGCCCACGCGATCCAGACCATCAGGCCCGCTGCGCCGCTCATGACGTGCCAGCACAACAAGCCCACAGCCCCCGTCAGCGCCAAAGCACCCACACCACAGACGCCCCAAACAAAACGCCCCACCGGATAGATCACAGGTGGGGCGTTGTGCATGGTGGTGACCTTGCTGAAAGGCTCGTCAGATGCGTTTGAACACCAAAGAGCCGTTCGTGCCACCAAAACCGAAGTTGTTTTTCAGGGCCACATCGATTTTCATATCGCGTGCCGTGTTGGCACAGTAGTCCAGATCGCACTCGGGGTCGGGGTTGGCCAAGTTGATGGTCGGCGGCACTTTTTGGTGGTGCAGCGCCAACACGGTGAACACGCTCTCAATGCCGCCCGCGCCACCCAAAAGGTGACCGGTCATGGACTTGGTCGAGCTGACCACGGTTTTGTAGGCGTGATCGCCCAAAGCCGCCTTGATGGCATTGGTTTCGTTGATGTCACCCAGCGGCGTGGAGGTGCCGTGCGCGTTCAGGTAATCGATCTGATCGGCATTGACACCGGCATTGCGCATGGCGTTGATCATGGCGCGGCGTGGGCCGTCCATGCTCGGCGCGGTCATGTGACCGGCGTCAGCGCTCATGCCGTAGCCACCCAGCTCGGCGTAAATCTTGGCACCACGGGCCTTGGCGTGTTCGTACTCTTCGAGCACCATCACACCTGCACCTTCGCCCAGGACAAAACCATCACGGTCTTTGTCCCAAGGACGGGATGCAGCGGTAGGGTCGTCGTTGCGGGTCGACAAGGCGCGCATGGCAGCAAAGCCACCGACACCCAAAGGAGAGACGCAAGCTTCAGAGCCGCCTGCAATCATCACATCCGCGTCGCCATATTCGATCAAACGACCGGCTTCGCCAATGGAGTGCAAACCTGTGGTGCAAGCGGTCACAACGGCCAGGTTAGGGCCTTTGAAACCGCTGCGCATCGACACATGCCCCGAGATCATGTTGATGATCGAGGCCGGGACAAAAAAGGGAGAAATCCGACGCGCACCGCGCGCCGTGTATTCGGTGTGTGTTTCTTCGATCAGCGGCAAGCCGCCAATGCCGGAACCAATCACCACACCAATGCGGCAGGCTTCTTCTTCCGTCAGGGCTTCGCCTGTGGGCAGCCCGGCGTCTTGGATCGCCTGGCTTGCTGCAGCAATGCCGTAATGGATGAAGCGGTCCATGGTCCGCGCTTCTTTGGTGGAGATGTAGGACTCGAGATCAAAATTCTTGACTTCACCCGCGAAGCGACAGGCTATGGCGGAAGCATCAAAACGTGTGATCGGAGCAATGCCGGACTGACCGGCAAGAAGGTTGGACCATGCATCGGCGACCGTGTTGCCCACGGGGCTGATGCATCCCAAACCCGTGACAACAACGCGGCGCCGGGTCATCGTCGATCAGGCCTTCTTGCTTTGGGCGTAGTCGATCGCAGCTTGCACCGTGGTGATTTTTTCTGCGTCTTCGTCAGGAATCTCGATGCCGAACTCGTCTTCGAGTGCCATCACCAGTTCCACCGTGTCCAGGGAGTCGGCACCCAGATCAGCCACAAAGGCTTTTTCGTTGGTGACTTGTGACTCTTCAACGCCGAGTTGTTCAGCAATGATTTTCTTGACACGTGCTTCGATATCGCTCATGGGGTCCCTCTGAGGGTTGTGAAAAATGAAGATTTTACCTGTCCGGAAGGGGTTTCCGAAAATCAGGCCATGAACATGCCACCATTGACATGCAATTCTTGTCCGGTGACATAGCCCGCGTGCGTTCCGGCCAGGTAGGCCACCGCATGGGCGATGTCGTCGGGTTTGCCCAGATGGCCCAGAGGAATCTGGCCCAGCAAGGCTTTTTGTTGTTCTTCGGGCAGGCTGGCGGTCATGTCGGTTTCAATGAAACCGGGGGCCACACAGTTCACGGTGATGTTGCGGCTGCCCAGCTCGCGGGCCAGCGCACGGGTCATGCCCGCCACACCGGCCTTGGCTGCGGCATAGTTGGCCTGGCCGGGGTTGCCGGAAGCCCCCACCACGCTGGTGATGCTGATGATGCGGCCATAACGCTGCTTCATCATGGGGCGGATCACGGCACGGCTCATGCGGAACACCGCCTTGAGGTTGGTGTCGAGCACCGCATCCCAGTCGTCGTCTTTCATGCGCATGGCCAGCGTGTCACGGGTGATGCCCGCGTTGTTGACCAGCACCTGCAGGCCGCCGTGCTCTTTGACGATGGCGTCGATCAGGGCTTCGCCTGCGGCCGCGTCATTGACATTCAGGTTGGCACCCCGGCTGCCGGGGAAGGCCGACAGGGCCTGGCTGATTTTGGCGGCGCCGTCGTCGCTGGTCGCGGTGCCAATGACCACATAACCGGCTTTGGCCAGATGCAAGGCAATCGCAGCACCGATGCCACGGGACGCCCCTGTGACCAGGGCAACTTGTTTTTGTGCTTCGCTCATGCGAGGAGTCCTTTCACTTCAGCCAGGGTGGCGGGGTCGTACAGCGCCACGCCGTTCAATTCAGCGTCAATGCGCTTGGTCATGCCCGCCAGCACCTTGCCGGGGCCGCACTCGACCAGGGTGGTCACGCCACGGGCCTTGATGGCCTGCACGCACTCGACCCAGCGCACCGGGCCAAAAGCCTGGCGGTACAGCGCATCGCGGATGCGGTCGGCATCGGTTTCGATGGCCACATCGATGTTGTTGAGCACCGGGATCTGCGGTGCACCCAGCGTCAGCGTGGCCAGTTTGTCGCGCAGCTTTTCGGCAGCAGGTTTCATCAAGCTTGAATGGAAAGGCGCCGACACGGGCAACAAGAGTGCGCGCTTGGCGCCCATGCCCTTGAGCACCTCACAGGCTTTGTCTACTGCGGCTTTGCTGCCCGCGATCACGGTTTGCGCCGCATCGTTGAAGTTGACGGCTTCCACCACTTCGGCGCTGCCTGCGGCGAAGCTGGCTTGCGCCTCCTTGCAGCCTTCAATGACCTTGTCCGAAGCCAGCCCCAAAATGGCAGCCATGGCGCCCACGCCCACCGGCACGGCTTCCTGCATGGCGGCAGCACGCAGACGCACCAAAGGTGCGGCTTGCGCCAGCGTCAACACGCCCGAAGCCACCAAGGCGCTGTACTCGCCCAGCGAGTGACCGGCCACGACGGACGGCTTGGCACCGCCTTCGGCCAGCCAGGCGCGGTAAGCGGCCACGGCCGACACCAGCATCACGGGCTGGGTGTTGGTGGTCATGGCCAGCGCTTCTTTGGGGCCTTCGTGGATCAGTTTGGCCACGTCTTCGCCCAGGGCGTCAGAGGCTTCTTGGAGGGTTTCGAGCACCACGGGGTGGTCGCCCCAGGCGTCCAGCATGCCCACCGATTGGGAGCCCTGACCGGGAAAAACAAAAGCAAATGAGGTCATGTGCAAATTTTTTGTATCTGGAAAGAATCCGGGAAAGTCAGAAGGGGTGTACCGCGCATCACTGACCCAGGCCTGTCAAATCAACGGCGCGTCAATACCGCAAGAGCACCGAGCCCCAGGTGAAGCCGCCGCCCACGCCTTCGAGCATGAGGGTCTGACCGCGCTGGATGCGCCCGTCGCGCACGGCGGTGTCCAGCGCCAGCGGGATCGAGGCCGCCGAGGTGTTGCCGTGTTGATCGACCGTCACGACCACTTTGTCGGCAGTCATCTTGAGCTTCTTGGCCGTGCTTTGCATGATGCGGATGTTGGCCTGGTGCGGGATCAGCCAGTCGATGTCGGCATCGGTCAGATTGGCCTTGGCCAAGCTGGCGCGGGCGGTTTCTTCGAGCACACCCACGGCCAGTTTGAACACGGCCTGACCGTCCATCTTGAGCACAGGGTCACCCAAAATGCCGCCCC
>ERZ650308.816-NODE-816-length-16827-cov-5.140353_pt1 | contig 16827 bp, 12 predicted proteins | sample MGYA00376244_ERZ650308 | MGnify/ENA primary metagenome ERZ650308 (study PRJEB26733, sample SAMN07839295) | wastewater metagenome | biome: small river; feature: stream; material: water | place: USA: North Carolina | collected 2016-04-26 ... | reverse complement strand
GCAACAAACTCATGATGTTGTGGTACCAACCAATATGACTTTCTAAGATTTCTCCTGTTCTAGGATCGTGAACGTTAGGTCCATACGCATTTTGAATTTCGGCAGCAAAATAACGCAATACAGAAAAACGGGCATCTTCCAAACTCATAGTTGGATCGTTTTCTGGCCAATATTCGCCACGGATAGCATTTTTCCAACCCGCATTTTCAAAGGCTACTTGCCAGTCGTCAATACCTTGTTTGATGTATTTTTTCCATTTGTCTGGCGTTGCAGGGTCTATATAATACACAATTGGTTTAGCCGGTTCAATCAATTCACCTCTTTTTTGTTTCGCCGCATCTTCTTTTGATTTAGGTTCCAAGCGCCATCTTACTGCAAAAACTTCAGTGTCCGATTTGTGTGATTCTTCTTCGAAAACACCGTATTGATTAGCAAAATAACCTACACGCGCATCAAATATTCTTTTGCGCATTGGATTTTTTGGTAAAGCAATCATGGATGTATTCAATTCAACAGTTAAAAATCCTGAATCTAATCCAGCTGGTAAATTAGCCCCAATTCTAGGTGTTGGATTCAAAGAGATTAAAGCAGGAACAGTAGAATAGGTTTTTACTGTTCTAATTTCAGTATTGATAGGGAAACTACTTATTTTTTGAATAAATGATTTTTCTTTTTGGAATGCCTGAATACTTAAGGTCTGTTTTTTTACAGGGTCCAAAGAAAATGTTTGTACATCTCCATCGAAAGTTGGAGTCATATCTATAACATAGCCCGATTCTTTTCCATCTTTATCTTTTTTGATAGCTAAAATATCGTAGTTACCGATAATCGGATTAGCTGATGAATTTTTAACAGCTTGTGCTAATGGTTTATCTCCATCTGGAGACATGATAACATAACTGATTGAACGCAATAACAAGGTATTGTTCAATCCTTTCTCAAATTGAATTACTTGTCTGTTCACTTCTTCACCACCAAAAATTCCACCTCCAGCTGGAGTTTTAGAAAATCGTGTAATAGTCATAATTTCAGTATCTAGTATAGAAGCTGGAATTTCAAAAAGGTATTTGGCATCCATTTTATGAATGTCAATTAACCCTTTTTGGGTAACGGCCGTAGTGTCAATTACTTTATTGTACGGTTTAGGCCCTTTTTTTGCATCAGGTTTTGGAGTTTCTGAAGCTGTGACAGCAGGTTTAGCTGCATCTTTCTTTTTTTTGTTTTGGCCTATAGCTCCTTGGCTAAAACACAAAAACAAACTTGCTAAAATTAAACTTGATTTAAGTTTTACCATTTCATTCCTCTTTTTAATTAATAATAGTTAGTGTAGAATAAGGCAATAATAATTTTCGATTTCAAACGAAAAATCAAATCTATTGATATATTTTCAATTAACAATCCTGAGTTTTAGTTTTTTGATAATTACAAGTGTACTCCAATTATCATTTTTAATTAATTTAAATTTGTTTTGCTTGAGAGGAAGAAATTTCTCTCTATTTTTGTTTTTTGGCAATTAAGCAATATTTAAGATGGTTTTTCAGTTTGGCTTATGAGAAAGATAGTTTATAAAAAAGGTAGGAAGGTACAACCCTTGCATTTTGAATACACTGGAGTACACAAAGATAACGTTTCAGAGATGCAATTGTTTGTTTACAATGATTCGGACATTACTGAATATAAAAAAATCAAAGTTACCGATTTTGAAAAAAGTATTGTTGAAAACCAAACAAATTGGATTAATATTCATGGTTTAAACAATATTGAATTACTTCAATCAGTGGGTAATTATTTTAAAATTGACAACTATATGTTGGCTGATATTTTAAACACGACTAAAAGAACTAAACTGGAAGAACAACAAGAGGTATTGTTTTTTAATATTAAATCACTTTTACCAAAAGAAAACTCGGATAATATACAAACCGAACAAATAAGTTTCTTACTTAAAGAAGGGATATTAATTTCATTCCAAGAAAAGCGCAGTGACTTTTTTACCCATATAAGAGAACGAATTCGTTCGCACTCAGGGATTGTAAGAACAAAGAAAGCTGATTTTTTATTATATGTTTTGTTAGATGCAGTAATGGAAAACTTCTACATTACTTTAGAACATGAAGAAGATAAAGTAGAAGAATTGATTAATTTATCGAAGAACAGTGATAATCCCATCATTTTGGAACGAATTGAAAAACATCGCGATAATTATAATTTTTTAAAACGTTCTATCATTCCTTTACGCGATTCATTATATGATATTAAAAGTATCAAAGATGATAATGTGTTTAATTTAATTGAGAATGATAATTTTAGTTTTTTTTCAAGATTATACCAAAAAAGCTTGGAACTTTTAGAACAAATTGAGTCGGATATGAGTGCTCTAGATAGTGCTTCTAATTTATTTTTTTCAGCCCAAACTCATAAAATGAATGAGATTATGAAGACCTTAACCATAGTCTCATCTATTTTTATTCCACTTACATTTATAGTAGGTGTCTATGGAATGAATTTTGAAAATATGCCTGAATTACAATATCCGTATGGGTATCATACTGTGATTGGAATCATGGTTTTGATGGGTATTGGCATGTTAATTTATTTCAAAAAAAGAAGGTGGTTTTAATCGTTTTAAGTCAGTAAAAATCAAGTATATTCGCATTCTTAAATTTATAAAAATGAAACAGTTATTTAGTTTATTGATTGTATTTGCTTTTGGATTCACTCAGGCACAAACCGTGAGTTCTCCATCTGGTAAAATTGCCCTAACATTTACTTTGTCTTCTTCTGGACAGCCTTCATACGCAGTCAATTACAAAGCAAAAGCAGTGGTGTTAACAAGTGATTTGGGAATCAAATTAAAAGACAAACCTGCATTGGATGGTAATTTTGAAATCCTATCCACAAAAAATAGTTCTTTCAATGAATCGTGGAAACCTGTTTTGGGCGAACAATCTTCGATTGTCAATCATTATAACGAATTGGTGGTTAGTTTAGTTCAAAAAAGTACTAATATAAATGTGGACTTAGTTTTTAGAGCTTTTGATGAAGGAGTGGCTTTTCGCTATGATTTCCCGAAACAAAAAGAACTGAATTACTTTATAATATCAGATGAGTTGACGCAATTCAATTTGACAGAAAATAATAAAGTGTTCTGGCTACCAGGTGATTTTGATAGCAATGAATATGAATATAACGAAACCCAATTTTCTGATATCGACAATTCTAAAATCAATATGAATAATGGGATAGGTGTGAAATCTATTCCTGGAAAATTTACCGTTCAAACGCCATTGATGATGAAATCACCATCCGGTTTGTATGTTAATATTTTTGAAGCAGCAGTGATCAACTATCCTGTAATGCATTTGAAAGCGGATGTAACTAATTTCAAATTAAAATCAGAATTAGTTCCTAATGCAATTGGAGATAAAGCCTATTTGCAAACACCCTGTGTATCACCTTGGAGAACCATTATGATTAGTGATGATGCTCGTGATATTGTGAGTTCTAAAATGATTTTAAACCTGAACGAGCCTTCAAAAATAGAAGATACTTCATGGATCAAACCGATGAAATATGTAGGTATTTGGTGGGAAATGCATGTAGGGAATTCGACTTGGGATTATGCTGGTTCTCAAAATGCTACTACTGATTTTGGAACAAAATTAACCTCTTCAGGACGCCATGGAGCGACTACCGCCAACACGAAACGTTATATTGATTTTGCTGCAAAACATGGTTTTGATGGCGTTTTGGTTGAAGGGTGGAATGCAGGTTGGGAAGACTGGTTTGGCAATTGGAAGGAAAATGTTTTTGATTTTGTAACACCGTATCCCGATTTTAATCTTAAAGAGGTCAATGATTATGCAAAAGCAAAAGGCATAAAAATGATCATGCACCATGAAACTTCGGGTTCAGTTGCCAATTATGAGCGTCATTTGGACCGTGCCTTCGAATTGATGCAAGCATATGGTTATCCAGCTGTCAAATCTGGTTATGTAGGTAAAATTATACCACGCGGAGAGTTCCATGACGGGCAAACAATGGTGAATCATTATAATTTTGTAGCACAACGTGCAGCAGATTATAAGTTAATGGTGAATTCGCATGAGAGTTCGAGACCCACAGGCTATAACCGAACGTATCCCAATTATATTGCAGCTGAAGCGGCACGTGGGAACGAGTTTAATGCATGGTCAATTGGAAACCCGCCTATGCATGAAACCATACTTCCGTTTACAAGATTATTAGGCGGACCTATGGATTATACACCAGGAATTTTTGAAATAAAAATGAGTCATTATGATAAGAAGAAAACAGAGCAAGTTCATACTACTTTGGCAAAACAATTGGCTTTGTATGTGACAATGTATTCTCCAATTCAAATGGCAGCTGACTTACCTGAAAATTATGAAAAATACTCGGACGCTTTTCAGTTTATTAAAGATGTTGCCGTAGATTGGGACGAAACTAAGTATTTAGAAGCAGAACCTGGCGATTATTTAACTGTTGCAAGAAAAACAAAAGGAAAACAATCTTGGTTTTTAGGAGCTATTACAGATGAAAATGTAAGAAAAACTCAAATCAAATTGGAATTTTTAACTAAAGGGAAAAAATACAAAGCGACGATTTATGAAGATGCAAAAGGCGCTGATTGGAAAAACAATCCAAAAACCTATAAAATTCGTTCAATAGAAGTTTCGAATGCTTCAAAAATACAATTGAATTTAGCACCTGGCGGAGGAACCGCTATTAGTTTTGAGCCAATTCAATAAAATTTAAAACCTGCTTTCTTAATAAGCAGGTTTTTTTATACCCTTTGTTTAACCAAGTTTAAAAAAGAATTCCGAAATTGCCCAATCAATAAATCAATTCAAAATGAAAAAAATAGTAATTATAGGAGCTTTTTTCTTGAGCGGAATGAGTGTTTTGGCTCAAACTTCAGACGAAAAAATGTTGAAAGATATTTATAATTCAAGTTTAACTAATGGAAAATGTTACTCTTGGTTAGAGTATTTATCCAATAAAATAGGGTCAAGATTATCGGGTTCTGAGAATGCGGAAAAAGCAGTTCAATACACCAAAGCACAACTAGAAGCCTTAGGTTTAGACAAAGTTTATTTGCAAGAAGTGATGGTGCCAAAATGGGTTCGTGGTGAAAAAGAGACTGCTTTTATTCTAGATAATAAGACAAAAATCACTGTTCCAATTGCCGCTTTGGGCGGTTCTGTTGCCACTCCTAAAAGTGGTTTGACAGCTGAGGTTATTGAAGTGCAAGGAATTGAGGATCTAAAAAAATGGGGAGACAAAATCAAAGGAAAAATCGTTTTTTATAACCGACCAATGGATCCTACTTTTATTGAAACATTTAAGTCGTATGGAGGTTGCGTGGATCAACGCTATGCTGGAGCTAAAGAAGCGGCTAAATTTGGTGCAGTAGGAACAATTGTACGTTCTATGAATTTGCGATTAGATGATTACCCGCATACAGGTACCCAAAGTTATGGTGATTTACAACCTTCTGAATACATTCCAACGGCAGCTATTAGTACTAATGGAGCTGAATTATTAAGTCAAAAATTAAAAGCTAATCCGGGGTTAAAATTCTACTTTAAGCAATCCTGTGAACAAATGGAAGATGTTTTGTCGTATAATGTTGTTGGCGAAATTAAGGGATCAGAGCATCCGGATAATATAATGGTTGTTGGAGGTCATTTGGATTCTTGGGATTTAGCCGATGGTTCCCACGATGATGGTGCAGGAGTGGTGCAAAGTATGGAAGCACTTCATATATTTAAAAGGTTGGGTTATAAACCAAAAAACACGATACGTGTAGTATTGTTTATGAATGAAGAGAATGGAGGTAGAGGAGGAAAAAAATATGCTGAATTAGCGAAAACAAATAACGAGAACCACATTTTTGCATTAGAAAGTGATTCAGGTGGATTTAGCCCTAGAGGATTTTCTATAGAAGCGGATGATGCTAATTTTCAACGTATTTCATCTTGGAAGAAACTATTTGAACCGTATTTGATTCATAGTTTTGTAAAAGGAGGTGCTGGTGCAGATATTAATCCGCTTAGTTCTGGTAAAATTGTCAAAGCGGGATTAAAACCCGATTCACAACGCTATTTTGATTACCATCACGCATTAAATGATAATTTTGATGCAATAAATAAAAGAGAGTTAGAATTAGGTGCTGCAACAATGACCTCATTACTATATTTAATAGATCAAAACGGAATTATGGAATAATAAAAAAAGGCTTCGTAAGAAGCCTTTTTTGTATTTATAGATTTTAATTAAACTCTAAATATTCCACCAAAAGCAATAATTTTTTGGAAGAAAAAGAATTCTTGTGAAGCCGAATCAGAAGCACTAAAAGTAGTTTGAATATCAGGCATATTGATATAGCCTCCTTTCACTTCAGTTTGAATATAAAAATGTTTGAAAAAAGTTAGATTTAAACCTGCTTTGATTGATGCTCCATATCCAGACAGATGGAAATCATCATGTCTTTGCTTGTTGAATACTTTTGCATTTGTTTTTGGATACAATACTCCTAGACCAATTCCTTCTGTTACATTAACTTGAATTTTATCGGTATCAATAATTTTAAATAATTTTGAAATATCATCATGTCGAGAGACTTCTGTATTGACATAGTTCAAACCATCTGTATGTTCAAAAGTTAAAAAATCCTCTGTCAGTAACACTTGATTGTTTCCAACGGCTTCGCCATAAGAGTTTCTGTTAGGATAGTTACCAGTATAATTTACAGTAATCCCCTGATTCATTACATACTTCATATGATCAACTCCAAGCGCGACACTATAATGATCATTAACGAAATATCCAACTCTTAAATTAGTTTGGGGAATCGTCATACGTCCCGGATTAATATAGTCTATATGCCATCCTTTTGGTTTGTCGTCTGCTTCTACATTAAAAAGTGTAAAATCATAATCTGCACCTTTAAAATGAATATCTGATTTAGTATAACTATCTCGATTACCTCCCCAAAAAAAGAAAAATTTCCCTTTATTATGTGCCGTGTAGTTATCATTTAAGGGTGTAGTTGTCTCTTGAGCAATCGAGGGAATTGAAACCACTACTACTAAAACTAAAACAATTTGATTGAATTTGGTAAGCATGATAAAATTAAAATTGATTGATCGTTCTTCTAATGGCAACCAGTTTGGTCATTAAATTTTCAAAATAATCCAAATGAAGCATGTTAGCCCCATCACTTTTTGCGTTTGCTGGATCGAAATGTGTTTCGATAAAAATACCATCTACACCAACCGCAATTCCCGCTTTGGCTATTGTTTCAATCATATCAGGTCTTCCACCTGTAACACCTGCTGTTTGATTAGGTTGTTGTAAGGAATGGGTAACATCCAACACTGTAGTGGCATAATTCTGCATCGTTGGAATACCTCTGAAATCCACAACCATGTCTTGGTAGCCAAACATCGTCCCTCTATCAGTAACCATAACATTTTCATTTTGACAATCCAATACTTTTTGAACGGCATGTTTCATGCTTTCCGGACTCATGAATTGTCCTTTTTTAAGATTGACTGTTTTTCCGGTATTTGCAGCAGCTACTACCAAATCGGTCTGACGCACCAAGAAAGCTGGGATTTGAAGAATGTCTACATATTCTGCAGCCATGGCAGCGTCTTCGTTGGTATGAATATCTGTTACAGTAGGTACACCAAATGTTTCTGAAACTTTACGTAAAATTTTTAGTGCTTTTTCATCTCCAATACCTGAAAAACTATCAATTCTAGATCGATTTGCTTTTTTGAAAGAGCCTTTAAAAACGTAAGGAATTTGAAGTTTATCTGTAATTCCGACCACTTTTTCAGCAATACGAAGTGCCATTTCTTCTCCTTCAATAGCGCAAGGACCAGCTAATAAGAAGAAATTACCGCTATCGGCATGTTTAATTTGTGGAATATTGTGTAGGTTCATAATATCAAAATTTAAAGTGCAAATATAATAAGTTTTCCCCTTATAAATTATGATATTAATCAGGTTTATTTGACCAAACTAAATCCTTTCGGACATTCTATTTTGCCCTTGTCAAATATATTTACGTACATGATGTATTTCGTATTAATTCCTTCAAATGTCACTTCATAAATTTCTAAAATCCCTCCGCCCATAGTGCTTCTTGAAGTGGGAAACGGACAGCAATTATCGATTTTTACAAATGCTATTTTTTCACCGTTTGGACCTTGCAAAGCATTGAAAAAATACATTGCACTTCTTTCACCAAAGCGCTCGTTGTCGAATCCTAAGTTAATAGGATAATCTTTGTCAAATCCGTATTTGCGATCGGAGCTGTAGTTCGTTATTACGAAATGGCCGTCTTTGATGGCTGGTTTTAAAGCTGTATTGTCTACATTTTTCAATGTTGATTTTGTGCTTCCACAGGAGGACAATAGTACGAAAATTGAAAGAATCGTAAGTTTAGATAGTAATCTCATAGTTCTAATTTTTATAAATTATGATTTGCTCTTTATTTAATCAAAAATCAAACCAATACATAAGATTAGTTTATTTCTGCACTCAATCCAGCTTCTAGAAGTAAAGAACATTGCGGAATCAATTCATCAAGACTTCCTGTTTTTACGGTGCACTTTCCTTTGTAATGCACCAGTATAGCACATTGTTCAGCTTGTTCGGCCGTATGTTTACAAACAGAAATTAACGTTTCTATCACGTGATCAAAAGTATTTACATCGTCATTATACAATATAATTTCGTTTTGTAAAGAAGTAGATTCTTCAACGGCGATTTCTTCCTGTATTTTTTCAATGGTGCTCATAAAATGAATTAGATTTTGGTGTATTTAAGAGAAACCCAATTGTTTCGTTCTAATTTAGATTCAAATTGCAAGCTGTTTTTCACGCAGGATTCATCAATAAAAGGAATGTCTTCGTTGTAAAAACCACTCAACAACAAAATGCCTTTTGGAGATAAACATTTTGAGTACGTATCCATGTCGTTTAATAAGATGTTTCTATTGATGTTTGCAATAATTAAATCGTATTTTTTATCCGATAATAAATCTGCGTCACCTTCATAAACACTGATGTTTTTGCAGTTGTTTCGTTCTGCATTTTCAATCGAATTCAAATAACACCAATTGTCAATATCGATTGCATCGATGGGAGTTGCCCCTTTCATTTCGGCTAGAATGGCTAAAATAGCTGTTCCACAACCCATATCGAGTGTTTTCATTCCGGATACATCCATTGAAAGCAAATGTTGGATCATCATGTGCGTAGTTTCATGGTGCCCGGTTCCAAAACTCATTTTGGGCTCAATAACAATATCAAACTCAGCATTTGTTTTTTCATGAAATGGTGCTCTCACATGACAGGTACCGTCTACATCGATAGGTTCGAAATTCTTTTCCCATTCTTCATTCCAATTTACTTGCTCTATTTCTTCGACGATGTGCGAGATTTCAAATTCGGGAGAATCTAATATTTGAATATCATCTAATATATCATCGGTACAGAGGTCTTTTTGAACATACGCTACAATTCCGGTTTCGGTTTCAATGAAACTTTCAAAAGCTTTTTCACCCAATTGTGCAATTAATATTTCTGATCCAGATTCTAATGGGTTAATGGTAAAGTGATATCCTAAATATGCGTTTGACATGTTGTTTATTTTTTTTCAAAGGTACTAATTACCTCTCTATAAATTAAATTATCTTTTCTATTTGATCTTTTTCTGCCCCCGATTGAAGCGGTAGCGGTGAAGGATAAAATTCTATTTTTTCTAGTATAGATCAAGCAACCAACGGAAGCTTTTAATGTACTTTAGAAAAAAAGAATTTTGAGTTCACACTATAGCGTAAAGCGGGAATTGGCACCAATCATTTGGGAAGTAAAAACCTTTAATTTTAATTTATATGATTTAATATAAATTCTTGTATTTTAAAGGATTAGATTCATTCATGATGCTATAAATTTTTTCATAAATATCTTCTACTGAAGGTTTAGAAAAATAATCACCATCTGTTCCATATGCTGGTCGGTGGGGTTGTGCGGTTAGTGTTTGAGGAGCGCTATCTAAGTAGTTATAACCGTTTTGAACTTCAATAACTTGCTGCAAGATATATGCACTAGCACCACCAGGTAGGTCTTCATCTACAATTAGTAAGCGATTTGTTTTTTCGATACTTTTCGCAATGTCCTTGTTTTTATCAAACGGTAATAACGATTGCACGTCAATGATTTCAATATCTATTCCAACCGCCATTAACTCATTGGCAGCTTGTTCAACGAGTCAGAGTGTAGATCCATAGGAAACCACCGTAAGGTCTTTACCACTTTTTAGGGTTTCAGTATATCCTATGGGTGTTTGAAACGTGCCATAATTTGTAGGTGCTTTTTCTTTAAGACGGTAACCGTTCAAACATTCTATAATCAAGGCCGGTTCATCGGTTTGTAATAATGCATTATAAAAACCAGCCGCTTTGGTCATGTTTCTAGGTACCAATACGTTGATTCCGCGCAATGCATTAATGATCATTCCTAATGGTGATCCTGAATGCCAAACGCCTTCGAGACGATGTCCTCTGGTTCTAATGATAAGCGGTGCTTTTTGACGACCAGCTGTTCTGTATTGTAGTGTAGCTAAATCATCGCTTAGAATTTGAATAGCATACAGTAAATAATCTAGGTACTGAATTTCTGCTATCGGTCGCAATCCTCTCATGGCCATCCCGATTCCTTGACCAATAATGGTAGCTTCTCTAATCCCTACATCGGCTACACGGAGTTCACCATATTTTTCTTGCATACCTTCAAGCCCTTGGTTCACATCACCAATTGTACCTGCATCTTCTCCAAAAACAAGTACTTCGGGGTGTTTCTCAAATAGTGAATCGAAATTATCTCGAAGTAAAACACGTGCGTCAATTAATTCAGCATCGGGTGCATATTCTGGAAGTATTTCTGAAATGGAGTCGCAATTTTGTACTGAACTTGAAGTCAGATTGGAACTGAATTTAGGCTGAATTTGGTTGATTTTATCCTGAATCCAAAGCGACAAACGTTCTTTACCCGCTTCATTGATCACCAAACGAAGTGATTTTCTTGCGGCAACCAAAATATCTTTGTTTGATGGCTCTTTTATGGATTCTAAATCGGCAATAATCTTCTCGATAAACACCTTGTTTTCACTTGGCGCGGCAATTGCTTTTACTATTGAAATGAGCTCAGCTTGGTTTTGTTTCATAGGTGCTAAATACGCAATCCAAGCTTTCTTTTTGCCTTCTAAAACCTCGTTTTTTGCATTTTCTTCAATGGTAATCAATTCGGATTCAGAAGCGATATTTGCTTCGACCATCCATTTTCTCATTTGTACAACACAATCATATTCACTTTCCCATGCCAAACGATCACTGTTTTTGTATCGTTCGTGGCTACCCGAAGTTGAGTGCCCTTGAGGTTGTGTCAACTCTATTACATGAATCAATACAGGAACATGTTGTTCTCGAGCTATGTCGGCTGCTTTTTGATACGTAGCGATCAATTCAGGGAAATCCCAGCCGTTTACTGTAAAAATTTCATAACCATTGTGTTGGTTGTCTCTTTGAAATCCTTTCAATATTTCGGATATGCTTTCTTTTGTGGTTTGGTGTTTTGCATGCACAGAAATACCATATTCATCATCCCAAACACTCATTACCATCGGTACTTGAAGTACTCCGGCAGCATTGATTGTCTCAAAAAACAATCCCTCAGAAGTAGAAGCGTTTCCAATGGTTCCCCATGCAATTTCATTTCCACCATATGAAAAAGAAGTGTGGTTTTCCAATCCTTTTACGTTTCTGTATATTTTTGAAGCTTGAGCCAAACCAAGTAAACGCGGCATTTGACCTGCAGTAGGAGAGATGTCTGAACTTGAATTTTTTTGAAGCATTAAATTGTTCCAATTACCTTTTTCGTCAAGCGAATGGGTAGCAAAATGACCTCCCATTTGTCTTCCTGCACTCATAGGATCATGTTGGATGTCGGTATGCCCATATAAACCAGCAAAAAACTGTTCGATGCTCAAAGCACCAATAGCCATCATAAAGGTTTGATCGCGATAATAACCCGAGCGAAAATCACCCTTTTTGAATGCTTTTGCCATGGCGAGTTGAGGCACTTCTTTACCGTCTCCGAAAATTCCGAATTTTGCTTTACCAGTGAGTACTTCACGTCTTCCTAACAAACTACATTCACGACTGATTCGTGCCAATTTGTAATCATTTAAGACTTCATTTTTAAAATCTTCAAAAGTAAGTACTGTTTTATCGTCTGCTTGAATCATAATCAAATAGGGTTACATCAGTAACAAACTTAATAAAAAACTACTGGAAATACTAATTCTAGTCAAAAAAAATAATTTAATTATTGACAATGAATAGGATTTATTGGCTTGATTATATAACGATAATCATCAAAAAATGAAGAATTAATGAATATTTAATAATATTATTAGAAAATATCATTCATTTAAAACCATTTTCGTGTGAAAAGATTAATTAATGTTTGTGGACTAAAAGTAAACACAAAACGTATTTTTTCACTGTATTTAGGTTGTTCTATTTCAAATCCATTGCTTGAGTACACGGGAAAATACAATTCAAAATAATTGGTAACTAAATTTAAACGGATCCCACTATCAAACAAAAACTTAGGTTTTTCAAATTTATTTTTGATTATACCAGCATCTCCATAGATTTCGACCCAATTCCAAATATTGAAACCTGCATTTAGGGTGGAAATGAATTGATTGGAATAACGCGTTTCGAGTTTAGATTTAAAGCCACCTTCTGCCATGATGAATTGCTGACTCATTAATCCGGTACTTTCGGATCGGCCTAAAAAATTATAATCGAACATATAATCGGTCGGACGGTCCAAGCCAAAACTAAAGAAGTTGGAATTGGTATTGTTGGTTAAAAACAGACCACTATAGAGCCTAATATTAATACTTCTGTTGCTATTAAAAAGTTTTCTAAACTCAATTTCGGCTTCGAATTTCCCGAACTTTTCCGCCAATTGTAAATCGAAGGTATGACTTAACTGATTGGTTAATTCAGATTTGACACTGGTGTATTTAATATCGAAAACCCCATAATTTTCTGAAGCTAAATCAACATAAGCCGACTTTTCTCTGTCGACCAAATTGAACCTCAAAAGCAATGCTTTTTTATTGTTTTCTCTAAAATCATCTTGTCTGAATCGGAACGAGACAGAAGGATTGAACTTTTTATAATAGGCATCTGGCGCGTAATGAAAATGAGAATAGCTAACATTATATTTGGTCAAGTACAAATTACTGTTTCGGTTGTAATTGTTAAAGGTAAACGATGTACTACCCGAAATGGTACTGGTTTTGGTAGAAAACGTAGGGTTAATATTGAACATAAAAGGCTTGTCCATCAATGTTTTGTTGTGCAAACGCAACCCAGGAATCAATCCGTCATAATAATTGTATTCCAATGTTGGTACGTACATGATTTGATTGTAATGTGGGTCTTCAATATCTTTCATAAAATTAAATTTTATAGGTTTATTGAGTAAATGGAATCGATTCAATGATTTCCAATTGTTTCGTTGGTTTATTTCGGGAACCTCGTGAAGGTAATTGATCACCAATCGATCTGCACCATTGCGGTCTATTTTATAAATACGATCTGTATCGGTTGGATCAATCCAAATTTTGGATACGATTTGATCTTTTTTGATACCAAAAACAGGAATCGGTACCGCATTTTTAGTTTTATTCATCAAACTAAATTGGACAAACTCATCCGATTTAGTGACTTTTCCAAAGCGATAATCTATAGATAGCCTAGAGTCAATGATGTTGTCAAAAAACCAATCAACGGATTGATTTGAATTGGCCTGAATGATCGATTTAAAATCAGTTCTGGAGGTTTGTTGGGTTTGATTTAATCGGTAAAAATCGGAGATGCTTTTGTGAACTACACCTTCTTTTAAATAATTGTCTAAATATTCTAAACTCAATCCAGCTCTGCTTTTTGAAGCAATTTTCTCATTAAATTTGAGTAATTTATCTTTTGAAAAACCAAGGGGTTGGTCCAAATTTTTACGAGCCATCATCATGTAGAAATAATAGTATTGCTCATTAAAATCCATCGAAACCAAATGATACCCTTTTAGTAATTTGAACGAAGCAATTGTACCCATCATTTTTTCATTTGGGTAATTTTCGTTGATGTATTGAATCATGGTATACATCTGAATGGCATCATAAATCCAATTGTCTTTCCGAGGGTCCAATTGCATTGAATTTTTTAAAAAATTATTCAAATACGTTTTTAATATTTTCAATTCAAACAAAAAATCATCCGAAAAGGGGCTCAAAAAACTAGGTAACTGATTCAATCCATAAAAAGGATTTCTGTCATAATCTACTTGAGAAACTATTATTTTTTGATGGGGAAACGCACCCATGTTTTTAGCAACATACGAAATCACTTTATTGATGATCATTGCTTTTTTTACCTCGTCAATTTTTGTGTTATTGATGTTGGAAAGAAATGAAAACTCATTGTTTACAAACGTATTAAAACTGTTTTTTTTCTCTAAATACAATGTGATATCATTTCGATTTTGTCCTTCAAAAAGATAACTTGAAGCATCCGCTTGCATCATATTCAAATCACAAGTAGGGTACAAGCCCGAAGGCAACACCAAAGTTAACTTATAATTAGAATTCGCGTTAGCAATATCATCTACATTGACATTGCTGTAGGTAACAAATGCTCCATTTTCATATCGTGAAGGAGTGATAAACCAGTTGCGAAGTATTAAATTACCCTCGTTATCGTAACCGTAATTGGTGAATTTTGAGCTAGGAATTTTGACAACATACGAAATACGTATTGTTTTTTTCTCAAAGGGAAGTATTGGAAGCTTCAAATTAAGCTGTATGACATCGATTTGGTTTTCAAGCCTTTTATATTCTATTGCGTTATTTTGTTCATCTAAAACGGAAAGGATCGAAGTAACGCCACGTTCTGTGTCATTGGCCAAATGAAAATTTCGAACAAACTCATCAGAAAACCGTTTTCCGAGAGGTGTGTTTTTATCAGAATACGAATGGTTCCAATCGTTCAAGATGACATGATGTAATGTGTCTGAAGATTGATTAAAGTATATTAATTCGTGTTGTATGGTTAATGTTTGCAAACGATCATCTACAACTACATTCAAATTGGATTGATGCTGCGCAAAAGCAAAGTGCGTAATAAAAAGTACTATGTAGTGTATTTTCTTCAATTATTGAAAACGTGTTTTTTGAAATCAGTTACGATCACTTCTGTGAATTTTTCTGCCCCTTTTTTGTTCAAATGTCCGCACGTAGAAAAATAACGATCTTCGGTTACTGCATTTTCATACCGTAAAATTTCAGGGTATACTTTCTGAATGTGATTAAAATAATCTCTATTGATGGTACTCATACACATTGGAGTTGTAATCGCAATCAAATTAATACCTTGATTTTTACAAATGCGTTTGATCTCTTCATATGCAACATTCCTTTTAGGGTAATATTTGGTCAAATCTGCCGGAATCATTGGTCCTGGTTTATTTGCTAATGGATTAAAACCTTTGTTTTCCAATACATTTGTTTTCTTTCCGATGGCAGAATAGTACATTTCTCTAAAGCCAATTCGCGCATCATAATACATGAATCTATAAAATGGAATCAACAGCAATTTATTGTATTCAGGAATGTCTTTATAATGTGCTCTAATGGTTTCCGATTGATGTAAATAGGGCATAAATAAGGAACGAATCGCTTCTGAATGGTCGTTTGTATTGATGTTTAAATCTACTTGAAGAATGATGTTTTTAATTTTATAATTTCGTTCAACCATCATTTTGAGTTGCAAAGCAGTTTCTTCAAGGCGTGAACGTGTGATCCCAAAATTAAATGTTTTGTAGCCTTCTTTTTCAAATAATTCGGGAACAAAATGATTGTTTACTCTAGAGGATCCTAAAAATACAACATCGTATTCTTTGTCGGATGAATTGTAAAGGTAATCTATTTTTGATCTAGAATCAGAATTCACATACACTATCGTATACACAACATCCAATACTACAGCAACAGCAAATAGTAAGACGACGATTTTTAAAAGGAAGAGTATGAATTTTTTCATGATTTAGAATTGAAAGTAAATGAATTCTTTATAGTCTGAAAATACGCCGAGCGCAATAATAGCTGCAATACAAAGTCCAAGTTTGATCCAACTGTATCTGCCTGATATCGGTTCGACTTTGGTACGGTTATTCCATTCAACCCATACAAAAAGGGCCACAAGTGCCACCAATTCATAGTTGTATCTACTGATTGTAAAATATTGCTTATCAAAGTGCTGGTTGGTAAACATGCGTGAAATATAAGCCAATGCATCTGCAATCGTTTTGGCTCTAAAAAAGATCCAAGCCAAACAGGTAATGGCAAAAGTCATGAGGATTTGCAGTACCGTTTTAAACGAAGTAAAATTAAATCCTACAGAAATATCATCGACATTCGTTCTGTTTCTATTCAATACCAACAAAGGTAAAAAATAGAGTGCATTGATGAATCCCCAAGCCACATAAGTCATGTTTGCCCCATGCCAAAATCCACTTACCAAAAATATGATGAACGTATTTCTGATTTTGAACCACATGCCGCCTTTGCTACCTCCTAACGGAATGTACAAATAATCGCGAAACCAAGACGAAAGCGAAATGTGCCAACGACGCCAAAACTCGGCTATATCTC
>ERZ650308.815-NODE-815-length-16830-cov-6.346945_pt1 | contig 16830 bp, 12 predicted proteins | sample MGYA00376244_ERZ650308 | MGnify/ENA primary metagenome ERZ650308 (study PRJEB26733, sample SAMN07839295) | wastewater metagenome | biome: small river; feature: stream; material: water | place: USA: North Carolina | collected 2016-04-26 ... | reverse complement strand
TTGAATATTGGAAATTGTAGAATAATTAATAAATGAAAGAGCATATGTGGTGTTACTTTCTTCTAACTTATTACGGATACTATTCAAATAATGTACCAGTATATCTAAATCCTTACTAGCAGATTTTTGAGTCTGGAATACAATATCGCGCCATTCCCCAGCGGCGCTTATACTATCAATCGTATTAAGGGCCATTTCAAAATGATTAATTGCTAATTCAAACAATTGTTGCGCAATCCCCTTAATGTAAAAGAGTTTATTTTGTGTAGAAAAATCAGACAATTGGGAATCAATAATTTGATTTTGAGCAAGAGTATAAACACCCCAATTAAATTGCCTATTTATAAGATCTTCTTTAAAATCATTTATGTCATCACATAACTGCAAACCAATTGAAAAATTTTTGTGTGACTCCATTAATTGTTCATAAACTTTATAGCTTTTTTCGCCTGATAAAATCCATAAACAATCAATAGCAATCTTACCGAATGCTGCTTTTTTTTCCGCTAGCTCACAATATGATTCATATGAAACTTCTGCTTCTGAATAGAGCTTTTTCTCAAATTTTACAGCATCAAAAAATTCAATTTTTCTTTGATTCCAAAGTCCCCAAAAAGTAGCATCTATTCCAAAAATAGAAGTTAAAATTTTGATTGATTCTTCTTGTAAAGAAAGGGCTTTCGTTAGAAACGAAAAATTATTATCATCAATTAAGCTATCTAACATCAATGTAGATTGATAATATAGATATCCAGCATCAGATAATTCTGAAATTAAATCTGGATCTAATCCTTCAAAATAAGCACTAAATAACCTGGGATAATACTGATAAAATTGATGAGAAACATCTGAAGATTTCAGTTGCTCTACTAATTGAACTTTTGATATTATTTCTGAAGTTTCCATAGCCCTTAGTCATCCTTAACTTTCGTATTTATGAATCTAATCTCCTCCTCAGTGAATAGGATCTTGGGATTATCTGATATTTTCTCACCTATATGTTCAAAAATATTTTGACTATTTAAATCGATTTTGAAAGATTTAGGAGGAATCATATTCCCTTTTTCAATCTTTGTTACATAAATATCAACCTGGTCTTCATATTTATTGGTTCTTCCCTGATAAATAGCCTCGGTGTTTATGTTTATATTGTATTGAGCGAGCCTCAATTTATTTTCTTCATTAACAAAAGACATAAGCCTCTGTTCATCGATATAATGTATTTCATACGGAGCGTTTGTTTTTTGGGATATCCCTCGATCAACACGATTTTCATAACTTTGACGGGTCTTCAATAATACGATAGCTCCAGTTTTTAAATCAAACCTAACTTCGCAATCACTAAATTTAGCCTGAAAATTATTTCTAGGTCCATTATTCTTTGCACTAAAATATACAGTTGAGGTTTCACTGTCCTTTTCAATACGTTCAATAATGATTTCGTCTAAAGAATTATATAAACCAGTCAGGTAATTGTTTAAAAGAAGTGAACTTAAAAAACTAGTAAGATCTATACCAAATCCTGTATCCAATTCCCCCTTTTGTACATAATCCGTTTCTCCAATACCTAATTGATTTTGAGCAAAAACAGATTTTTTTAGATTGCTATTATAGGTTTTATTCCACCATTTTAGATTAAACTGTAATAATCTAGAAAGTTTAGTGTTTACCCTTTGCGAGCCCTTGTAGGTACATTGATAGGTTCGAGGCCCATTTACGTAAAGTCTGTTAAAATTTTTTAATACAAATGCTATTTTGTCCTTTAATTCTAGATTATAAACTTTAACATCCTCTAATAAAACACTTTTGGACTCCAAGAAGACATCTTCGTTTTTAAATCTTTCAATAATAGTCAGAGCGTTATAAGCAATATGACTGAATTTAATTGAATCAAATTGTATGGGCACTTTAAATTTCCCGTCGGTATTTGAAATCGTTTCAAAAGATTGATTTTGCTTGTAAATGCTAACATAAACTGAGGAAATTGCTTCTTTTGTCTTCGAGTCCTTGATTGTCATTATAGAATTTTGAGCAACGAGAAAATACTGACTCAATAAGAATATGACCAATAAAGCTGTTTTTTTTGAATTGGATCTGTTATTCATAGTTTTGCAATATATTGTTAGAGCAACCTAAAACAGCTGCTCTAACAATAATTTAAATTTAAAATTTGTGGGAAGCACCAACGGTTATAGTTGTTTGTCCAGTGGAGGTATTAGTAGTTGAGGACGTACTGACAGCCCATTCCCCCATTTCAAATCTTTTTTCAAGCTCCTCAACTTGAAAAATTTGTAACATTTGTTCTTCTTGATTAGCTGATAAATTTTCCATAATTATTAAGATTTGTAATATTCCCTACTCGTAACTGGTTTTTCGGGATCCACCAGCACTACATTGTGCGATGTAAACCTAGAAATCTCAACGAGGCAAATCAATACCACCTAGGTAGTAATCTGGTAGTAATTTAGTAGTACATACTCAGGCAATCGGCGTATAAAAATGTAATTACTGAGGCACATTTAGCAAAAACCTTAAAAAAGCAACCTTGCCTTTGATGCCTAATTTTCGCATCACATTTCTTCGGTGGCATTTAACGGTAGACTCTTCAATATTCAACTGATAGGCAATCTCTTTATTCGTTAAGCCCTCTTTGGCAAGATTAATAATTCGATTTTCGCGCATGGAAAATGGAATGAAATTGTAGTTCATCGAATTCATATGATTAGTGGTTATAGGGTTTACGATAGTCAGTTTTGCATTCCAACAAGAATAAATCTGTGTAATTAAACTCTCTGTTGAAGTGTTAACAAACAGACTATCAAACCAATATTACAAATTTGAAATTAAAAGTATTATTCATTTATCGAATAAAATTAATTTTTTATCAATTAAAATCTTGTCACAAATGGCAGTCTAAAGTATTAAGAATGAAAATAAGAACCGATTTTACTTCAGAGCGCAAAAATAGACGCGAGGTATCGCGCCTCTACAAACTAAAAAAGACGCGAAATAATCGCGTCTCTTCAAAATCAAAAAAAAGACGCGAAGTATCGCGTCTCTACAATTTTACGAATGAATGGATCTCTTCGCCGTCGCAGCCAAGCAAGCTTCCTTCATCGCCTCCGTGTAGGTCGGATGAGCATGTGACATACGAGCCACATCTTCCGCAGATGCGCGGTATTCCATCGCAACAACCGCTTCCGCGATCATATCCGCTGCACGCGCGCCGATGATGTGAACACCTAAAATCTCATCCGTATTCGCATCCGCCAATACCTTCGCCAAACCATCTACATCGCCCGATGCAATCGCACGACCCAATGCCTTGAATGGGAATGAACCTTCTTTGTAAGCGATACCTGCCGCTTTTAATTCCTGCTCCGTCTTCCCTACTGAAGCCACTTCTGGCCACGTATAAACAACACCTGGAATCAAATTGTAATTGATATGTGGTTTTTGACCCGCAATAACTTCCGCTACGAATGTTCCTTCTTCCTCTGCTTTATGTGCCAACATCGCCCCGCGGACAACATCACCAATCGCATAAATACCCGGAATCGATGTTTGAAGCGTATGCTCATCGACCGCGATCCGACCACGCTCATCAGCAGTTAAACCTGCCGCAGCTAAGTTCAAGCCATCTGTATAAGGGCGGCGACCAATGCATACCAAGCAATAATCTCCTTTAATCTCTACATCTTTACCTGATGCATCTTGAGCCTTTACGGTCACTTCCTTGCCTTTCACAGCTGCCGAAGTCACCTTATGAGACAAGTAAAAATCAGCGCCTAATTTGGCAATTGACTTCTGCAATTCCTTGCCCATCGTCTTATCCATCGTTGGAATCATGCTATCCGCAAATTCCACAAATGAAACTTTCGATCCCAAACGTGCATAAACAGAACCTAATTCTGCACCAATTACTCCAGCACCAATCACGATCAAATGCTTGGGAATTTCCTTCATTTTCAAGGCTTCCGTCGACGTAATGATACGATCCTTATCCACCGGAATGAACGGAAGAGCCGTTGGCTTAGAACCCGTTGCAATAATAATGTTCTTTCCTGAAATCACTTCCGAAGAACCATCTTCTTTGGTCACTTTAACGGTTTTGGCAGAATCAAATGATCCCAAACCATGAAAGGTCGTGATCTTATTTTTCTTCATCAAATACGCAATTCCCGCGTTCAAATTCGAAACCACACCCGCTTTGCGCTTGATCATTTGGTCCAAATTTACTTTCGGCTTCGGAATTTCAATGCCATGCTCTTGGAAACTATGCACCGCATTGTGATAATGCTCGGATGAGTCCAACAACGCTTTGGAAGGAATACATCCTACGTTCAAACATGTTCCACCCATCACGGAATATTTTTCCACGATAGCTACTTTGAAACCCAATTGGGCCGAACGAATTGCCGAAACATATCCTCCAGGACCCGAACCAATTACGACAACATCAAATTCTTGCATAAGGCGATTGAAAGCGAATAGGCCCCGCAAGGCCTATTCTAGTCATTAAATATCTAACAATAAACGAGCTGGATCCTCTAATAGTTGCTTTAAGCGAACTAAGAAACTTACCGACTCACGGCCATCGATGATGCGGTGATCATACGATAATGCCAAATACATGATTGGGCGAACAACGATTTGACCGTCAACAACCACAGGACGCTCTACGATATTGTGCATACCTAAGATCGCTACTTGTGGTGCATTGATGATCGGCGTTGAAAGCATCGAACCAAATACGCCACCATTCGTGATCGTAAATGTTCCGCCACTCATTTCTTCCAAACTCAATTTATTTTCACGTGCTTTCCCTGCTAAACGAACCACTTCGGATTCGATACCTGCCAAAGACAAGTTCTCCGCAGAACGAATCACGGGAACAACTAAACCTTTCGGAGCAGAAACCGCAATCGAAATATCGCAATAATCGTGGAACACGATTTCATCGCCATCGATCTTCGCATTCACCGAAGGGAATTCCTTCAAGGCTACGCAAACCGCTTTCGTGAAGAAGGACATAAAGCCTAAGCCCACGCCATGTTTCTCCTTGAATTTATCTTTGTATTTTCCACGTAAATCCATGACCGGCTTCATGTCCACCTCGTTGAAGGTTGTCAACATCGCCGTCTCATTTTTCACAGCCACCAAACGACGGGCCACTGTTTTACGCAATGAACTCATTTTCTCACGACGCGTTCCTCCTTGTGCCACTGCTGGCGCAGCCGCCGGAGCCGAGGCTGCTGGTGCAGCCGCCGCTGGTTTTGAAGCTGCCATCGCATCTTCTTTCGTGATACGTCCACCTACACCTGAACCCGCAACTGATGCTGCCGCAATTCCTTTTTCATCCAATATTTTGGCTGCTGCTGGCGAAGGATGTCCTGCGGCATAATTTGCATCTGAAGAAGCTGTTGCTGCTGGAGCCGCTGCTGCCGGAGCTGGAGCCGCCGCTGGTGCTGCTGAAACGGAACCACCTACAGTGATTTTCGCTAACAATCCTCCAATCGGAACCACAGAACCTGGCTGAGCAATTACCTCTAACACACCCGCTGATTCCGCTGGTAATTCGAAGGTCGCTTTATCCGACTCTAATTCGCAAAGAACTTCATCCAAGGCAACTACATCCCCTGTTTTCTTGTTCCAAACCGAAACGGTAACTTCTGAAATAGACTCACCTACCGCCGGAACTTTAACTTCCAAAACGCTCGTTGGACCTGCTGCAGGTGCTGGTGCTGCTGCGGGTGCAGGAGCGGCAACGGCTGCTGGAGCTGCATCTGCCACAGTTACGGATGCTGTCGCACCGCCAGCCTCAATCGTGCAAATAATCGCTCCGATCGGCAAAACATCGCCTTCTTTTGCCACAATGTGCAAAATACCTTCAGCCTCAGCTGGCAATTCAAATGTTGCTTTATCCGACTCAAGTTCGCATAAAACCTCATCCAATTTCACGTGATCGCCTTCTTTCTTGTTCCAAGTAGCAACCGTTACTTCCGTGATTGACTCGCCCACCGCGGGCACTTTCATTTCTATAGCCATAATATTCGATTATTCAAATGCTCTGTTTATCAATGCTGCCTGCTCCTCTCCATGCACCTTCAAGAATCCTGTCGCCGGTGAGGCCGATTTCTTACGTGCGACTAATTTACTGAAACGTGACCAACCAAACTCACGAATCACATACGACCAATAGCCCATGTTTTCCGGTTCTTCTTGCACGTAGAATACCTCAGCTGATTTGTATTTCGCTAATTCTGCTTCCACTTGCTTCGTTGGGAATGGATGCAATTGCTCCAAACGGATAATTGCAACATCCTTACGCTTGTCTTTTTCTTGACGATCCAATAAATCAAAATATACTTTACCAGAACAGATCAACACGCGTTTTACTTTCGCTTTGTCTGCAAATTCATCTCCAATCACTTCTTGGAAAGAACCTTTCGTAAAGGCATCCATCTTCGAAACAACTTTGGGATGACGGAAAATAGACTTAGGCGACATCACAACCAATGGCTTGCGGAACTCCCAAGTTAATTGACGGCGTAAAGCATGGAAAATATTCGCCGGCGTTGTCAAGTTGGCAATTACCATATTATTCTCCGCGGCTAATTGCAAGAAACGTTCCGGACGAGCATTTGAGTGCTCTGGCCCTTGTCCCTCGTAACCATGCGGCAACAACATCACTAAACCGTTTTGTGTTCCCCACTTCGACTCATGAGATGAAACGAATTGGTCAATCATCGTTTGAGCGCCATTGGCAAAATCACCAAACTGTGCTTCCCAGATAACCAAGGCATTCGGATTCGCTAAGGCATAACCAAACTCATAACCCAAAACACCGTATTCCGACAACAATGAATTATAGATTTGCGCTTTTTCCTGCTTATCCGAAATATGGTTTAATGAACTGTAATTCTCATTCGTGTTCGCATCATGCAATACAGCATGACGGTGCGAGAAGGTACCACGTTGAACGTCTTGGCCCGACAAACGAACTGCTTTGCCTTCAACTAATAAAGACCCATAAGCCAATAATTCAGCGGTAGCCCAGTTCAATTCTCCTTTTTCAAAGAAAACTTTACGGTCAGCAATTACTTTTTCAATTTGTTTCAAAGCCACGAAGCCTTTTGGTAAGGTTGTGATGGCTTTCGCTACTTGATCAACGGTCGCTTTTGAAATAGCCGTATTAGGCGATTTTTCGAAATCTTTCTCCGTTGAGTAACGTAATTCCGACCAAGCATTATCCAATTTCAATGGAATGTATGGAGGACGAACTTTTTGTTTCACCAAATCCAAACGTGCTTGTAACTCAGCTTTGAACTCGGCGTCCATTTGCTCCGCTAACTTCGCTTCGATTTCTCCTTGCTTGATTAATTTTTGCGTATAGATCTCACGTGGATTCGGGTGATTCGTAATGTTGGCATACAACGTAGGCTGCGTAAAACGAGGCTCATCTGATTCGTTGTGTCCATTCCGACGGTAACAAACCATATCCACAAATACATCACGGCCAAACTCCTGACGGAATTCCGCAGCAATACGCGAAACAAAAACCACGGCTTCAGGATCATCTCCATTCACGTGGAATACCGGTGCGTCAATAATTTTGGCAACATCCGTGCAATAAATCGCAGAACGTGCATCTTCAAAATCTGTTGTAAAACCTACTTGGTTATTGATAACAAAGTGAATTGTTCCACCCGTTGAATAACCTTTCAATTTCGCCATTTGCGTCACTTCGTACACGATGCCTTGGCCAGCGACCGCCGCATCTCCGTGAATCAAAATGGGCATTACTTTCGAATAATCACCATTGTAATGCGCATCCGCACTTGCCCGACAGAATCCCTCAACCAAAGGATTCACTGCTTCTAAGTGCGAGGGATTCGGTGCTAATTTCAAAGAAATTTCGCTGCCGTTTGGCGAGATGTGCTTCGATGAATACCCTAAGTGGTATTTCACATCACCATCGCCATGAATTTCATCCGGCACATTTCCTTCGAAACCATCAAAGATCGCTTCGTAAGATTTGTGCATGATATTCGCCAACACGTTCAAACGACCGCGGTGCGCCATACCTATCATGGCTTCCTTCACACCTAAGTCGGCCGACGTATTAATAATCGCATCCAAACCTGCGATGGTTGATTCACCACCTTCAAGTCCGAAACGTTTTTGGCCTAAGTATTTTGTTCCTAAGAAATTCTCGAAAACGACTGCTTCGTTCAATTTCTGAAGGATATGTTTTTTCTTTTCAATCGAGGGATTGAAAGACAAAGCTTCTTTTTCAATTTTGTTACGCAACCACTCCTTCGTAGCTACCTCACGGATGTACGAATATTCAAAACCGATAGTTCCCGCATAAATTTTGTGCAAAGCATCTTGAATTTGACGCAAGGTCGCAGGTCCGATTCCTAAGAAAACACCCGCTTGAAATACGGTATCTAAATCAGCATCAGAAAGCGCATAATCGGCCAAACCTAATCGGGGCTGACGGTCTTTGCGTTCCCGGACAGGATTCGTTTTAGATAACAAGTGTCCACGTGAGCGGAATGCTTTGATCAGCGAGATAACCGCCATTTCTTTTTGAACATGTGCAGAATCTGCAGCATTGCCCACCGGCGCGTCTGTTAACCAGGTTTGTGAAAAATCGAATCCCTTAAAGAAATCTCTCCAAGAGCTGTCTACGGAATTAGGGTCTTGTTTATATGCTTCGTACAAGTCAGCGATGACTTGGGTATCAGCATTGGCAACGTAGGAAAATGGATCCATAATGTAAAATTCTAGCCGTCGACTAGAAATAGTTTCAAACGTTATTGTTTTGGTTTAGGTTAATTTAATTCTCTCGAAAAAAAATCCTCGCAATTTAATATACTCTCGGCAATAAAACCCAACAATTCGGAGGTTTTTATACCATATAAGGGCACAAATTTCTTTGGAAAAAATCCTATTTATTCGCGCACTAAATAATTCTTTATTTATTCCAATTTTATCCTACCAAAGTCAAAGAAATCGCATAATTACTTAAGGCCGGAATTCTGCAATTTTTCCATTTCCTAAATCCACCTCATAACGGAGAAACAATTGATGAAATCCTGCCCGTTCGGAGGATACAGCTGAACCAAAACCTGCGGGATAATAAGCCGTGGATTCCCCTAAAAAATCATAGGCATATCCCAAGCGAAAATTCTTACCCAGCGCTACCTCAAAACTTCCTAACAATGCCTTGGAACCTAGTTCAGACCCTGTTTCTTGATACCAAATTCCTGCACCCAACTTTTCTTTCACCCAAAACACAGCATAATAATCCGCTTTCGTGGATTCTCGTTGGCTTCGAATAACCGTCCCCAGCTTTAAGGTATGTTGGGAAACATGTAAGATGTATTGCCCCGTCAAGTACAAAGGCTTATTTAAAGAACCATAACTCGATTCGAAGGAATTCGCAGGCGAACTAAAACCCAATTGAAAATCCCCGCGTTCATATTGTAGGCCCCAACCGTAATGACCACCCAAGACACTTGTTCCACTTTTTCCAATGATGGGATATTGATTGACTCCTAATTCCAAACCCATTCGTAGATGATTCCCTCTTCCCCATTGCAATTGCTTCGACCCAACTGCCGCTAAACCCAAATTAGCTGCAATTCCACCTGAAGCCATGGCATAAGACTGATCCGTATTATAAGCCAAAAATCCGATGCCCCCTTTCTCTTGCGCGATAGGCATGTCGAAACTAAAATATTGTTGGGACGATGCTGTATTCGTAATCCCACCTTGAAACAATGGCTTTTTCCGATAAATACCTATCATCGAGGCGACGCCTTTGGCACCTGCCATGGCGGGATTGATACCCAAGGGCATAAAGGGATAAACCATGCGCAGGGATTCTTGTTGGGCGAAAACGACCGAACTACTCAATAAAAGTAGGATTAGAATTCTCACAGGCTAAAGAATGAAAAGATCAATAAACCAATAAAAATAAAAGCCAATAATATCTGTTGCATCAAAACCGCAAAGGCATAATAAATCATTGCCTTAGGCCAGGTTAATTGATAAAAGCGTTTGAAAGCGAATAAATAATAAACAAACCAAGCAAAAATCAACCATCCGGAAATTTGGCCAACTACAGCCCAGGAAGTCAACAATTTTACAATTCCAACGACCTCTACGAAGAAAAGGGTAATAAAATAACTGGTAGCCATGTGCAAAATGAATATGCCATGATGCATGTAGTAAAATCCTTTTCGTCTTATAAAAAGCAACTGTAAAATAAAAGCCAACAAGGGTAATGCGATAAAAAGCAGGGTAGACATTTTGTGCAACATGGTATCTACAAGCGCCTCGAGTAAATCCTCCGAATTTTTATATTCATTACCGATCGCATATACCTGTTTGACTAATTTCTGTTCAAATTCAGAATCACGTTTGGCTTCCGGCAATTTGTCCTGAAGTTTTTTGTAGTCTTCAAACGTTTTGGGATTTGCTTTTTGGTCTTGCATAAACCCATTTTTAAAAGCAATGACGGGGTCAGACAATTCTTTTTTACTCGAGTTTTCGGGTTCATGACTCAAACGTTTTTCAAGGGGATGAAAAACATAAAATAGACTAATAAAAAAGAAGGCAGAAGTGAATAAATAAAAGCGAATGGGATGTAGATAAACGGTTCTTTTGCCACGTAGGTATTCAGAGGATAAAAAACCCGGTTTTAGAAAAAGCTGCTTAATCGTGGTGAATAATTTACCATCATAGTGAAAAATATCTTCAACAAAATGGATTAACAAACTCCAAAAGGATTCATGGGGTTCACGATTTTCTTGACCGCAGTACGAACAAAAACGATCATGTACTTTTTGTCCACAATTAAGACAGGTTTGCTCTTGGCGTAAGGATGTATGTGACATAAAATTTCTGACAATATGACATTCCGATAGGTTTTGGATTAAGATTTGAACCATCGGATTCCAAATTTATGATTTTTAATCTCAATTAAACATGAAAGAAACAGGTAACATCTCCATTCACACTGAGAACATCTTCCCTATTATCAAGAAATTTCTCTATTCGGACCACGAGATTTTCCTTCGTGAGTTGGTTTCCAATGCGGTAGACGCCACCCAAAAAATCAAGCGATTGAGCTCCATAGGTGAATTCAATGGCGAATTGGGTGAATTAAAAGTGCAGGTAAGCTTCGACAAAGACAAGAAAACGATCACGATTTCCGACAACGGAATCGGGATGACTGCCGAAGAAATTAAAAAATACATTAATCAAATCGCCTTCTCAGGCGCCACAGAATTTGTGGAGAAATACAAAGACCAAGGCGATGACAAAGGGATCATCGGTCATTTTGGCTTAGGATTCTATTCTGCTTTCATGGTTGCCAAAGAAGTGGAAATCATTTCGAAATCTTATCAAGATGGCGCCGAAGCAGCTCGTTGGATTTGCGATGGTTCAACCGAATATTCGATTAGTTCCGCCAAAAAGAAAACACGCGGAACGGATATCATTCTACACATCGCGGAAGATTCCGAGGAATTCTTGGAAGAATATCGTTTGAAATCCATCTTGGAAAAGTATGGCAAGTTCTTACCGATGCCGATTGAATTTCAAGAGAAAATTATCAACAACCCAAATCCGATTTGGACGAAGTCTCCGTCCGATTTAACAGACGAAGATTACCTACAATTCTACGATGAATTGTATCCGATGCAAGAAAAGCCCTTATTCTGGATTCATTTAAACGTGGATTACCCATTCAACCTAACAGGTATTTTATACTTCCCGAAAGTGAAGAATGAAATGCAGTTGCAGCGTGAAAAGATCCAATTATATAGCCGCCAAGTCTTCATCACCGACGAAGTCAAAGACATCGTACCCGAATTCTTGATGTTGTTGCATGGAGTCATTGATTCACCGGATATTCCATTGAACGTGTCTCGTTCCTTCTTACAAGCGGATTCAAATGTCAAGAAAATCAATTCGTACATCACGAAAAAAGTTGCGGATAAATTGGCCGACCTATTCAAGGCTGACCGTGCAGCATTCGAAGAGAAATTCGCGAATATTGGCTTATTCGTCAAATACGGAATGATTTCCGATGAAAAATTCATGGAACGCGCAACAAATTTTTGCTTAGTTCAAGATACGAATAACAAATATTTCACGTTAGACGAATACGCTGAAGAGGTTCAGGCAGCACAAACGGATAAAGATGGCAACAAAGTCTATCTCTATACGACTGACGAACAACAGCAAGATGCCTTTATTCAATCCGCCAAACAAAAAGAGTACTCAGTATTACGACTTGATTCCTTAATCGATAGTCATTTCATTCAAGCCATGGAAGCCAAATTGGAGAAAACCCAATGGAAGCGTGTGGATGCAGACCGAATTGATAAATTAATTGATACAGGAATCAACTTAGAAGCCATTCTGAGCGATACACAAAAAGAAAGTGTCAAGAAAGTATTCGAAGAAACCCTGAATGACAAACAAAAAGTCGTAGCCGTTGAGGCCATGTCTCCGGACGAATTACCTGCCATTGTTACCCAAAATGAGTTCATGCGCCGCATGAGTGAAATGTCGAAAAACGGCGGAGGCATGGGAATGTTTGGGGCGATGCCAACAACCTATAATATTACGGTCAATGCGAATCACCCGTTGATTGGCAAATTAGCGAGCTTAGAATCTGAAGAAGAGCAAAAAGCTTTAGCGAAGCAAATCTCAGATCTAGCTTTACTATCGCAGAATTTGTTGACGGGAGCTGATTTGACAGCGTTTATTAAGCGAACGATTGCTAATCAATAGTGTCGAGACGCGATACCTAAAAAGCCCCAGACTAAAGTCTGGGGTTATCCTAATTCTTTTATAACCCTAGGCTTCAGCCTAGGGAGTAGATGCGAAGTATCGCGTCTCTACAGAACCTGGATGGAATGACTTCCATCCAGGTTTTTTTTATACCCCTTTCCGAACAATAATTTTTTTGGTAGCGACCGACCGGCCATCTATCGACAATTGATATAGATACATCCCTGAAGAAAAATCGCGTAAGGAAATACGCAATGTTTTTTGATCTCTGTCAAGGGAAAATTCCTTCACTTGTTCTCCCAATACATTAAAAAAGCCAATTCGCAATTCCTGATTGCCTACAACCTGATAATCGATATCCAGAAAATCAGAAGCTGGATTAGGATAGGCATGCGAAACTTGAATACGGTCATTTAAAAACAAGTAATTCGGATTGTTGCTATTCTCTTCGACTAATTTACGATCCTGAACCTGCCCTACGATGTTTGTCGAGGAAGCTTTCGCAAAACTTGTCTTCATGATTTGCGTTAGGTATGAATTCTGCTTTAAATCAAGATTAGTCTGCAAAGCAGGATTCACATGAAATGAACGCTTAGCCAATAAAATTGGCAAAGTCACGCGCTGTGCTGTTCGTTGAATACTTAGTCTAGATTTCGATTTCCCATCATTTTGAGCATGCAGAAATACTGGACCAAGAAAGCCGAGCAGCAATGCAAAAAAGAAAGAATGACGTAAAGTTTGAATCATAAGGAAATCGAATGTTCAAAAGTAATTCATTATAGCTAAGAAAAAATACTACAATAGGTAAACGGTCAAAATCCAGTGACAAAAAGCCAAATTTTAAGGTTTTTTAACAGCGGGAGCCAGACGAACGCGCTCCATAATCTTCGGTAATGTAATTTTTTCTTTTGAGCGCCAATTAAATCCATCCAAATATTCGAGCTCATCTTTCCACTCCTTGGGAGGCACGAACTTGGCTTCAGGTTTCGTGATAAACGATATCTTATTGATTTTATTTTCTAGAAAAAAGAGGTTCATCCGACTGCATTCGACGCGATTCAAGCCTGTTGTATTTTTCTTATCATCCATGACATAATATACACTTTCACCATTGCCATCCACTTGGACTTTCTTCAATCGGGAATCATCTGCAAAAAATACCCACATTTTGCGTCCCTTAATTTGATTATAATGGGACGCAGAATCTTTTGAAATCACAAAGGAATGACCGCGCAAACGCATCTCACGCATTTTTTGATTGGTCATGTACATGGAAACCGAATCAGCCTGCAATTGGGAATCATTCGTCCATAGTAAAGGCTTTTGGTAAAAGTGAATAACCGAATCCTTGGTGTCATAACCGAGCGAATCACACTTCCCAGAGAAGTCAGATTTATAGATCAACACATGTTTGTAGGCATACAATTTTCGCGTTGAGTCCGTCTTATTTTGCATCGAAACCAAGGTATCAGCAGTCAAATACAAAGTGTCCTTTTCACCAATATTCCGCATCAGCGCGTGTCCATAGACCCGCGTGATTCCTGTTTTTCCAGCATAACGACCATGATCACCCGTCAAAACAACCTTTTGTTTTTGGCTTAAAAATTCAACACGTCCACGTGCAACCCCAATCTGTGTGGGGCTATCGTAAAACAGGGTATCGGCTGAAAGGATGTATTCGTCAGTTTTGGCTGTAGACCGACCGGTAAAATTCGAAACTTTGGTTCGCGTATTGTAAAAACCAGCGTTCGTTAAAACCGTATCTTTTTTCGTAATGATTTCCGTAGGAGCAATAAAATAGGCCTCTTTCGAAGCGGTATTGTACTTAAGCGAATCTGCTTGCAATTTTCCGCCTTCTTTGTCTAAGACGCGAACCTTTTCTTTGAATAAAAAGTTTTTGGTAACCGTATTGTAGAAACCTTCCTTACTTGACAAAGTTGATTTCTTATCCACAATCTTTGCACCAGAATGGTAAATAGCCATCCGAGAATTCATGTCATAATCTAGTTTATTCGTTGTTAGAATAATTGTATGATCGTCTAACTTGACCTTTCCGGAAATATAAGCTTGCCGCGTATCCCCAATGTACACTGCTGTATCACCCGTTATCGTCACCGTATCCGCTTGAATGATTTTCACATGCCCATAAGCTTCCACATTATTCGTGGTACTATTTAGGACTGCTTGATCGCATGCCAATGTTGTCGTTCCTTGTCGCAAAAAAACACGACCAATCAACGTTTTGCGCATGATTAACTCTTGTTGCATGCCATTGAGGCTGTCGGCGCGAATGACCTCCAACTGGCTTTGCGCGAGCAAGCAAGCTGGAAGCATCAAAAAGAAAAAGAGGAATAATCCGTATTTTTGCCGCATGTTCATCGCGAATCGTTAATTTCGCATCTTCAATTGAACGCGCAATTTACCAATTTTATGCTGGAAGATTTCATCCATTTTATCCAAAAAGAGAATTTATTTCAACCCGAAGACAAAATCCTAATCGCAGTTAGCGGAGGAATTGATTCAGTGGTTTTGGCCAAACTTTTTTCGTTGGCAAAATTCAATTTTGGAATTGCCCATGTGAATTTCAGTTTGCGTGGTGAAGAATCACTAGCCGATGAGGTATTTGTAAAGAAATTTGCCAAAACGCTCAAGGTCGACTACCACAGTATCGTTTTTGACACCAAAGCCTTTGCGGAGAAAGAAAAGATTTCCACGCAAATGGCTGCGCGATTGTTGCGGTATAATTGGTTTGAGGAAATTCGCCAACAAGCAGGATATCAATACATTGCGACGGCACATCATCAAATGGACAGCGCTGAAACTGTATTAATCAACTTAACACGAGGAAGTGGATTGGCTGGATTCCACGGTATACCCGTAAAAAATGGCCATATTATCCGACCAATGTTATTCGCCAACCAAGAACAAATATTCGATTTTGTTGTTGAGAAACATTTGGCATGGAGAGAGGATTCATCCAATGAATCCACGAAATACCAGCGTAATTTCATCCGTCATGAAATCATGCCCAAGTTTCAAGAGCTCAATTCAACCTTTGATGAAACCTTAGCACAAACGAGTGAGCGAATTCGGGATATAGAAGCCTGGATTCAAGAAGAATACGCGATGTGGCAAGAATCTAATATTAAGAGCGACACAGCTAATAATTTATTTGTTCAATTAAATGTGAAGTCGGCCCGTGAAAAAGTCATGCAACAGCGTTGGCTCCAAAGTTTAGCATTCAACGGAGATCAAATCGCTCAAATCACGAATCACCCAGCAGATAAAGTAGGCAAGATTTTCGAATCCCCGTTATATACATTGAACATCGACCGGAACCAATGGGTTTTAAGCCCTAAGGACCAGTCGGAATACAAACCCATCTTAGTTCAAGAAGAAGATGAAATCATCGACTTGGGTTCGCAGGAATTACATATTTATGTAGAGGAAAAAACAGCTGATTTCAAAGTTCCTACAGAAGCAAATATTGCATGTCTCGATGCTGATAGCTTAACATTTCCGCTTGAAATCCGTAAGACGCAAGAAGGCGATTGGTTTTGCCCACTCGGGATGAATTCCAAGAAGCTGATTTCTGACTTCCTAACGGACAAAAAAGTGGCACTGAATATCAAGAAAACCACCTTATTAATGCTAAGCAAAGGTTCTGTGGCTTGGATAGTGGGTCACCGCATTGATAACCGATTCAAGGTTTCTGACAAAACGGAGACCGTGATGATTTTTGAATTAAAGTCGAAATCCTAGCTAGCTTTGGCTAAGTGGGTTCCACTCACATTTGGCAAACCTAGATCCACTCACTTTAATTAACTCAGTTCCACTCACCTTTGGCAAACCTGTTTTGAGGATTGCCAAAGGTACAGGAGAAAAAGTACTTCATTTCCCCTAAAACTGATAATCTACCTGATTAATTTCCGATAATTCTCTGTCCGAATTGGATCTAGCAAACTCAAATAAGCAAAGGCTTGTTGGCGCTCAGACACGCCCGCCTCATCCAAA